>Ga0100385_1005065_pt1 | contig 11168 bp, 10 predicted proteins | sample CryGeymeta201509_FD_81543 | JGI IMG/M metagenome (GOLD analysis project Ga0100385, IMG submission 81543) | Groundwater microbial communities from Crystal Geyser aquifers in Utah, USA - Crystal Geyser metaG 2015-09 | ecosystem: Environmental > Aquatic > Deep subsurface > Groundwater | place: USA... | reverse complement strand
TCTTCCTTCAGCCTTTTCACCCGGTCTCCAACCGGCAGCACTTCCTCCAGAACGTGAGGAATAAGTACCTTCTTGCAGTCGAAGCACCCGATCCCGGCAGTTCGACAGCCCGTAGCACAATCCGCCTGCTCTGTTGGTGTAGAGAAAATTTTGTGAAGATCAAATACCGGACAATCGTCCGGATCTCCGGGATCCGTTCTTCTCACCCGTCTTGTATCTGTCACCATCGTCAACAGCTTCTTCGTAATTTCCTCTTCTGTATCCTCAAGATAGATAGCATTACCGTAACTTTTACTCATTTTCCGGCCATCCAGTCCCGGTACACGTCTGGCTACCGTCAATTTTGCCTCTGGTTCGGGGAATATCGAAGTTCCGGTAATGTGGTGAAACCGCCGAACAATTTCCCTTGCCAGCTCAAGATGATAGAGCTGATCTTCCCCCACAGGCACCAGATTTGCCTTATAGATAATGATGTCCGCAGTCTGCAGGACGGGATAACCGAGGAATCCATAGTTGGACAAGTCCTTATCCGTGATCTGTGCCTTCTTTTCCTTATATGTGGGCACGCGTTCCAGCCACGCCAAGGGCGTCATCATCGACAGAAGCAGGTGAAGTTCCGCGTGCTCCTTCACGTCCGATTGGACAAAAATGACGCTCTTTTCAGGATCTACACCAGCTGCGATAAACCCCGCAGCCACCTCAGTCACATATGCCTGCAGCTTGCCGGGATCACTGTACATGGATGTCAAAGCGTGCCAGTCAACCACTGAATAGAAGCAGTTGTTTTCTTCCTGCAATGACACATAATTTCTCAATGCCCCCACCAGATGGCCAATATGCAGCCGTCCCGTGGGCTGGGTTCCGCTCAAAACTCGTTTTTTCTCATTCACCATTCTATGCTCCCAGAATTCTCATGATTACGTGATACAACGGGGTAAAGATCACATCCAACACGTTTGTATAAATCAGTACCAGAAGGATGATAAACCCATATGGCCCGATAACTCTCATATAGTTCAAATACGCCTTTTCTGAAATGAAACCCGACAAAACACCGGATCCATCCAGGGGAGGGATCGGGATCAGGTTAAACACTGCCAGTACAAAATTGATGATCACCAGATAAAACAGCAAATACACCACGGGTTCCAGTACCGAACCTTTGTAGATGAACAGTACCGAAATCTTATACAAAACGATGGCAATGATTCCCATAATGATGTTGCTCAATGGGCCGGCAAAAGAAACCAGGAACATGCCATACTTGCGGTCCTTGAAATTCAACGGGTTTACCGGTACAGGCTTTGCCCATCCAAAAAAGATAAACCCGGTAAAAATTTGCAAAATCGGCAAAATCACCGTCCCGATAATGTCCATGTGAACGATAGGATTCAGCGAAATTCTACCCAGCCGCTTCGCTGTGTCATCCCCCATCCAGTGGGCGGAAAGCGCATGGGCGGATTCATGAACAACCAGTGAAAATAGCAGCGCCACGTATTGAAGTAATCCAACTTGTATGGGAACTCGCACATCATCCTCCAGTTTTCAGAGTCAGTTCATTGTACCAGAAAGGAGCATCCGCGCAAGCGCAGAACAAGGCGCTGCGCCGCAGATCGAGTACAAGACAAGGTTGAGGTTAAGTCCGGAACAGATTCAGAAAAGACGGGGAATTGCCACTTCCCTGATTTTCCCCACTCGCACTGCACTGCCGCCCACGCCCACTATCCTGCCTTTTCTCAACTCATCACTCATCACTCATCACTCATCACTCATCGCCCTTCTTTTCTCCCCTTACTCTTCGCACGGTGCCTGTTGATGAATCCCAGGAATAAACAACTCCCCCCGCCACAGCGTACGGTTGGTCTTCCAGGATCGTGAAGAAATGAATCTTAGCCGTCTCTTTTGTTACAACAAAATCTTTTTCATGGAAATCCAATACCAGGGCACCTGAAACCTGGCGCAGATTGAATCGAAATTCACCCAGTGTTTTAATTGAAAAGGAAAGGCTCTGGATCACAGGCTCCCTGCCCGGTATCTTCACGGATATCTCCGCTTCCATCCTACCTCTTTTCCACGCACTGATCAGTGACAGGGCGCCTTCGCCTTTAAAGCGAAGTTCAACCACATTGTCTGCACTGTCATTCCAGAACCGAACATGTTGTCGAATCAGGACTTCGTCATTTTTGTCCTTTGGAATGACATTTACCGTTTTCGTCAATGGCACCACCCGGTACCCAGCTCCGTTCTGAAGGAGAATCTGAATCTCCTTCCCTTCCAGCCAGATATCTGCCACACCGGAATGCTGAAGCGGCACCGTCACCACACTTTCCATGGTTGCCCTGTCTATAAACTGCAAAGAATTTCTTTCCCTGAGTACAATCCATTTCCCGACAGCCCAGACAGCCCCCATGCCATCAAATTCTATCCTCTTTTCTGTCAAGAGAAAAGCTCCTGAAAATGGTCTCCTGACTTCGGACTCCAGGTTCAGAAGGTAAGGAATTTCCTCCGGAACCAGTAATATGCCTTGTTTTATCAGTGCAAGATGGGCTGCTTCCTGAATCATAGAAAGATAAGGGGAGATTTTTGAAATACTCACCTCATGACGATGGAGTTTTTCATCCAGCCACACAATCGAGTCTTCTTTTAAGAATGCAACACACGATCCGTCCTCAATGTCTGCTGCTATCACATTGCTTTCCCGCAGCAACTCTTTCCCACTCAAGCCCGCCAGAAAGACATCTCTTCCATCTGCAATGAGAAATGCAGGCCGATCCTTCAGCATTCCCCCGCACAGAAGTCTCCTCTCAGCTGCCGCCGGGACCAGGGCCAAAAGAAACAGCAATGCGATTTCCACTTTTCTCATTATAAAAAACTCCATGTCCAATACCTCGTATGAGGGTATAATCGTAGCCAAATTTCCCACTCTTCAGTTCTCTGAATTTTCCACTGAAGGGTTCTATCATGAAAACATCTCCATTTTTACATTGCACAATTATCAACAGGCCACCGTCGCCACTCTCCACGAAAAAAAGATGGCGCCGTTTGTCTCCGACATCAAAATTTCGGGTGATCTCTTTTCCACTTCCTGGATCTACAATTCTCAGTCTGACCTTGTCCCGCCCCATGATCGCCGAAAAAATCGAAGCCTTAACGTACTCAAACACAACTTTCCCAGATGCGTCTATACCCGGATTTTTCAGAATCCCGCTGAATTCCTTGTCCAACAGATGCTTCCCGCTTCCAGTAGAAAATGAGATCACACGGGTCCTGAAAGACCCGAGGTCTCCCTGAGTAACTTTGAACAAAATCAGGTTTGCAAACCGCGATCCGGTAAGTAGAGTTGAATCAATCAAATCTTTCTCGGGAATGGCCATTATGTCCTTCCATGCTCCTGTCTCGAGCCGGTGCAAATGCCCTGAGTCCAGGGACCAGAGCGATCCGCCTTTCTCTGCCATTTCAGGAATGGGTGTTCCCATTCCCGCATCTGCTCTTGGTTTCATCTGCCAGTGATAGGCCAGAAGTGTTTTCGATTGTTTCTCCAAGTTCAAAACCAAAAAACCGGTACGAATGGGCAGGTACAAATTCCCATCATGAACCATGTTCTGAATCGACGCTGCTGAAGAGGGAACAGGCAGCACAGAGTCTGGAATTGTCACCCGCCAATCGGAATCAGAGCATGTAATTTCACCTTTACTTAAACGGAACAACGACTTCTTGCAGGCAAAATAGTAAGCAACTTCCAATTTTTTCCACTTTTTGACTTTAAATACCTCTGAACCCTTCCACACCTCAGCACTGTCCGCGTTATATAGATAATCGCAACGTTCCCCTCTCAGGATAATGGAGGATCCGGCCCAGACGGGCAGATAAATATCTTGGCAAAACAGTAATAAGAAAATGGAAAGGAATTGTTTCATTGTGATACTCCCGGAGAAATCCACCTGGCTGCTGCCACTCTTACATTAGTGGCGGGTCTTTCGGTGTGAATTCCCCTTTAAAGATGCCGCTCGATAACAAACCGGTCTCGTGTTGTAATGCACCAACGAGAAATGGGAGGGCATCATCAGTGCATTCTCCGAATATCCCACAAAAAGAAAACCATTTGGATTTAGCACCCGGCTCAAATCTTCCAGTGCCTTCCTGCGGGAGGCCTCAGCAAAGTAAATCAAGACATTTCGGCAGAACACAACGTCCATTTTACCAAAACTGAGATATCTCGTTCCGTTTGCCAGGTTGAAAAAGCGGTATGTCACCATGTTGCGAACATCTCGATTCACTCTAAACCCATCACCGTGGGGTGTCATATACCGATCTCGTAAATCATCGGGAAGACGCTGTGCAGACATGGCCGAATAGATACCCCGTTCCGCTGTATTCATCGCACTCCTATTAATATCCGTTGCCATGATTTCAATCCTTAAATCTGCCGGAAACGAGGAAGCCCCTTCCAGAGCCAGCATTGCCAGCGTATAAGGCTCTTCACCCGTGGCACACCCGGCGCTCCATATTTTCAACGTTCTGCTTCCAGATGAAAATTTTTCAGCGACAACTCCCGGGAGAACGAGGTTCCGAAACGCCTGCATTTGAGGTACGTTTCGATAGAAACTGGTTTCAGTGGTTGTGACAGTATTAAATATTTCTTGAATTTCTGTTGTGTCACTACCGGATTGTTGAACATCCATAAAATATTGAGAAAACGATCGGGAACCAAGCTCCTTCAAACGCCTGCCCAATTTATGTTCGAGGTAAAATTTCTTCGAATCTTCAAAATACATCCCGCAACGGTGATAGATATAATCTCTTAAAATTCTGAATTCCTCATCTGTAAGTCCCGGAGCTCCTGCAATGCTCAAGTTCATGGATGGATTATAACTGATACAATTGGAATAAGAAACAACAAAAAATTCTTTTTCCTCAAGTCGAAAAGCTCAATGTTCCGTTTTTCGACATTATGACCAAATAGAACTATTTTCCAGTTATATTTTTGATGCTGGGCGTGGTACAATTACTTGATTAGAAAACATGCGGGGTAATTTATGGCCAACATTATGACAGTTCTGAATATGCTCGAAGAAATTGAAATATCAATGAAAAATCTGTACCAGTGGGTCTCAGAAGAATTTTCCGACGATCTTGATTTATCCCGCACTTTTCAACGAATGAGCCGGGAAGAAGAAACGCACGCCGGGATGGTCAGATACCAGAAACGCCTGATCCGCCAGAATCCAGACAGTTTTGACAAGGTATCAATTGACCTCTCTGGGCTGCGGGAATTTCTAGATTTTATTTCTTCAATCCGGAAAAATAGCCCGGGTCTAACAGAGGAAGGTGCACTGAAACTTGCCATTCAACTTGAAGGAATGGATGAAGAACGGATGTATCGCCATACGATAGTCGAAAGCTGCCCTGAACTGAAGGAACTGATTCATGGCCTTACTCAAAGTGACGAGCAACACTGCGTTTTCCTCAAAGACTTCGCCAAACGATACCTGGCCTCTGAAGTCGGGAATAGCGGTGAATAGTCGGCAGGCAGTGAAAATAGGGAAAGATCAGAGCCGTTTCTCTTTATTTTAATATCATCCTTCTTTTCTTACCATTAAGCCTTGATGTCTTTGTGTTAAGTTCCCCTCTTTTCCTACCCTGCGCCCCTCTGATGCGAAGCATCGCTTCCCAGACCCGCTCAAACTCGCCCCCCTCTCAATCTGTAGCTCATTCCAGCGCTTCTCTCACACAGTCCCTTGCGCAAGCTGTTGGAATATGTTAGTGTTGGTTACTTTTGAGAGAGAGGAAAGGCTGAAAAACTCATGAATTTGAAAGAAAAACTATCTGCTCCTCATTTCTGGGCATTCACAACCTATTTCACAGAAGGATTTCCATTCACTCTCTTTCGAACAGTCTCCTCGGTCTTTTTCAGAGATATGGGTGTTTCACTGGAAGGCGTGGGCCTGACCTCACTGCTTGGCATTCCATGGATTATCAAATTTCTCTGGAGCCCCGCACTGGATCGCTACGCCACCAAGCGAAAATGGGTACTGGCCATGCAGGCAGTTCTTGTTGTCATTATGTTGATCATTGCCGTTATGGCATCCACATCGCTGGCCGTGCCCGCCATTGCCGCACTGTTTTTCACAGGTGCTGTCATTTCCGCGACCCATGATATCGCAATCGACGGATATTATATGGAGGCCCTGGACTTTGACGGGCAGGCAAAGTTCGTCGGCTACAGGGTAATGGCTTATCGAATCGCCATGATGACAGGAACCGGTGTCGTTGTAACACTTGGTACTACACTTGGATGGATCATTGCTTTTTCCTGTGCTGCCGTAGTTTTTGCGCTCTTCTTTATGTACCATCTGTTTTTTCTTCCGGAACCGCAGATAAAAACCGTCGGATTCAGTCAGCTGTTCCATGTGCTTCTCAGGGTGAAGGCTCTCGTGATCGGGACAATCTTTGCCGGTATGATCCTTTTCGTAAAGTGGGTCATCCACACCCCATTCACTCAGAATCTTGCCGCCAGACTACCAGCCCTTCACAAACTCGGTTTTGCTCAGTGGGCCGGAATTTTACTCCTCCTTGGACTACTCATCCTGGCTCTGTTTCGACACTCAATCCGCAGAAAACTGGAGGGTTCCCGGGATTCCAACTATGCCGCCGCGTTTCTCACCTTCATTGACCGGGATAATGCCGGTATCATGTTGACATTCATCATCACCCTCAGGGCCGGGGAATGGATGCTGACAACCATGGTTGCCCCGTTCATGGTTGATGTTGGCATCAAGGTACACTATGGGTGGATTACTGCCACGGTGGGACTTCCCGCGTCCATTATCGGTGCCATGTTGGGTGGTTGGCTGATTTCACGGTACTCCTTGAAACGGACAATCTGGCCCTTGATCGTCATTCAAAACCTGACAAATATTCTCTATATGTTTCTCGCTTTTCACTTGCAATCCTGTGTTCAGTTGAACACAGGTGCCGCTCACCCCACGGCAATCGGTAGCTTCAACCTGCTTCTGGTCGCCTCAGTCCATGGATTCGAGCAATTCTCCGGTGGACTGGGAACGGCCGTATTGATGACCTATCTGATGAAAATCTGCCTCAAGGAACATAAGGCAGCACACTATGCCATTGGCTCCGGGTTGATGAGTCTCAGCGGCCTCTTCACAGGCATGTCCAGCGGTTTTCTGGCGGATTGGCTGGGGTATGGATGGATGTTTGGCATGAGTTTCGTGGTGGCAATCCCCGCCATGCTGGTTATCCCATTCCTCCCCAATCTGGATGCGCCGACTTCACCGTCCGCATTGGATGGTGAATAATTCAGAAAGGAACAAAAAGGAGAATTGGCCTTCCCTGTCTGATATCACCGGGAACGGTAACCGAAGCAGAGAACCGCGGAGTTGAACCACAGCGCTAAAGCCGAATTAAGAGCCCCCGTAGAATTGAATCAGCGCCTGGACAAACGCCCGGGCATATTTCTCACGGAATTTCGGATCCCGAACGTTTTCTGCGTCGCCCTTATTCTTCAGGTTTGCCACTTCAATGAGGCAGCGCAGGGGGGGCTTACTGTACCTGATCACCGCCGGCACAAAGGGCCGGGACCGCCTGGAACGAAAAATGTACGATCGAATGGGCTGTTCCTGGTGAACCGGAATCCCTTTCGTCTTGAGTTGACTGATGATCACACGGGCAAATTTTCGAGATAACCCCTCGGAAACTTGAACGTCCTTTCGCCGATATTTATACTGCGGATGGGAACGGTATTCAAGGTAGGGGGCATAGCTTTTACCTCTCATCCTGATGCTGGACTTAAACAGATTTCGCGCCGCAGAAGGAATATATACCATTGATCCCGTTACTTTGTGGTAGAGGGCATCTGCATGAAAACTGACGAAAACAATATTTGTTCCGGATACACCGGTTTTCTTCAGCCGTTCATACTCGTAGTTCGCCAGATACCATCGAAGATGAACCCCCACACTGGTTACGTATCTTGAATTCAACGGAAACATCGGGGTGGTGCGAAGGAATTCGTCATGATCCATTTTCAAATTCTCCGACTCTATGGGCGTATATCGGCGGCTCTTATCAAAGGTGGTGGGAATCACATGCCCTTTTGTTTCAGTTTCTATTATTCGCTTGATTCTGCAGATGATGTCATATATGTAATCATCTTCCCAGGCTCTGTTATAGTAAGCACCGCTATCCCTCCCTCCATGGCCGGAATCAAGAACCAGGTAAACTCCTTTCAAATGCATCACTTTCCCGATATGAGTTTCCTGGGCCGCTTTTTCGGTTTCCTTCAATTCTGCCTCATATTCCTTGAATCCTTTTGAGGTTTTCGGAAGAAATTCCGGAAGCAGATATTCCATCGGAATTTTCACCGCATAGCCGACTTTCATGTCCGTGACATCCCGGATTTTGTTCCGTTTTACAATGACCCGAACCAGTTCATGGACTGAATCAGCATCTAGACGGCCGGTGAACCGCACCACGACTGAAGAATACAACGCCTCTCCTTTTTCCAGCTGGTACACCGCGTATTCCCCGTCCTGATCCTTTCCGTAGGTCAGGTGAAACTGTTCCGCCTCCAGACTCAGCCCCAATTCTGCGGGATTCCCCAACGTCGCGGAAACCGGTGCAAGGGTCACAGGTTTTGATTCCGCCTTCGCTAACGGCTGAAACGCCGGAAGCAACAACTCTTTGGGTATTGATATCCAGGTTCCCCATTTCAGTGTTGAGGATCTCAGTCGGTTCGCCCTCATGATTGCCCGATAATTGGCCCCATTACCGGTAAACCATTCAGAAAGCCGCCAGAACGTTTCCGCTCCCCGATAACTGACCTTGTGATGGTAGGCACCCTTTTCGAAGGAGTCCTTCGGAAAAACACCCTTTATGAGGATGGCTGTTGATCGGGAATTGAGATGGGTATATGAAATTGTGATCTTCTTTGTTGGAAAATAGCGACGAAGTCTAGTTGCGCCATTTACGGTTAGCCAGTGGGAAGCCTCAGAACGGCTGATTGTACCCTTTACGGCAACGAGCTGCAATCGAATCCCCCTGGATCTGGAAATCAGGGCATAGGCCCGAACATCACCCTTCTGTTCCACAAAACGTGTTGAAGCTGAAACAAAAACGGGCAAAAGCAGAAAAATTATCAGGAAGGTTCTTCTAAAAGCCATTGATTTATTTCTTTCACCTGTGCCCCCCATTTTTCCGCGTCCAGACGCAGGGAAGCAAATTGGTTGAACAACAATTCCAGCATTCGATAGATCTGAGAAAGGTGAAAAATGCGCTGCTCCATTTTCAATTCGGCCTCACTCAATGGAACAACCGGCATTTTTACACCCCGGAGCTCCATCAGTTTGGTATCCATGACAAAGATGTATTCGTCTCCCCCAGTAACGAGTCTTACACGCATTCGTGTGGGGAGTTTTCCATTTCTGAGAGAGCTTCTGGCCTCCTGGGAAATCGAAGGAACACCCTTTCTCAGATCTGTCTGTCGTACATCCCCCTCCCCCTCCAGCTTCAACTGGTCTTCCACTCGGAACGACACATATTCCCCACCCAGCTCAAAACTTCCCGCCTTCATCTCGGACTGAACCAACAGCCAGAGAAAAAACTCTCTGAAAATAAATTCCGGTATTACGAAATCAGATATCATGGAAACAACTCTCCTCAGCATTGGCCAGAGCCTGAAGCTTTGAATCCTCTTTCAATGTCAGGTAGGCAAAAGCAGTAGGGTCAATGTGCACAGGAAGGATGTCAAATGTCTTTTCGAACAGGGAAAGAAACAATCCGCTGCTCCGATGACTGGCTGTGTTCAGATACAAGGTGGAATGTGGCAGGTCAATAACACCCTCGATGATCCGTGGTTCCGGCAATGCCTTTGTCAACAATTCCTGGTGAATGTCTTCCTTCAGTTTTTTCAGTTCCTGCTTGCCCGTGGTAAGTGATGATCCGGAGTCCAGAAATTGATGTACCTTACTTTCAAGGAGCAGCCTGGAAACTGTCTTTTTATCAATCCGCATGGCGAGGAATAAATTGCTGTCCAGGAAGGTATCTTCCACTTTCAATGCGGGGTCATAGGAACGGAATGGGGATACCCAGCCCACAGCTTCCTCTACCGCAGCACTCTCTATGGAGCGAAACTGATAGCGAAGTAACTTTTCTACAACAGTGTCCCTGTTTTTTGAAAAAACATCCTGATTTTCAATGAAATACCGTTTTATACCAAGTGAACCCTTCAAGAATCCCATAGCGCTATTCTATCAGATGAAACCAAGAATTTCCCGGGCAATTTTGGTATATGTACCATCCCTTTCGTACAAAACGACAAGTTCCTCCGAAGTCGCCTTTCTTCCGGTGCCAAACCTGACCAACATCAGGGATGCCTCTTTTTCGGGGAAAGAATGAACGGGAAGCAGGTGGGTCACAACCAGTCCGGCCATCTTTCCATACTCCTCCCACTGATCGTAGTTTCCACACGGCAGGACAAGACATAATCCCGAATTCTCGCTTGACCTCATTCGAAGAAAAGTGGCAAAAAGATCGGATGGCGACAGAAAAAACCAGTTCCTGGCCAATGCACGCTGACGATTCGCTGAAATGCGCCCGGACTTCGGATTTCGAAACGGCGGATTGCACACCACAAGGTTCGGCTTCAAGGATGGTGTTGAAAACCGGACATCTTCACAACGAACGATAAACTCCCGTCCCGGCATTGGATTATGCCCAATGTTCAGGGTTGCATACCGACAAAGTTCCGGTTGTAGCTCAAAGAGTTCAAATTTCCTGAAACTCGGAGATTTTGCCGCCATTAAGAGCGGGATAATCCCACTTCCACTTCCAAAATCAGCTACTTTCTTGCAGGGGAAACGAGACGCAAAAAAAGCCAGCAAAAAGGCATCAATGGAATATCGATATCCTTTCGCCGGCTGTTCCAGTTTCAAACCAAAAGCAGCAGTTGATTCTACCGTAGAATCATAGGTGTCGTGCAACTCTCAACCGTACGGAAGCACGGGTAAATGCCATTCTTGCCCGTTGAACATCTGTGTCATCATCCGGGTGAAGCAGCATCTGTTCCGCGCGATTCAGGGCGTCTTGTGCCCGTTTTGCGTCAATTTCTTCCGGCAATTCAGCTGTCCGGACCAGCACGGTGACTCTGTCCG
>Ga0100385_1005056_pt1 | contig 11179 bp, 11 predicted proteins | sample CryGeymeta201509_FD_81543 | JGI IMG/M metagenome (GOLD analysis project Ga0100385, IMG submission 81543) | Groundwater microbial communities from Crystal Geyser aquifers in Utah, USA - Crystal Geyser metaG 2015-09 | ecosystem: Environmental > Aquatic > Deep subsurface > Groundwater | place: USA... | reverse complement strand
GTCGAGGAGGTTGGTGAGTTCCCTTCCGAAGACTCTGTGTTCCATGTGTCTGTTAGATTAGTATTATAATTGGCAGAATGCATTGACATCCTATTATAACGGCCTTAATACATCAATAAAGATATTTTAATCAGATAGTGTTTGGAAGATATCTGAGTTTAACACTGTAGAGGCCATCAAGGCATTCTAGATATTAATAATCAATGAGAAGAAGATAAAACGACAAAGATAAATTGGAGAAATAGTGCTTGTTTGAATTGCTCTTTATAAGTCTTCAATACCTTACAGGATGTCTTAGTCATAACAATTATCAATAATTAAGCATCAATGCATTGCTTCCCTCTTAAATTTACTATCAATATCTCTACATAATTTTATTATGAACTACAATTAGCTGACCTATCACAAAGCCAGTCCCTTCTATCGTCAAGGATATCTCCCAGATCGAGCCTGGTACAATCGTAAACCTAAATAATTCCCCTCAGAAATTCCCTCAGGTCAGGAATACTTTACAGATTCTGGTCGTAAACATTATAATGGGAGGTTCAATCACTCTTAAATATAAGAAACAGGAGTGTTGAAAAGCCCTGAAAAATACCCCTATTAGAACAGAATAGCGATGGATAAAACATACATGCGAAATTTGGACACCACCGACATAGAAGGAGCAGGCAGCGGCACCAGAGTCAACGAAGCAGTCAGGTATAAATTAAGAGCACAGGAGTAGTTAGCCCGTAGATATCATCAATCCCTTGATTTACGCGAAAACAAGGAGCATGAGTATGAAGAGAAGAGGCGATAGTTAGCAATAAAGCAATTATAAAGCATCAAAAATAAAAAATAGCAAAAAGTCAAGGATTCTCTTGAGAATAGCAGCATAACTAACAATCCTGAGCAGCGATATAGATCTATTGATGTTAACCACCCTCAGTAGCATGTGAATAGTAAGCAATAAGACAACAAATTTATTACTTTGCTACCCAAGCCATACTACAAAGGGCTAGAACATGAGCCAAAAGAACCCAAATACGTTAGCAAATACATTGAACCTCTTAAAAGATAGCAATCAGATCCTCTTCCAGCCAGCAGTCCTCCTCAAAATAAGGAGCATATCAGTAGCAGCACTCAGTTTGATGATCATCTAAGTCATGTTTTCAACGCCAGCGACAGGCATAAGTCAAACCCAGCCTACGTCAGCAATTATGATCATGAGCTCCAAAGAAGAAGAGAAGAGTATCGAAAGACCATCGAGCTAGACCATGCCGCTTACAATCAGTTGACCGACAGAAAACAATTCAGAAAACACAATCCTACAAACTTATCTTTTAGTTTGGCTGGCCAGTCAGTGGTAGGAGGCCGATGATAATTAATACGATTTTCAAACAAATAGTATCACCCAATCCTTCTAAGTAGCTTTTCTCCCTGGTCGACGGTTCTGTCCAAAAGGCCAAGCACAATGCTATCGTATTCGTTTCTTTTTCTTCTTTCTCCCTAGGTGAAATTGTCAAATTTGACTCTAGCTTGTTCAATCATGCCCATCAATGAGCTGGTTGACTGACCTCTCAGTTTTTTTGCTTACTTGAGCTCTAGGGTAAAGTTTACCGTCTTAGATTTGAGATCATTAGAGGTAGATGAAAGAGTTTTATTAAGAGCAGCTTGATCCTTTTTTATGTTAGTTTTAAAGGCAGCAATCTATTCTTCCATTTCGGCTTCAGCATTCTCCTTTAATTGTCTCCAACTTTTTTTGTATGCAGCCATTTCTCTTTCAAGAGAAGCGAAGTTCTTTTCGAAAGACAGCTTTAGGTTGTTCAACTAATTCATGGCTCTAGCCCTCACAACTTCTAATTCTTGCTCCGTCTACTCAACATACTTTTTGAGCTACTCGTTTGATTCTAATCTCTGAGTAAAGAGCAATGTACTTTAAGGAGTTCTTGGTTGGTGGCAAACGTCTACCTAAGCTTGGCAAGGTGATCCTCAAGCTGTTCGATGGATGAGGGTTCTACCGGTTCTTGCGACTTAAAGAGATTGAGTGTCGGGGCCTTGTAGAAGTCTAAATGTCAGGGAAGGTACCTGAAGAGGCAGTATCGTTTTCTTCAAGATAAGGCTTTTTTTCTTCTGTGGAATACATATTCTAAAATTATGCTAATCATTCTTTTCCCTTCATGCTCATAAATAGCACCTTACTGCCACATCTATCAGTGATGTTTTGGACTGTCTACAAATAACGGATCTGCATGGCGGATTGTCCGTTCAGAATCTCTGAGGTTTCCTTTAACATTTTAGCTGTTTCCACATTAGCTTTGGCTTCGATAATGGTGGCTTCTGATAATCTACGTTGAATGGCAGCGGATTGCATGTTTTTTTGGGTCTCAGCCTGCAAAATCAAATCTGAATATTAGTAATTCTACCTTTGATAAAAATGTTTTCGATGTATAACCCCCAAGGATAGATTTTTTCCTTGACGTATACCTCCAGCTCATTTGCTACCCTGTTACGATGCTCAAGCAATTCCTGGAAAGTGTTCTAGCCCACAACTGATCTTAAAGCTGCATACGACATTTCTTTGATAAACTATCTTATTCTTTGCGTGTCATTTCTGAGTTTATAGACTAACTTGTAGGGCTGAATGGCTCGGTAGTAAACAATAGTTTGGATGCTCATGCTGACGTTGTCCTTAGTGATGACTTGCTGGGGAGCCAAGTCAAATACATTAGTTTTCATGTCCACTAAAATAACATTTTCGCTCCATGGGTTGATTATATGGAAACCAGGCTTTAGGATTTTTAAATATCTTCCGAAAGACTGGTGAACTCCTAGCTGAGCTGTCGGAATTTGATAGGTGGGCGAAGTGCAACAGCAGCATATGCAAGGACACCACATTTTGAGGCAACCAGTGAAGTTACCACAACACATCAGGCAGGATTCGTAGCAGGTGCTTTCATATTACTGCACTTTCTGGTTTTGGAAGTCATCATCATCTAGATCATCAATCAATTAATGCTGCTTCATGATATTAATATAAGGATGATTATTGTAGCCATGAAAAAGATAAGGTATCAGGCATAGATCGCAAGGTGTCGAGTGAAAAATCGGGTTTTGGCTTAGTCGTCTCCTATTTTTCCTTCTTTTAACAACTTCGATGTAAATTCCAAACGAGGAACATCTATTAACTTTTCCTTATCCTTAACTTCCTTTAAAGGTTGCTCCTCTTTTCTGCCTTCAAGTTATGCAGGAACTTAAGATTACTTGTTTTTGGCTTCCTCTCTTCTCTATATTGACATAATTTATGTCAAGTTGAAAGCTTTATTTTCCTGAAGTTTGTCTGTCAGAACCACAACTTATTCCTCCTCGATAACAGGATCCCCTGATGATTAACTTCCTTCGGTCTGGGAAGAATGGGCAAGAGTGGGAGAGTTTGTCGGTGAATTTGGACTGTTTCTAATTTATGGAAGTGGCTCTCTTTCATTTTTTTGAGCATTTTGGTATCTATCAGGCAGATGAAGTACAGGAATGGCTACGTTGTTTCTTCCAATAGATAAATTGAAGCCAGTTCCGCCCTATGATCCGTTGCTTTGGCCGCTGTTTCCCTGAATAAATTCATATCTTACATTATACTGGTAAAAATTACACTATTCTTCAAGAGAAAATGAAGCCGTACTCTGGAAGCTAGCTATCTTGGTTTCGTATTTTCTGCAAATTCTCTTCATATCCTTTCCCATAGCCTGAGAAGCAGCAACCAACTATTTCTCTTGCTTGCGAGTCAGTTGGGCAATCAAGCTTACATCGAAAGCTGACTGTTCATTCTTATTGTAATTTTTAGTATTGGCATAATTAGCTTGCTTCAAAGTTGTAAAATATGTTTAGTATATTTCAGGTTCTTTCTGAGTGAATTATCTGAGAATTTATTATGAAACTCTTGAGAGAAGTTCCTTGATGATCTGATAAATTTTATTCTTGACAATACCTCCTGAGTTAGCTCCTTTGTATGCATCGAGCAAAGCCTTGAAGGAAGAGTCGTTAATGGGCACTGCGATAGCCTTTACTTGTTGACTGTTGATCAGCCCCTCCAAGAAAGAGAAGTAATGAATCTTAGTGATACTTTTCTGCATAGATGATAATTTACAAACTGACTGATCTCTGTGGCGAGGCTCAATAATTTACTGATATTTTTCACAAACACGTCAATCTAGAAGGTAACAGTTGGCTCGTTTTATTATTTTTGGTAATACCTGTTATCTTCATTATCACTATTGATCCTGCTGAAGAGGGCCTCAAGGTATCGGCTTACGTTGAACAACTTATCCTCGTCAAGAGCTATCAATTCATTGTAGAAACGCTCCATCATTTGACCTGTCACCAAGATGTTTGATATTCTTTTGAAGTCTTAAAAATACTAAAAGTAAGACTGCTTGGTGGCTGATAAAATTTCATCAAGAAAGACAAGCGCACCGTCAAAGAAAAATTCATCTTTAATGTTACTGAATATCTATTCGATAGCCTTTTCAAGGATTGCTTTTTTGAGAGATTCGTACTTGTATTACTTATTTTTGTCCTCGCTTGTGAGAAGTTGGGCAATGAGAGTACTAATAGATGAGTATTGGATGTTCTTAAGCAAGAGCTCAAGTATTTCAGGGTGTGATTCGAAGTATGCTAATACTGGTATTGGTTCATGCCTGATGAAGAATGAATACATTTTTTGCAAATACCCCAAACAGGTTTCATTCTTCTATTTGTTTTTCAGAATTTCAAAACTAAGAGCTACCATTTATTCTCGGCTGATCTACACATCTCTTTGTTCTTCAGGAGGAATAGAAACATCCTCATCGTCGTCAAATTTGAACAATCTTTCAGCTTAACTTGTGATTCCTCCCTCATTGATTTCTTCCTTGATTTCGCCCTCTTCAGGTTACTACTTGGGAGGAGGCTCGAAGAACATTTATGCAATTTAATGATCTTAATTTCCAAGAACTTAGTTGGCAGTAAAGGAAGCTTTCTTCATGTCTTCGTTCTAAAGCTCTTCGTAGCTGACATTAAAGGCTAGCTGGAGCATTCTCACTGAAAAAGCTTTGTGGGTTCTGCAATAGTTGACAAATCTTGTCAATTGTGAGCGGATGGAGGAGGAAATGTTGGGTGTGCTAAGAAATTCCTCGGCCGACACAGTATGATTACGGAGTAGTTTTTAAATAGGTTTTAGATTCTTCATGACCTGAGTGACAAGAGATGTTACTTGTGGTATATCGGTTTGTTTTGAATAGTCTCAAAAAATATTTTATAACTAACAACATCTATTTATCAATGAGGCAAGTACAATAAAAATGATTAGCCCTCTGAAGATAACCTACTCCTAATCGATGCGTCTATCGTTTTTAGCTTGCTCAAACGCTCAGACATGCTTTCTTTGGGGGTTTTACAGTGACGAGTCTAGGACCAGTCTCGACTCCCGCCAACTGACATCCAGGTGGCCATCTCCAATTATTATTGACGTTCTTCTGAAACAAAAGCTTGAGTCTTGAAATGTTTGTAAATTGGTGATTCTGGGGCAACAACACCTAATTTTTTCATTTAAAATTGTTTGGAGTCTTTTGGTGTGAACTCGAGTTTTGACAGAACTGTCATCACCTGATCATAGTCATAGTTTGTGATTACTTCCTTAACAGGGTAGATTGCTTCCTCCGCCTCAAATTTATTTTGAGGATTAATAATTCTTTTATCAAACAAACTGGCTATATCCTAGACAAGCTAGAATATGATGTTCTGCTGAGATTCAGGAAGATGGATGTATTTTTTAAGAGATGAAGTGAAGAAAAGATTTAAGATGTGGTTGTAGACTGAAGAGTACTTTGTCGGATCGTGACGAGGGTAAAGCTCATCCATAAGAGATTGGTCAAGCAGAAAGGAGTAAAAGAATAACTTCTTGACTGATGAAAAAGCTACATCTGTATGGTTGTGATGTTGCTCCTCCACAAGGTCCTTTAGTTGGGATAACAGTTTCATGAGCTAGATTGGTAGTTCATTGATAAAATCAATAATATCTTCCTTGAAAAATGTCTTACAAGCTTTGAAGAACTCATATCCTTCATTGTTTCCACTTCTCATTGATATTTTTACAATCATCTGATGAAATTTCCTGAGAATAGGTGTATAATATAAGGCAAAATGATTTCTCAAAAAGCGAAAGAGAGGATGCTTTCCTTCCTCGAATAACTAATCAGGGTCTTTGAAGCTGCTGATGTAGTATCTGTATAGGTTTATCAGCATTTCTTCTCCACTGAACTTTACTCCTTCATACACTCTGGAGCCTTATTTCCAATTCAAGTAGATCCTCAAAAGTGAAAGGTGCACATTATCTGGTCCTTCAGCCAAAACAGCAACTACTTTGTTGAGCTGGGATGAAAAAATAACCTAATTGACATTGGCATAGCAAACATCGTATTTCATACGACTTTCTAAGCCTACATATTTTCCTCTGTATTTCAGAAAAAGTTCTCTTGAAATATGCTCCTTTACCAGGATACGATCGACTGTTTCCAGTATGTTTTCCACATATCTCTTAGTTTTTTATTGACTGCGGCCTTTCTCCAAAGATGTCTTTAGCTGTTTGAAGAATGCTTATGAATTTGCAAGAACTTTTACGAGCTCAAGAGTTGTTTGTCCATCTCTTTCAGAAGTATTACTCTGATCCATACTCATTTGAGATGATGACATCCATCCATAGAACGAAGAGCTGTTAGGTTGAAACTGTTAGCCATTGCGAGAGAAACTATAAAGATTGTTTATTAGACTATCGATTATCATAATACTGAGAAGTTCAGCTTCACCATGAGGACGGACTTTGGCTTGAGCGTTTACTGCTACAAGGAAGGCAATAATCTGGTCAGCAAAAGATTTACCATCTTGAGCATAACCTTGAATAAAGAGATCCATAAGCGTTGCAAGACCTTAATTGGATAGATAATACCTCCTAAGTCAATGCTGTTTCGAAACACAGTAAAATCGCAGAGTTCTTCCCACACTTGGGTGATTCTATTGTCCATTTTAAAATGAAAACGATAGACATATCAAAATTCCTGCTGAACCTCAGCCTCACTCATCTTAAAATCGATTCCGTCATCATTGTCAAGACCCATTTGCTCCTGGAACTTACGCCTCTTCATCTCTTCTTATTGCAAGAATTTTTCATAGTCATCTTCCTAGAGAGGTAACTCTTCAGCAGGAGCACCAGAATCTGTCTGAGATAGAGGTTACTAGCCTTCCAATCTGTTGTGAGCTTCCCAAGCTGAATTGTAGATCTGACTATTCATCAAACCTTTCTCCTCCATTTCACTGATGATATTATCGACCTTTTCGCTATTTGTGAGGGCATCAATAATTTTTTCATGCTCAGTGACGTTTTTATCCATGAAGTCGAGACTTTTGGTGACAATCTAGAGTTGATTGACAATTTTTTCAAGCTAGAAGGACATTATCTCAGCAATTTTCTGAATAGAAGCATAAGTACATTGGATTTAAATGATTGACCAGGTTGAGTTTGTTTTGGCTTTTCTTTCTCTTGCTGATTTTGAACTGTGTATGCGTTGCTTTGAGAAAGGTCAGCAGAAAGTTTATTACTCTTGAATAGAGGTTGAAGGCCAGTTCCATTAGCTTTCTCTTTGAAATTATTTTCATCACCTCTTCCTGAATTGTTGAGCTCTCTGTCGAAATTGCTCATCCAAATCATCACTAACTTATCATCTCCTCCTGTCGCAAAGTAATCTCCCTTTTCGTTGAACTCAACTGTCTTCACGTTGCCCTCATGACCAAAAACAGTCCATCCCAGTCGACCTTGCTTCAACTCCCAGATCTTGATTTTGTTATCATCTGAGACCGAAGCCATGTGATATCCTAAAGGATGGAAGGCAATCCTGTTGACTGGTCTATCATGAGCATTGTAGTGCTGAATTAGTTTGCCAAGACGGGTGTCCCATACTTTTATCGTACCGTCAATAGCTGAGGCAGCAATACAAGTCCCATCAGGGGTAAACTTGCAACTGAGGACCTCTGACTTGTGCTCTGTGAAGGTGGCAGAGATTGTTGCCTTGGTGATATCCCATAGTTTGACTGAGCGATCATCTGAGCAACTGAGGAGTAATCTTTCATCGAAGGAAATTTGGCATTACCTGACCCAATTTGTGTGTCCAACGAAGCTCTGCTTGAATTTACAGTCTAAATCCCACATTTTGATTGTTTTGTCAGAAGAACAGCTCATCAAAAAATCTTCCTGTCTGGAGAGACTAAGCTTTAAGACGGGGCCAGAGTGGGCTTTCACTGTTTTGCACTTGCCATTGCTATATATCGACTTTTTTACACAGAATTCTTCCAGATTCGGATCTATCGATCATCTGCACATGAAATAACTTTGCTTGAGTCGGCGTTAAAGAGCACATCGTTGACTTGACCCTTATGTCCGACAAATTTGAAAGGTCGAATTTGAGGTTTGAAGTTCCAGACTTCAACCAAACCATCAGCGCCACCCGATACTAACTGTTTCCTGTATGGACAAAGAGGTACATTTAACGAGAAAAACCAACACTAGCGACTCCTTTTTCATGTCCTCTGAAGCACCTGACAAGAGAAGGGTCTTCTGCTGTGGCGACGGTTCGAATGAGACCTTTTGCTTATTACATTGACTGTTTGTATTTAAATGATTTATATAGTTCCACAAAGTCATTTGATTTGCTAATATTATATGGAGAACACAGAAGATATTTACGCTAACCTACAATATCACTATGGATTTGGAAATGGCTTCCTCAGCGAAGCCAAAGCCGACGCCGTCCCAAGGAGTATATTTCATGATATTTAGACCAGAATAGTCCTCTAAAACTCAAATACGGGCTTTACCCAGAGCAACTTTCAGGAACAGCATTCACTCTCAAAAGGGCTGAAAACCAAAGAACCTGGCTCTACAAGTTGAGACCTTCAGTTATTGAAGGACAATATCACAAGGCTAAATATCCCTACAGAATCATCGCCAGCTATATGCAAAAGGAGAACATTTAATCAACGCCCAATCAGCTTAGATGGAATACCATTCCTTCAGTCAAAGAAGGAGAGTCAGTCAACTTCGTTCAGGGTATGGTTTCTCTGTTGGGAGCAGGAGAACCCTCTCTTAAGCAAGGAATGGCCATTTATGCATACTCAGCTAACAAATCCATGGACAAGACCGCGTTTTATAATGCAGACGGAGACTTCATGATTGTGCCTCATTCAGGAACTCTTTACGTCAGGACACTTACTGGTAGGTTGACTGTCAAGCCAAAGGAATTTCTGATTGTCCCCAGAGGTATCAAATTTTCGATTGATGTCAAGGAAAATGTGAAGGGATGGATAGCTGAAGTGTTTGGTCAGCATTTCACTCTTCCTGAGTTGGGTCCTATTGGAGCTAATGGTCTTGCCAACCCTGAGCACTTTGAGTACCCTACTGCCTGGTTCGAAGACAAGAAAGAGGAGTGGACAATCATCAACAAGTACATTGGTGAGATGTTTGAAGCTAAGTCTGATTTCTCCCCTTATGACGTTGTTGGCTGGAAAGGAAACTACTCAGCTTACAAATATGACATGTCAAAGTACAACACAATCGGCTCAATCTCCTACGATCATCCCGATCCCTGCATTTTCACTGTGATGACTGTCAAGTCAGCTATGGGCGAAGGGTAATAGTATGTTTATTCAGCACAGCTACCATGGATTTCGCTATTTTCCCTCCAAGGTGGTTGGTAGCATAGCATACCTTCAAACCTCCTTATTACCATCGCAACTGCATGACTGAGTTTATGGGCAACATCTGTGGCGATTACGATGCCAAAGGAAGAGCTTTTGGTCCCGGATGCTCATCACTTCATTCTTGCATGACACCCCATGGACCTGACACCGAATCATACGAAAAGGCTGTTTTGGGAGATTAAAAACCATACAAGATATCCGAAGATAATCTTTCCTTTATGTTTGAGTCCGGCTGTTTGCTCAAACTGACCTCTTTTGCTTTCAATGGCTTTGCCAGCATTCAAGATGACTATCCCAAATGTTGGGAAGGCCTAAAGACTATCCGTCACTCTGCTGAATGATTGCATGTTAGTTGATAGTGGTTAAATATTAGAGTAGGAAGATCATTGGCAGTGCTACTTGATTTAGGGTATTTTTGCATTGAGTTTTTCAAAGGAGACAGTGACTTCCAAAGATATCTATCTTGCTAGCTAGATGTTGGTGTCAGAGTTGAGAAATAAGGTCACCATCAGGTTTTTCGAATGGGCCAGATGGATCAGATTATCTTCGTAGTAATAATTGACTGCCCTGATTTAGGAATACGTTTTGGTCTATGATAAGCTAGATCGTACCTTCTAGAGATTGCTTTGAGCCTGTTTGATGGCACTGATGAGCATCGAGGTCGCCTGCACGAATTTTTAGTTATCTTTTTGTGGTACACTTTGGCAAATCAGTATTCCATCGCTGTCCGATAAGACGATTCCTTTCAGACAGTAGAACTCTTCAACAATTCTTCTCAGGAACTAGGTGCTTTAGCCTCCCATTAAAATATATGATATTAAACTGCATATATCAATTAGAAATTTAAAGTTAATGTCTAAGAACTCAGCTATCGACATCATCCTCAGAGTCCGACCGCACAAAAACGTATACAAAGGATTCAGTACATAATTGGATATTCAGATATCAGCAAATAATAATCCCGAGCCTAATTTTTCATCCCCAAGGAAAGCTAAGAAGGCTACATTAATAACAAATAAGAGAAACGGTCGTTTCTTTTCAACCAGGTCTTCGGAATGGACACAAGACAGGAATAAATATTCGATAAAGTTGCCAAAGATGTTGTAGATTCGGCCCTTGAAGGCTTCAATGGCACCATTTTTGCATATGGTCAGACAGGTTCAGGAAAGACCTTCACGATGACCGGAGGAACCAGCAGCTATTAAGATAGAGGTTTGATTCCCAGGACACTCAGCTATATTTTCAATTAGTGCAAATCGAGAAGTGGTAGCGTCAAGGTCAATATCAGCTACATGCAAATTTATCAGTCAGTTGGCTATGACTTGCTTGCTACCTAAAATCTGACCAAAAAACTTGAAGATTTGCCGAAAGTCTAGCCAAGAGAAGGAGCCAATGGATAACTCCAACTCAATAATCT
>Ga0100385_1005055_pt1 | contig 11179 bp, 12 predicted proteins | sample CryGeymeta201509_FD_81543 | JGI IMG/M metagenome (GOLD analysis project Ga0100385, IMG submission 81543) | Groundwater microbial communities from Crystal Geyser aquifers in Utah, USA - Crystal Geyser metaG 2015-09 | ecosystem: Environmental > Aquatic > Deep subsurface > Groundwater | place: USA... | reverse complement strand
CTAGATCATTTATTTTTTGCTACCTTTATTTTCCTTTGGCAATGAGCCTATTCTCGACCTTATCACCAGCTTATCTTCTCGACTGGATTTCTTTGTTGGTATTCAAAATATTAACGGCTTGTTGTTGTTTGCTATAATCCTTCTTTGTAGCTCTTGTTAATCTCCCCAAAAGATCAGTCAGCTCCTATTTGCTCAAGATATTTTTCTGAACTTACTTTAAAAGGAAAGGCTCCTGATCTGGGATCTGCTAAGGACATTTATGAGAGGGTTATTAGAGCAATTTTCGAAGGGTTTGTTTATCGGAGGCACCGGGTATGTAAGCCAATGGCCTCATTGTATATTTGAATTTAGTAACGAACTAAGTATAAACCATCAGTCAAATACCCATCGTCATTACAGTAACAACGACCAAGAAAAAAATGCATGTCAGGTATTCAAACCTTTGCCTCGATTTGTAGCTACTCAATCGACGTTGCTCATCTCTGGCAAAAGTTATCTCGACAGATGGAGTGTTCAATGGCTTTTACATCGATCGAAGTGGTCTTTATGGTTCCTATAGGTCCTTCAAGCAGACCCACTCATATGAAATTTATTCTTCAGGCTGAAATAACTGTTCAAGTCTTCCTCCGGCCTTTTTCCTTTTTATGAAGGCTGGAGGCTAAGGAATATTTATTGATTCAGAGCATGCTTCGGAGTATTAACTTCTGGACGAGTGTCTATATTCAAAAAATCTTCTTTTTCTAACTTTGATATTTGTCTCTTGCCTTTGTTATCCCTTATCGACATACAAAACTGACTCGGCCATCTTTATGTCTTCTATACTTTGGGAACCAAATCGATCTAACTCTGAACCTTATATGTATGATTAAAACTCTGAATATATTTGTTCTATTCCATCCTGGAATTCATGAATTTAATTCATTTTATCTTCCATCTTGGCTCTATCTTCATAAGGATTTATCTTTTTTTTGAAGCAAGGTTGTGCGTAGTTTATGATCCTTTAAGCTTGAATCGGATGCAGCTCAGCTTATAAATATTTCTTTTTGTTATTTCTGTATTTCACAAATAGATCGATGAAGTCTTACCAACTGATTCTTTCTTCAGGATTGAAAATCAAACATTTATCAATAATCTCATCCAAAATTCCAAATCTCTTCTTGACAGTTACTCTTCTCTTCTTTCTGAAATCAGTCTTATTGCTTCCGAATGGATGCAATTTGTATAGCATTTGATGCAGGAGAATGCCTATCGACCAGATATCACATTTGCTGCTATATTGGGTCAAAGGGTCACTTGAAAAATATATTTCAGGAGCCATGGTATATGGAGTTCCGCATTTTCGACTTTCAATTTCCAGCTAGTCACCCATATATTTTGCGAGTCCAAAATCAGCAAGTTTTAAGACTCCATTATTGATAAGGATATTTTAGAACTTGAGGTCACGATGAATAAAATTATGTTTCTGGAGAACATCCATACCCTTGACCATTTGTTAGAAGTAGTCTAACATTTTTTCCAGGTCATGGTCGCACAACTCCATCTATTATCTGAGTGTTCTTTCACAGTGTTATAGAATGAGGAAGGTGGAGAAGCGATGGTTGATGATGGAGTGAACTTTGATGATGTGAGGTGAATTGAGCCTTTTGAGGCATTTTGATTATGCAATTTAAACCTTTTTAATTTATTTAGCCGCTATTTTCTATCCTGTTAGAGAATTGATGCCCTCCCATACACGACTATAGCTGCCTTACCCTATAAGTATTTTGAACACTCGATAGTTTTCCTTCTCAAAGTATAGCTATACTCCTTTTACTACTTTCTCAGGCTTCATCTCAATCATCGCATCAGCCTAAAACTCTCTTTTATCTTGTTTGATTGGCTCAGGTGATGCTGGTACTTGGGCGGGCTATATCGCAAGAGGAATCTGAATAGGCTGGTTTCCTAGTGGCTGTAGACTTCTGACCAGATACTGTTGTAGAAGCCAGTTGAAATCAATAGCTGGCAACTGAGGCATCACATAAGGCATATTCATAAGCATCTGCGATTGGTACGCCTGTTGCTGCTGATACTGGATTTGATTAACTGAAGCGTTTCTAGCTGTTTAGAAGAGGCGGAACAATTATTGCTGTCGAATTTCTTTCTGAAATTTTCGACTGAGGGAGGCATAAGTATGAGTTTGTTTTTTAGGTTTTTCCTACCTGAACATTATTATAATATCCGAGTCAGAGTCTAGAAAAGTTTAAATGAGCATTTTTTTGGCAATTTGTATATCTGTAAACTGCTGTCAACAATTTGAGGTGCAATTTTATTTTATTTATATAAGCAATGAAGAAACAATCTGCAAAAGCACACAAGCAGCCCAAAACTAAAATATAACTAAAAATCAAGTCAAATACAGTCACTAATAACTTTATCCTCACCCCTAGAAACTCTTCTCCCAGAGATCACAACCGATCGCCAACCGAAAGACACCGATACTAATAACCCAAAGACATCAAGGAAGGCAAGAGCAGCTCGCAAAGCAGGGTCACCACTGATAACAATAGGCTCATTGCAAAGAAAAAATTCGAGTAGGACACAACAGGAACACATACTCCCATTGTCAAAAGAATATCTGTCACTCAGGAATTCAATAAGAAAAAATCATCCAACTCTCTTCTGTCAACATAACGGCTAAAAAAAAAGAAAAAGGCTCATAATAAATTGAGCAAGAATAGTTCAGGCTAATTCAATACCAATATGTTCCAAAGGGTTCTTGGGATCATCATCAAAGACTACAGGGAGGGGAGGTTAAAAGAGAAATAGCTAGAGCAAACTTTGCTCGAATTGTTTGATCGCAAAAGCAAAAAGAAAAGTATCGGAAAGAATAAAAAGCAAGAGCTCTATAGTCAAACATTTTCCAACTAATTTCTAAGATCGGCTCATAAACTTACAAGCCAGATTATTCCCAAAAAACGCAGATCCAGCATCGACGATAGCATTGAGGAAAGAGTACTCGAAAGAGAGGGATTTGTCAACAAAATTATCGTCAAAGGAATCACAACCTCAACATTTCTCAAAGAAGATCCTTCAGTCAGCCAGATTAGATAAAATTAAGGTAGAAACTTTAGCCGGTATCCTAGCTACAATATCCATACTTCCAACTCTGTTAAGGAAATCAACTAGTAAATGAGGGAAATTCAAGCCTAGTTTAATCGAATGGGATAGAGTCCTGAACTCACCTTAGAAGATAAAATGGCTATCAGAATCCAGCGAGCCTGGAGATAGTATCGTACAAAGAAATTATTGCAAAATATCGCTTTTTGTAGATCCAATCAAAATGTATTCAACATAATTGAGGCTGAATTCACTGACGAAGAAGGTCAATAAGATTTGTGTCTCATTAACTCTAGAGCCGGCTTTCATTCACCTGGAAAGGATAGTTTTAAAGACATCGCCCCTATCAAACTTTAGGAAGGTTCACACGACCAGTATGTAGAGCTAACCCAGCTTGTCATCGATAGTTTGAATGAAAGAAAGGTAAGTAAATAAGAGTGCCTTAAAAATATTCTCCAATATCTAAAAGTTCCTCTTCCAATCCTTGAAAACCTAAATCAAGCTGAATAGGAAGAACAAAGTGTTGGAGCAGATGAAGTATCGAAGCATAAAACTATCTCTGCTGAAATAGTTGTGGATAGCAGAATAAATATTCTTCCTGACATGAACATGGAGTCTATTGAGCCTGTCTTGAGCGGTGAGATGAACTCATTCACCAACAAATACTCATCCAAAGATGTTGTTTAAAATGACTAGTTTTATCAGGGGAATTCAGTGATTTAGTAAGCTTCTGAGCTTGACAAATCTCTAACTTTTGTCCACTCTCAAACCTTAGCTACTGAGGCTTTTAAATCAATAAACATCCAAAATATTGAGGAAGGACTTAGAACTCGATAAGATGCTTTGGTTCTAAAAAAAGCTAAGTAAATGGAAGGCCTTACTGATCAATTTTTTAATAACAAATTAAATAAGGAACAATATTTGTAGGAGAAGCAAAAAATAGACAAATGGTTCAAACATCGAGCAAGGGAATTGAAAAGAGTGAAAAATTCTCTGATGAAGAGTTGCAACTAGGCCAGAAAGCTGCTTGACTCTGATGCTACCACTCTCAGCAAATAAAAAAGCCAGAAGATGTTGAAATGCCTTAGCGACAAATACCTTCAGAAAGGTAGCTGGGCGCCCCAAAGGTAGCATGCGGATGGAAAGCAATTCAAGAAGAAAACATTGAGATGTGAGAGGTAGTAACAAATATAAACGAGAGAGGAATAACATGGCGGTCGTGACATTGACAAAAGTGATGAATTGAAAGAATACAAAGGTTAACAAACACACATGAAAGATAATAAAAAGGAAAAAATAAAACAACCTCCCAAATTTTAGATAAGCCCAAAAATGGTTCGAGTCCTTGACGAGCAAGACGAGATAGATGAATACAAATACGAGGAAATTGAGAAAATTATCGAATAAGATGACGATAATTATGATGGCTTAGTTCAGATGGGAAGTATATCTCACAAGGCTTCAGATCAATTCGAGCCTAACTTTGAAGAATCTGTTTAAGAGAGTGAGATGTCTCTCATCAACAATCTTATCAACGAGCACAACCACAAGTTCAAATATCTCTGCAATGATGACAAATAAGACATATTTTAATTTCTGTTCCTCGATCTCATTCTGTAGGTGTTCACTGAGGCAGCTGACGGTCAGAATAGAATTCTTAAAGCTGCTGAAGCCTATATTTCTAAAGCTAAAAGGCTCAAGAAAATACCTAAAGGTATTAAAACGAGTATAGCTGCCTCCAAGGATTATCTGAACATTCTCAGCAAGTTTGTCTTGGGGAGGTCAAATGGTCTCAAAAATATGTCCTATCCGATGGGCCCAAGTGCAATTTAAATGCTCAGATACATGAGAGATTAGATAGTGGATGCCTAAGATGAGGATGCTGTCTCTTCAACTTTAGTCCTTCCTATCGATACCTTTGAAAAAGTGAGTCATTTGCCAGAGTTGGAACTGAAGCTCGAAAGGTACTATGAAGATGATGAGAAAGAGCAAAATAGACTTGCCTTTCTGAAAACAGCACTGAATATAAACAACAAATCTTTGTTTGATTCTCTTAATTAAATGCTCGATCATGAAAGACCTTATGGAGTCTGGGGAAAACCTTTCCCCTGGAAGAAGACACTAGCTGTTGATAGGAAGTGGACCTAAAAAGATGAGAAGAAAAAACTTCAGAAATGCGTCGAAAAAACACTTTAAAGTTGCTCATATCTTTGTGGCATTATGGTGGATAAAGAGGATAGCTTATTCGGAAACCATCGGGTCTCAGAAGAATATGTGATGCAAATTCGGGAAGATCGATTGTCGAAGATGCTTGCCAATGAGGTACGCCTATTGAAATTTAGTTGATTGAGAACGAGGAAAGATGGATTTTTTACGACGATGAATAGACTGAAATCATGATGGAGATTAGCTCCTTCATTACAAAGAAGCTTATCAAGTAACTTGTTCTAGAAACGGTCAGCATTGGCATGAAGCTTCGGTGATAATAATTTTTTTAATTATTCAAAAAAAATCGTATATTAGAGAACAATATCACACAATTCTCTGAGGGGAATCAAACAAATGCTTTTCTTTGCTTTCTCCACCATCGTTGGATTACTCTGGCTTTTTAAATCATATTTTTAACTCTTTATCTGGCTTAAATGCGCTGCTAATAGTCACAAGGATTCAGGTATATCCAATCTGTTGGTTCTCCTCCTTCCAGCATATTGACCACCCCATCTGCCATATCTATCAAATATTAATTGAGAAACTACCTCTTTTAGCAAGCAGGAGACATGTTGACCTCCAATACATAAGGTTTCAGGTTTTCATCAAGTAAAATGTCAAACCCGTACACTTAGAAGCACCCTTATTTTTGATGAATCTAATTTTTGCAGCACTGAAGAGTTTTAATAATTTGATGGGTTATACTTTATTTGACAGTCGTCCATTCGGGTATCTGACAGGCAAGTTATTCCTCAGAAAGTGTGGTATTGACAAGGAGCGATGTAGTCATACTAAGGTGATCTTTTATTTTTATCTTTTGTCTGCTGAACTATCCCTTGTTTTGAGAATAGTTAGTAAGATGTTTAGGTAAATTATCGTAGTTATCAGTACTGTACTTCATGCTGCTCATACGAGCGTAGCATTTCTTAAAAGAATATGCTTTGAGAGGGCTAAAGCTTCTCACTAAAATCCATTGCCGAATATCAAATTTTCTTCTGCAGTTCAGCAGAAAAGGATGCTCTATGTACTTCTGAACTATTTTACCGTGCTTGAGCTGATTAATCTTCATGATCTAAGATGTTATAGTGATTCCAGACCCTCTTGATACTCCTGCAGGTTTCAAAATCCACATGTTATCGTATCCATAGTTGCATCCAACTAACTCCCAAGTTTGATGCTGTAATTTGAATATTTAGACCATGTAAAAAGGGCTCAAATACTAGAGAAAAGAGCAGTTTCCAAAGTTGAGCAAAATTTTGAGTTCCTTAACATACTTCACTTTACTTTCGATTGTTTGTTTGTCTTTTTGGAAGAAGCTATATTCTACTTTACGCATTCGGCCTATTTCAAAAGCTACTAAACTTACAGTTTTAAATAGATATGTTAGACCAGTCCAAATGTCTGCGTTTTTCTTCAAAGTATCTATATCTTTAGTGTAAAGTAGCTTCAAATCAGGCTACCTTCTAAGCTTTTCTCTTCCTTTAATATTTCCAGCCTCAAAAAATAGATTTGACGATACTACCTTGTTCCACAGTTTAAATTGTTTAAGCTTAAGTATATCTACGATCTCATTTAACACTTTGTAGGCCTCAAATAAAAAGTACATCTATTGGAAAAGCAACAAATCTTCATTGAGATCCAAATTAAAAGAAATGGGGAAATTTGGCCGCTGCTATTGAGGATTTTTTATGATATTTTTCCGCAGGTAATTTTTGTTTGTAAGCTATTGGTTGTGTTTAAAATGATTGAAGTACTGCCCCTCTGAATAAGCCTCATATCTACCTTGTATGTGACGATAATCGGTGGGTTAATCTTTGTAAGTCCATTTGAGGTGGAATAAAATGGACTATCTATCTGTTGATTCTATCCATCCTTTCCTTACAAGAGCTTCCTTGATGTGAAAATCTTTGCTGTTGATTATGAACAGCTTCGTGTCTTCAGAAAGGCCCATTCTTGCAGAATATGCTTTCATTCTATCAGCAAAGGTATTTTGCCTCTTCACTATTCTGCATATTTTCAGACTTACAATAGTTAAGCATTACGAATATTCATCGCGTTGTGTTTTTTTATCTGAAGTTTAAGAGACTCGTTGGGTCCTTTGACTGGCACAAGCAGTCTCATCATTTTATCAAGATAGCTTGCATTGCTTGAGTTCCTACTTAGGTAGGGGGATTTTTAAATCTTGGCCGCCTTCTTTAAACTTCTGTTTTTGCTGCGACTTCCTTTATTGTCCGCACTCTCAGAAGCTTACATATTTGTGGGAGTTGCGCTGACTCGAGTAAAATCCTTGATAAGTCTACTGTTCATCCTGAACTAAGTCCTTCGAAATACATCTATTTGAGGGCTCACCTGCTGACTGCTGCCAAAGAAGCAGGTCTTTCCTCGTTTACCAAGATGGCTAGATATATATTCCTGAGGTTTCCAGCGGTAAGATTTAGGAGCGGGCGCATCCTGCTCAGGGACATTGTTCATTCTCGAAAACATTATAACCTAAGTACTATTTTATTTTCCATAACATTAATTCTTAACTCTAGTAATGGCATCTCGTCCTCACAAGAGGCAAAGGACTGAGGAAAAGGCTGATAATAAACAAGGGAGCAAGGAAAGCACAGAGGAAAGGAAAGCCTGTTCCAGTTTATTTTAACTAAGTAGCAAAATTTGTCAAGAAAGCATAAATCCTGAACAGCCAAGCAGGGGCCCAACCCAATATGGTGATATATACTCTCCCTGGAAATAAAATAAAAGACCAAGAGAAGGATATTTTTCAAGTTGTTCCAAAAAGAATAAGAATAAAAAATCAGACAAAGCTAGCCTTGATTGCCAGAGTATCTTTAATAGAAGAAAAACAACAAGATTGAGAATACCAAAAGAGACTCTTAGAAGCATTACTGAACCAAAGTAAAAATTGTTTTCAATGCCAAAACTACAAAAAACAGAACCAATTTATCATGAGTAAGAAAAAAACCAAAATGAGGAATCAGTCTACGATTTCTAAAACAGAACATATTCGTCTCAACATGTCCTTCATATTTCCAGAACTCTCAAGGATTGTACCAACATCACCAATCAAGCCCGGCAGGAAAAATCATAGAAAAACGTGGTTTGTCCTAAGCTAAAGAATTTATCGGCATTTAGCACAATTTTCAACAAATAAGATACTGGTCTGAGTCATTCAGGGAAGAATCATGATGGCCATGATGGCTGGAGCAACAAAATAAAAACACTGAAATGTGTCAAAAACAAAAAACTAAAAAGGCTATTCGGAGATCCTCATGTTTTGGGAAAGTATCATCCTGAACGACAGATTGCAGTTAGTCCTTTTAGCCTGCATTCGACTTCTTCTAATCCAATATCCAGAGTCTTATTTGAGAAATATTTATTGGTATGCGAGTAGAAACGATTTCTGAATGATAGCTGATGTTATTGAGTTGGAATTGATATAAATCAAATATTTTTAAGCTGATCCCTTAAACAACTATAATCTGCCAAGGTGTTTTCACAATTAAGATAGTCGACTTGCACTCTGATTCCACATTCCTTCTCAAATAGTCCAAAATCCTAAAAATTTCTTAAAGATAGCTCCACTAGCTGATAATATTTAAGGAGGGTTTTCAATGCTTCGATGGCAGCTTTGGTTTAGGAAGAAAGAGGGTCTTTCTTATTTTTAGTTTGAATGTTGATATTATGGTTGACCTATCGAAGTAGGCCAGAGACAAGCTATTGTATTTATTCGAAGCACTCTGTTGTAAAAGTTTCGTTGGTCCCCAAGCTATGGAAATTTCTGTTGAAATTCTGGACAATACCAACATCAATATCTTTCAAATATTCAGCATACTCCTTTCTGTACTTCACAGCATACTATTTCAAATTAGTTAGTGTTGTTTCGTACTTTTTAGATTATTTGAACTCATGCCAGTCCTCAAGCTGAAAATAGTTAGTTTTATTGCTAGATAATAGGTTTATCAGCTTCTCAAGGTGGTGGTACAGGACCAGAGTTAACTTGCTTTTGTTTCTGGCACTAGTTTCAAGAAATTGCATATTACGAATGAAGTAATAGATGAATCGACAAAAGTGCAGCTGGCTAAGTAGGATATGGTTATTTTTATTGGCCAGCTTCATGCTCGGACTATGATTTTATTTTGGCTTGGATTTTGACCTTGCTTTCTTTTCTTTTTCTCTTCTTTCCTTCAGCTCTTTTGTAAATTTGCTACTTTCTTCAGGATTGATACTTTCATAGAGAATATTGAGTTTCATAAATTCTTATTTGTCCATTCGCTCTTCTGTATTTTTTGTACACATGTCTTTGATGATTTTTACCACTCCTGCTGATACATTGATATTATCAGGAAAACTATAAGGCTCTTTCATGATTTTCTCAATCAATTTTTTTTCCTAATGGCATTCCCATGGAGTTCTTCCTGTCAACATCTCAAAAAAAATAACTCCTATAGAAAATATATCACTTTGGAATGAGTACAGGTTATCGACAATAACTTATGGAGCCATGTAGAGAGGAGTTCCTACATTTAGATTACTTTTGAAGGGATTCTCAGTTTTCATTGCAAATCCGAAATCAGCAATTTTCCACTGTTTGTCTCCTCTTAAAATGTTAGCCGGTTTTAGATCTCGATGCACAATGCCCTTATTCATCAAATATTTGACTCCTTCGATAATTTGACTAGTTATCTCAACAGCAAGGGCTTACTGAATTCTACCTGTCCTGTTCAAAAAAAGGTAGAGATCCTTTTGAGGACAATATTCAGTAATGATATAGTAGTTTTTATGCGTTTTGTATACGTCATAGCATTTTATGATATTCGGATGGTCGAGGGACCGAAGTATTTTTATTTAATCCTCCATCATCTTCATACTGGAGGCATTGTAATCTTTGAAGTTAACTACCTTGACTGCGCAAGGGTTACTAGTGCTACAATGAACTCCGCGATATACTATACTACTGAAACCTTTGCCAATTTGCCCACTGACATCATACACATAGGCTCCGATTTTTTTCTCCTTCTAGAAAAACCGATGGTGTTCTCTGGTCTTCTTTCCAGATAAGTTGTGTCTCAATTGGCGTTATTTCTTCTATTTTTATAGAATATTATGTGAGTTGATATGTTCCTGATGGTTGGGAGAATAAAATTTTTGTTTCATAAAGGATAATAAAGTACAAAAATGAACTCATCATTTTCCCTCCTTGCCTAAAGTATTCTTGATTGAGACTAAAATATTCTCTATGTCTTCTATTGCTTTTCTGTTCTTCTGTCGCTCTACTGTCTTGTACTTATATCGCTCTTCATTGTTGGTATTTTGTTCAGGCCTTTTTGGAATAAGATGAGCTTGATCTTTCAAAAAATTGTACTTGTTGCAAGGAGAATCATGTCTGGTCTTGTTCGGTGTGAGAGTTACTTATTTTTATGGAGGAATCACATTGATTGAAAAAGGTTTGAGGGCCGATTATTCAGGATATCCATGTTCGATATGAAACCCTTTAGTTTTCTTGATAACTTCTTTGTTGAGCATTCTTTGCTCTTGCTCATATTTTTGTGGAAAATGTTGCTGTGGCAAAGACTGATATTCTTTCAATTTAGCCCGAATCTGACTAAGTTTTAGTTATGAAATATTCTTATCGATGACCTATCGATCTGTATCATTTGCGTACTTGCTCTGGAAAGGAGAGACGTAGATCGATGACTTTTAAGTGGGGCGATGATCTGTCGAGATATCTAGGCGGTTGGGAGTGTTTGTCTGCTTGTAGGAAGAGGATTGAATGCTTTGTTTTTGAGTGTACTTTAGCTTGATGGAGTTGAATTTGTGGTCGATGTTGAGGTTGCTGTTTCTCAAGGCCAATTGCTCCTTCATGTGCTAATTT
>Ga0100385_1005052_pt1 | contig 11191 bp, 14 predicted proteins | sample CryGeymeta201509_FD_81543 | JGI IMG/M metagenome (GOLD analysis project Ga0100385, IMG submission 81543) | Groundwater microbial communities from Crystal Geyser aquifers in Utah, USA - Crystal Geyser metaG 2015-09 | ecosystem: Environmental > Aquatic > Deep subsurface > Groundwater | place: USA... | reverse complement strand
TTTTTTTTATCGCAGAATTACGACACAAATGAGCGCAAAATACGACGCCAATGTTGGAATACACCCCAAAATCCTACGATCAGAATTTGGGCAAAATTACGATGTCAAAAAAAGTGCTTACAAATGAGCGGCGGGGACATAGCTGCCGGCGAAGGGGGCGTTGACGGTAACTTTACCGAAATCGGAGGCCAGGGCCCCTGCCAGCCAATCGGTCAGCCACGGGGGAGTGTGGTCTGGGTCGGTGCCGATGCCGAAGGCGATGTCGCTGGGCGAGGCATAGTCATGGCAGGGCAGGGCGCTCGCCGGGAAGCTGTGGCAGTCGATGATAAAGGCTTGCCCGTGCCGGGCGAGGGTGGTGTCGACGGTGTGCCGGACGATGGACTGGTGGGCATCGTAGTAGCGCCTGAGCTGATCGGCCGTCTCGCCCTCCGGTGTAGGACGCAGCGGACGGCCATCGCTGGTCCGGGTGTAAAAGACGCCCATGCCGTGTCGGGCCATGGGCTCCTCGGCATCGTCGGCGAAGCGCTCGACATCGACAAGCAGGCGGCTGTAGGGGAAGCGCACGGCGGGGATGAGCGGGCGCTGCTGCGTGAACAACTCGTCGGTGAACCAATCGGTCATTTTGCGCAGCTCGTCCGTGAGATCCCCCTCATCCAGCAGGTAGGCAGCGCGGAAGGGCTCAGGGATCGCAGTGGCGGCGTGCGGGATGTGGAGGATTAGTGGAGAATTATGCGGGATGGGCGAGGCGTCGTAGCCCGCAGCTTCAGCAAGGGTTTTAGTGGCGGCTGGCGTGGCGGGGAGTTGCTTGCTAAAGCCGCGCACTACGCTTTGCCAGGCCGCTTCCCGCGAGGCCGGGTCGAACTTGCCGATCAGGTTGAGGTAACGGTTGGTGTAGGCGGAGGCTTCCGCGTTGAAGCTGTTGATGCTCACGCTGACGATGTCGTCAGAGTTGGCGGTGACCAGACGGCGCAGGAAGGCGAGAGCCGCTTCAGTGAAGAACGTTTCGCAGCCCTCGACGGTCAGCTTGTTTTGACGACAGCAGTGGTTGATCCGGATCATGCCCTGCCGGATGAGGGCGAGGCGGACGGTTTGTTCGTCGTCACTGCGCAACTCGAGGTCGCCGAGTTTCACCTGGTAGCCGTCTCGAAGGAAGTTGGCCTGACCCTGTGCCCAGCGGAAGTGCATTTTGCCCTCGGTATCGTAGGCATGGCCGTCGGGGAACAGCCAGAATTTCGTGGTAAAGCCCGGAGCGCGTCGATGGAAGTTTACGGCGAGCGGGTTCACGTAGTTGGTTTTGTTGGTGTGCGTCTTCATGTGTTTCCTTGGTTGGATGGGTTGATGGACGCACTCATCCGGACACAAAAAAGATCGACCCGCGCGATGCATAAAGGTGCATCATGGGACGATCTCCGTGTAGGAGAGTGCTTAATTCTGCTTGTCAGGCAGCGAATCTTTAGACCACCGTGGCGACTCTCAGAAAGAGCCCGGTTGGTGCCTTCTTCCGGTGAAGGAAGACGCTTCTGGTGATTCTTTTAACGACGTGGATTATTGAAAGAACAAGTTGAGAAGGATCAGGATTTGACCGGACAAGTCAAGCCAAATCATTTTGCATTTTCAGATCGTGCTGAAAAATTGGATACAAGGCATCGATCTGAAAAAAATGGTAGGGGCGGTGGGACTCGAACCGAACCCGCTGAGCGGGTGACAAGACCGGCTGCGGCGCAGCCAGCAGACCGGACCACCCACACCAACCGCTTATCTGGCGCTACGGTGTATAAACCCGCTGCTCTACCTATTGAGCTACACCCCCATCTTGGCAGGAAGATGGGGCCGGTATTCGGAACTGGGTGGCGGGATGCATGGATGGAAACGGGGAGGAGTTTTCTTAGATTAAGATGAGGCCGTGGGGCACGAAGGGGAGGAAGTCTTTGCGGTTGTTTGTGGCCAAGGAGGCCCTGGCCACGATGGCTGTTGCGGCGATCATCGCGTCCACGCGAAGCCGCCGTGGCTTATTCAGACTGCGGAATCCAGCGGCGGCAGCTTGCGCTTCGATTTCACCGAACGGAAGAATTCCCCCGTCGAGCAAGGCCAGCGCCAACTGCTCTTCTTCTGTGGTGCAGCCACACAAGAACTCATACCATGCGACGCTTGGGATGCAGAGCGATTCATCGGCCTCCAGCCACTGCTCTACCGCCAAGCCCTCGGTGGTCCCGGTAATGAGTGCGCGGATCAGATAGTTGGTGTCCAGACAGATCACGATGCGCTTCGCCAGTGCTTCCGGTCCTCTTCGATTTCCCGAATCCATTGGTCGGCTCGCTCCGGATTCATGCCTCCTTTGGCATGGTAGGCCTTGAGCAAGGACATGCGGTCCGTCTTGGGAGCGGCTTCGGCTTGCTCGGAACGTGCGACTGCCCGGCGGACAACCTCGGCCTGTGAGACGCCCCAGCGGGCGGCGAGCCGCTTGAGGCGGAGGGCGGTGGCCTCATCCAAGGCGAAAGTCGTACGGTGGGTCATTGTTGGCATACCATCACTCATACCATCACATTTGACAGCGTCAAGGAAGAGACGCAGAAAGGATCCAAGAGGCATATTAGGGCTTGGGTGGTTGATAGGCGAGTCGATAGAATTTGGTGTCCGGCAGTTTGACACAACCGGATTCGTCTTCGAGGAAGCGTTCCAGTTTCAGATAGGTCGGGTCTGCGGGGTTGTAGGGCAGGTCGATATAAAGATCGCCGAAGTAGCCCTCGATTAGGCCTTCGCAGGCATTTCGGGTTGGCAGGCATTCCTCGAAGGGGATGCCCTCCGCCAGTAGAAAGGCGATTACTGCGGCGCGGGAGGGGCAGTTCCGACCGTCGGGGAAAGGAAATCGCCGCCGGGTGTTTTTCGGAACAAAACGCAGCCAAAGAACATCGCGCTGTTTAGTGTCGCAGATGTGGTCGATATACTGGATAAATCTTGGCATATTGAGTGTGGATGGGTTATGGTGGCGGGGAACAATAATCCGCTCAGAAGATGAGTTCTTTGACGCCTCCCGGATAGCCGAGTGCGCCATCGCTGTTGCGGACGAGTTGACCTTCCAAATCGAAGTAGGCCTTTTCGTCGGGTAGGCGGTGGTAGAGGTAGGCACCGTATTTGATGCGGTCCCAGACCTTGAACCACGGCGGGCGGTTTCGGATCGCCTCGGAAATGGCATCGTAATCGAGTGTGACCAGCTGGTCATTCTCAACAGAGTGAGGGACTTGAATGCGAAGTGGCCCGTCGCCGATAAAGCACATGCCGGATGGAGGCCGCCATTCGCGGACGGGCGTGAGATAGAGGTAGGGGCCGTATTGACGATACTTTTCGTGCTGGTAGCGGTCGATAGAATCCACATGGTATTCTTTGACGAGTGTGCGTTGCTCCGCCAGGAGTTCGGCCATTCTCTGGTCGGGGATGCCGAGGGCTTTGGCGACCCGCTGAACGCAAATGGGATCGTTATTGGAGCCGTCGAGGACATTGTCGATGATGCGGTAGGCTTTGTTGATGTTGCGGTTGTAGTCCATTTTTTCGAAAATGTCCCTTCGGGTGAGTCCGGCCGCATCACGCGCCTCGCGGAAGGCGTGTGCAAACGGGTTGTTGCGTGGATTAAATTTCGCAGGCGGCGAAGGAGGGAGCATCTTCTCGAGTAGAGACTGCGGGAGGGTCGGACGGTGGTGTTCGAGCTTGAAGATAGGACTGGAGATATGTAGGGCCATAGTGGGAGTGGGCTTTATGTGGTTGGTTAAAATCCGCTGCTGCGGGACTCGTGGTGGAACTCGCGACCGACGATCTCGATGGCTTCGGCGATGACGGACTCGATGGGGGCCTGACGCTTGTGGCGGAGGATTTCGCAGGTGCGTTTGACCTCGGCGAGGTGGGAGCCGGAGAAGTTGCGACGGTGGCAGGCTTCGAGGAGTTCGGAGCTGGCCTGGAAGCCGGGGAAGAAGTGCGCAAAGAGGCGCTCCAGTTCATTCTCGGCGGGGAGCCCAAACTCGTAGCGGCGGTTGAAGCGGACCGGGCGGGTGGCCACGGCATCGTCGAGGAACTTGAGGTGGTTGGTGGTGGCGATGACGACGGTTTTCTGGCGGCGCTCGAAGAGGCCCGACATGAACTGCAGGAAGTCGGAAAAGCCGTGTTGCTGGCGGTCGTCGCGGCTCTCGGTGAAGGTGTCGATGTCTTCGAGGATGAGGATGCCCGGGGTGAGGTATTCGCGGACAAAGTCGTCGAGCTTCTCGAAGTCGATGCGGCCGGCCACGTAGGCGGCACAATAGCCCTTGCGCATGGCCTCGGCGGCAATGGCCTGGGTGGCCATGGACTTGCCTGTGCCGGGGACGCCGTAGAAGATGATGCCGTTGGCCCCGTCCACGTAGTCGAGGTGGTGGAGGGTATTATCGACGATGTCCTCCAGCATTTTAGGATCGAGGATGACCTCGGCGAGGGAGACGGCGGGCTCTGGGCGGACGTGGAAGTCGATGCCGCGGTGACGGTCGTAGAACTGAAGGTAGTGTTTGCGGGCGGAGTTGTGCGAGCGGATGACCTTCTGGAGCTTCTCGATCAGCGGCATGACCGGCTGGTCGGAGAAGATCTTGTGGGTGTCGTCGCTGTAGTTGGCCTCGTAGCAGTAGAGCTGACCGTCGATGACGAAGGTCGCCAGCCCGGTCATGATCATGTTGTCGTTCTTCATTTCCTTGAGCTTGTAGCGTTCGCTGAAGCGGACCATGCCCGAGCGTTTGTCGAGGATGGTGAACCAGTTATCGGCATGGGCCTTGAGGTAGCTTTGGATGGTGTAGCCGATGAGCTTGTATTCGACGTCCATATCGGCCGACCAGGTGAAGCTCTTTTCGGAGCGCTGGGTTTTCGGGCGGTCCTCATCGTCGGCGATGAAGTCGGAAATGTCGTCGTTGTCAAAAATGTCGTTTTGTAGCATGTTGGATGGGTCTCGTTTACGGATTTGGTTAAAGATTATTTCGCGGTTGCGGGAGATTCTGCGGTCGTTTGCGTTTTGATTCATAAGGGCGGTGTTGGCGATTCCAGGTCGATCCCTATGGTGATGGTGCCGAAGGCTCCGGGAGCGACGACGTAGGGCTCAAAAAGAAGGAGTAGCTTCGAGCCGATTTGGAGCGGCAGGTATGCGGTGCGGGACTTGGGGGCGAGCGGGTTGGGGTGCTTTTCGGCGAAGAAGTCGCCGTCGGCATCCTGGGCGTTGAGAGCGTGGCGGATGGCCTCGCGGAAGGTGATGGGATCGGTGATGGCATCGAGCGGATTGTAAAACTCCCAGCTCTCGTCGGGCTGACGCTGGAGGTGGAGGGTTTCGAGGGAGATGCTGGTGCTGGCGAAGCGGCGTTTTGCCTTGGTGATGACGAGTGCGGTGTATCGGTCCGGTGAGGCCTGGAGGAGGCGAAGCTCGTGGGCCATGTGGGCGGGGGCATCAGCGAGGCCGGGGTCGTCGGCTTCGCGGGTGCGCATGCGCCGATCATGTTCGAGGTGAATTTGCTGAAAGCGCAGGTTGAGTAGGGCGATGGGTAGGGTGGGTTGGTGCGGCTGAAAACTCAAACCGGTGGCTTCGACCAGGGGATCCAGTGTGTCGAGTGGAGTCGCGGCGGCGAGGCGGGCGAATGCGTGCGGCGGTTCCATGACTCTTGTACTTTGATTGGCCGGCGGCGTCAGTTGGGCGGTATCGCCATCCACGGTCCAGGTGGCGGTAATGGGGGCGTTGGCATTAGCCTGCAACAAGTCCTCCAGTGCGCCGGGGCGGGACCACCATGCAGAGACGGGGAGTTCCGGATCGGCGAGGGAATGAAGCTGGGTGGGCGTGCCGGGGCTGGCTGAGGTCCCGATCCAGTCCAGCATCGTATCGCCGTCGGGCGCGGTCAGCGTCAATCGAACCGCTCCCTCTGCTTCGCAGGCTGCGAGGAGCCAGCCCGACTGTGCGGGATCCGTCCAGTATTGGACCTTGGGAAGAGCGACCGCCGTATTAAAGGCGACGAGCAGCAACAGAGGGAGCGATTGGACTGTTTTTTTCACAAAATGATGGCGAATTATTGATCCATGCGTCGCCCTGGAAGGGCTATGCAGGACGCGGTGGCGGATGGGTGATGGCGGAAAGAGTTAGAATCGCTTGGGGTGCGGGTGTTCCGGGCTCGCGGTGACCATGGGATCCCGGAAGGCCCAGCCGCTGCCGGCGGAGCCGTGATAGCGCGGCTCGGTCGAGCGCCAGCAGCCTTGTTCACGGTCTTCGAAGGCGATGACGCGGTTGCTCTGGTCGGTGATGCGCAGGCCACCGCCTTCGGGGCACTTCCTCCAGCGGAGGTGGCGGAAAGGGCCGAAGCGCACCCAGCCCTCGCAGCTGAGCCAGAGGTAGAGGGTGGGTGCTGGTTTGCTAGGCGGGTTCATGCGACGCTGCCCAAGACCTCCTTGCTCTCGGCTTCCAGTTCCTTCAGGGCTGCCAGGACAGACTCGATCATGCTATCGATCTCGGCAAACATCTCGCCCAGGCGCTGGTCGATAACATCGACGGCGAAGCGGATCTCCAGCGCCTTCATGGTGTCGTCCACCTTGACCTTCATGCCGTCCACCTGGGCGATGGCCCCCTTGGTCTTTTCCAACTGGGCGGCGTAGGCGAGCTCGCTTTTTTGGATAAAGGCGATGCTTTCGCTGCGCAGTTTCTCGTCACTGATCGAGTTGGCGCGTTCGCGGACGATTTTGTAGAAATCCTCCGCCCCTTGCACCAGTTGGCGGAAGCGGGCCTGGAGATGGATGGTCTTTTGTTCGACGGCATCCCAGTGGGTATAGACCTTGTTGAACTCCGCGTCCTTGTCGCGGGCCTCCTGGATGGCGGACTTGAAGGAGAGCAGGGATTCCTTGCCGGTTTCCAGCACGGATTCGAGAGCGCCGCTTTCCTGCTCAAAGTCGCCGATGATACCGGCGAAGGCGGATTTTTGTTCGCGCAGGCGTGTCACGGCGGTGTCGGCGGCATCGACGGTTTTTGTTACGGCGACTGCGGTGTTCGCTGCGGCGACTTCCGGCTCTTCCGAGAACCAACCAAGAAAATATGCGAGGAAACCGATGATGGCGATGAGAATGATAATTAAGAATTGCATGGTGTTTTGTTGAAGTTTTTGAGATGGAAAAAAAGGGGGGCAGGACTGGCTGGTTCCTAGCAGCTGCGGCTGCTGATGTAGCGGCCCTTCTCGTCGTAGCTGGTGATGGTTTTCCCGTTGCGAATGTTTACCTGGCCGGCGGTGTAGCCAGCCACTCCGTCGTTTGGGCCGGAGCCGACACTACGGGACCAGAGGTAGCGGTTTTTCTCATCGTAGACGGTTACTGTGTTGCTGCGTTGAATGACATTTGCGATCGGCATGGGATTCCTTTGGTTGATGGTGAATTGAGTATTTGGCGAATTATAGACAGGCGGGTGGGACATCTGTTGTCTAATCAACGGTCAACCGCGTGGTGTCGCTTGGTCGATGGACCAGTTTTGGCAGAACTCCTCGCTGTAGGGGGTGAACAACTGCATGAAGACGGGGCAATCGGGGTGTGCGGAATTTTGCGTCAGAAATTGCAGGAAGTGCATGGCGGTCTGCACGGGCTGGCCGAGGAGACGAGCCGGGCGTTTGGAGCCGGGGCGCCACTGTAGGAAGGAGCCGTTGACCGAGAGGGAGAAGAGACCCGGTTGGCCGATCTCCACGCCCGCTTCGAAGCTGTTGTCGACCAGTCGAAGGTGGCTGCAGCGGTCGATCCCGACGGCCCAGTTTACACTGGCAGGGAGATCGGCCTCGGAGAAACCGGATGCAGGGTGACTTTGGCACCAGTTACGGATGGCCGCACGGTCTGTCAGATAATGCAGGCCAAAGGCCGCGAAGTGCGGCAGGATGGCTTGGGCTGCCAAGCGGTTGTGTTCGGCGAGGATTTTGGTGGATGGGTTTTCTGTAATATTTTGTGTCATGAGTTTCATAATTTTTATATGGATTTGAGTTGATTCCTTGGATTTTGAGTAAGCGGTAGCAGGAGCAGGGCGTTTACGGCCTGCTGTATTTTGAGTGATTCGGCGTTGGGCCGATCAGCCGGCTATTCGTTCGAGGTCTTCTGTTTGTGGTTTGCCGGACTCGACGAAGCGGCGATGATAGTCCCTCGCCCAGTCGTTCTTGATGGACCGGAAATGTGCCGCCAGGTGGGGGTCCATCATGCGTTTGGCGATGGCGTGAAGATCATCAAGCACGTGGGCGTAGCTACGACGTGATTCAAGAGAAGCGTCGACCCAATCCGCGTGGGCCTGGAAGAGCCCGCTGGCCCAGTCGGGGTCGAAGTTCTTTCGGCGCGTCGAGGTCGGTCCGGGAGTATGGGTAAAGGTCCAGGTTTTTGCGATCGAGTATTCACCGAAGCATGTGGTCATAATGTGACGGAGATAGGCCAGATGATACCGTCCAAACAAATAGATACGCGGCGCGGAGATGTGATCGGAATGAATGTGCCCGGCACAGGACATCGAGCTGCGAATTCCAGAGAGCGGAAGCACTTTAACGAGTAGCGCGATACCGGCTTCAAGTCGAGGGATCGGCACTTTGGACCCGTAGGCAGTCTGGAGGAATCCATCCAGAGACGATCCACGTTTACTCATTGAGTCGGGACAGGTGAGGAAACTGACTTCGCGGCGTTCGCGAAAGAACCGGGGTGAACGATGCAGGAATAGCTCGGCACCAATCGGCTGAAGCCGAAAAAGAACTTCGCCGTCAAAATCCTGGATCTTCAGTGTGGGTTGAGAGTCAACCAGTTCATCACACATGTGTTTCGGCAAGGCGTGGGGGCGTAAAAGACGAGTTAGATACCTATAATCCTCGACAAGCAGGCCCGGGGACAACAGAATTTTCAAGTAGTGCTGAAAGCAGGGAAATCCAAGTCTTCTCAAAATTTCACAGAACCGGCCTGCGATTTTTTCGGGATCGGCGTCCATTTGATTGAGCCTGCCCCGGATTTTTTTTGGTGGGATGGACTTGTGTGTTGACATGAGGAAAATTGCGCGGAAAGTTAAAACTATAAAAGTATGCAACATAGAAAAGCCATTAGTCCGCCGGTGTCGAGAAAATAATTTCACAAAATTAAAATAATTTCCGGAAACAAAAGCAAAATCGTAAAATGGGTAAAAAACTAGAAGCGGATGATCTCAGTGGTTTCGGTAAAATGATCGCCAAGCGGATGGATGAGCGCTCCATCAACATGTTTGAGGTGGTCATGGACGAGCGGGTTGCTTCCAGTCCCGGTTCGATGAGCCGCTATCTCCGGCTGCAACGCAAGCCCCCAGAGCGGATTATAGCCGGGATTATTGAAGTGCTTGGGTTTTCCGAAGAGGAGGGTATTCAGCTTCGAAAGCTCGCGGAGGCTGGTGCGCGTCCAGGCCCGAGACCAGGTGTTCCTTTCTCTTCCCGGCTCATCCACCGCAGGTTTGCGGATTATGATCTGAACGCGTTGCTGGTGCTGATTCGAAGCCTGGGTTGGTATTGCGAGTTGAACGATAGCGAAGACGAGTATGCTTATGATTTAAAGGTGGCCGAAGCGGAAGGCTTGGCGGAGTTCGTGCTGGTCAACTTTCCAAATCCGCAGAGGGCTCAGCCGGACGTTTTGTTGCGCGGGGCAGGCGGGATGTTCGGCGCTTATCCCGGCACAAGGGTGACGCTATTTTACGAAGGCGTAGCCGGGGCTTTAGGGGCCTATCAAAAAAGTGACCGGCGGGTGAGGCAGCTTCAATTGGAAGTATCCGACGCGGAAGCTACAGACCTATGGCTGCGGGAGGCTTCCGGCGGCAAGGGCCGCATCGTGCACGGGGGTAACCTCATTCAGGTGCTGGCGGAGTATCTCGAGCCGACCAAAGCCGTCCGCGACTACCTGGAAGCGGAGGGGCGCTGATGCCGCAGATCGGGCCCACCGCTCTAAAGGCATGGATATCTTGGAGTGATCCGGTATGACTTTGCGCCGTTAATTCGGATTGCAACGCAAGGTTTCGATCCGCCGGGCTTTCAATCTTATGATTGAGTGATCTAAAATGAATTACTGGGCAATTGGAGATGTACATGGTGAGGCCGACATGCTGGAAGATCTCATCGCGGTCTTGCCGCTTTATCCAGAGCATCCGGTTATCCCCGTTTGGACGAGTACTCGATTTGTATTGATACCTTGAATCCCCAAAATGCCCGCTGGCTGACCGCGCTCAATCTGGAGCGACGGTGTTTCTGGCAAGTCGATCACAACGGTCGACAGCGCAGTGATGTGTTTGCTTCGCTTTGAGCTCGATGACCGTGGCATGCCCCAGGGCAGACTAGCCGACCGGTGCCTGCTTGATAATGCCTGAATGCGGATGTTCGAGTATGAGTTTTGCCATAGAGCGCCATTATAGGCGTTGCTGCGGCATGTTGGGTCGTGGCCTTGTATTTCTGGAGTCCAATAATCCTCAAATCTACTTGACTAAAGAATTGTTTTATTTACTGCGAGTGCTTTAGTTCACTCATAATGGTTGAGGATTTGGAGAGTGACTGGGCAATGGTCCGTGAAAAGCTTGCTGCTTATGATCGGGCGACTTGTAATTCACTCTTCAAGCTGCTGTGGAAGCCCGCCTACAGAGCGGCCAGTAGGCAAAATCTACGTCTCTCCCATCCTGAAATCGAGGAGGCCATATCCAGTGCCATTCAAGAAAGTTGGGGTAAACTGATCCATCTCGAATCGTCCCAGGCCTGTTGTGCTTATGTTGCCCAGGTTGCTTACCGCAAAGCGGTTTCGCTCTTGCGTTCCAAAACAGCTGAAAAGCGGGGTTTAAATCAGACTGTAAGCCTGCACCAAGGCCCTAGTGAACAGAACGCGGAATCATCAGATAGCTCCAATTCCTCGCTGGAGAACGTGCTGATCTTTCCAGCGGAACGATCCTTCGAGATAGGTGACCTCTACAAACAGGCCTGTTCCGCCCTCAATGAGTTTGATCGGCAGATCGTTGATGCCTTTTATCTTGAAGAGCTCTCCTACAACGAAATCAGTGAGCAAATGGATATTCCAATCGGGTCAGTGGGGACGGCTTTGAGTCGAGCACTCAAGGTCTTAAAAAAGTTTGGCTATTCGTAAAATCTTGTGAAGAAAGCGGGTTGGATGTTCAAGAGTGCAATGACATCGAAAGAAGAGCACTATGAACAAT
>Ga0100385_1005047_pt1 | contig 11199 bp, 12 predicted proteins | sample CryGeymeta201509_FD_81543 | JGI IMG/M metagenome (GOLD analysis project Ga0100385, IMG submission 81543) | Groundwater microbial communities from Crystal Geyser aquifers in Utah, USA - Crystal Geyser metaG 2015-09 | ecosystem: Environmental > Aquatic > Deep subsurface > Groundwater | place: USA... | reverse complement strand
TTACGATGCCGAGACGGATACCAGTCGGATGAACCTTTTGACCCATTTGAACTTTCTCCTATTAATTCTGCTCGGCAACTTTAACCGTGATGTGACTCGTACGTTTTAAAATACGGTCTGCACGGCCTTTCGCACGCGGTCGAATACGCTTCATAGTCATACCTTCGTCAACGAAGATAGTAGTAACGTTTAGTTCGTCTACGTCCGCACCATTGTTGTGCTCAGCGTTTGCAATTGCAGACTCTAAAACCTTCTTAACAAGATCAGCACCCTTTTTAGGGCTGAATGTTAAAATGTCTAAAGCTTCAGCAACCGACTTACCACGAATCAAGTCCGCGATTAATCGGCCCTTCTGAGCAGACAGACGCGCACCGCGTAATACAGCTTGTGTTTCCATCATATCCGCCCCTTAGCGCTTAGCCTTTTTGTCCGCAGCATGACCCTTGTAGGTTCGAGTCAATGCAAACTCGCCCAACTTGTGTCCAACCATATCTTCGGTCACAAACACAGGTACATGTTGACGGCCATTATGGACTGCAAAGGTCAACCCAACGAAATCTGGGAAGATTGTGGAGCGACGAGACCAAGTTTTAATAGGTCGCTTTTCGCCCGCTTCCAGTGCAGCCTCTACCTTTTTCATCAAGTGCAGGTCTACAAATGGACCTTTCTTAAGTGAACGTGGCACAGCCTTTTCCTCTTAAATTAATTACTTAGAACGACGACGTACGATGTATTTATCAGTACGCTTGTTCTTACGTGTTTTGTAACCCTTGGTTGGAACACCCCAAGGAGTAACTGGATGACGGCCACCAGACGTACGACCTTCACCACCACCGTGTGGGTGGTCTACCGGGTTCATTGCAACACCGCGCACTGTTGGGCGGATACCACGCCAACGAGATGCACCAGCCTTGCCTAATTGGCGTAAGCTGTGTTCAGAGTTGCTAACTTCACCCAAAGTAGCGCGGCAATCCGCCAATACTTTGCGCATTTCACCAGAACGCAAACGCAAAGTTGCATAAGCACCTTCACGGGCAACCAACTGAATTGAAGTACCAGCTGAACGAGCCAACTGACCGCCTTTTCCAGGCTTCAATTCTACGTTATGTACTACCGAACCAACCGGCATACTACGTAATGGCATAGTGTTACCAATTTTGATTGGAGCGTGTTCACCAGAGATCACTTGATCTCCAGCTTTTAGGCCGTTAGGCGCTAAAATGTAACGACGTTCACCATCAAGGTAACAAACCAACGCAATGTGCGCGGAACGGTTTGGATCGTATTCTAATCGCTCAACGTTAGCGCCAATGCCGTCTTTATTGCGTTTGAAGTCAATTAGACGATAGTGATGCTTGTGCCCGCCACCAATGTGACGAACCGTAATGCGACCGTTATTGTTACGACCACCAGACTTGGACTTCTTCTCAACCAAGGCAGCATGCGGAGCACCTTTGTGCAACTCAACGCTAACGATCTTGGTTAGGTGACGACGTCCTGCTGACGTCGGTTTTGCTTTGACAATTGCCATTGCTCGAAACCCCTACCTTATTCTGCTGCCAGGAAATCGATTTCCTGACCTTCAGCTAGTCGAACGTACGCTTTTTTCAAATCATTACGCTTACCAACGCCACGCTGAGTGCGCTTTGTTTTACCTTTTTGATTCAAGGTACGTACTGATTGAACTGTTACGTCGAACAATTGCTCAACAGCCTTTTTGATTTCCGGTTTAGTAGCATCATTTGCTACACGGAAAACGTACTGGCTATTGCCTTCCGCTACGATCGTCGCTTTTTCAGAGATGTGCGGACCATAAACGACTTGATAAATACGTTCTTGGTTCATGCGAACACCTCCTGCAACTTCTCAATAGCAGCAACAGTTACGACAACCTTATCGTAAGCAACCAAGTTAACTGGGTTAATACCAGCAACATCGCTCACTTCAACGTGTGGTACGTTGCGTGCAGACAGATAAAGGTTCTGATCAACTTCATCAGCAATAATCAACGCATTTGTAACATTGATATCTTTCATTTTCGCCAAGAAAGCTTTTGTTTTAGGCGCATCGAACTTTAACTCTTCGACAACAACCAAACGCTCTTGACGCACCAGCTCAGACAAGATCGATTTCATCGCGCCGCGATACATCTTCTTGTTAACTTTCTGAGACCAGTCTTGTGTAGAACGCGCAAAAGTGTGACCACCACCAACCCAAATAGGAGAGCGGATAGTACCTGCACGAGCACGGCCCGTACCCTTTTGACGCCATGGCTTAGCACCACCACCTGACACATCTGAACGGCTCTTAGTAGAGACCGAACCTTGACGGGCACCCGCCAAATAAGCTGTGACAACTTGATGAACCAAAGCTTCATTAAAATCTTTACCAAAGGTCGCTTCGTTTAACTCAACCTTTGACTTAGCGTTTGCAACTTGAATATCCATTGCGACTCCTTAGCCTTTTACTGAAGGTTGAACGAATACGTGAGAACCAGTAGCACCTGGAACTGCACCTTTGATGAGCAGCAAATTGCGCTCAGTGTCGACTCGAACCACAACCAACGATTGAGTTGTAGAACGAACAGCACCCATATGGCCAGCCATTTTCTTACCTTTCCAAACACGACCAGGTGTCTGGCACTGACCGATAGAACCGGGAGCGCGGTGAGAAAGTGAGTTACCGTGAGTTGCGTCTTGCATGCTGAAGTTGTGGCGCTTAATAGAACCAGCGAAACCTTTACCCTTGGAGGTTCCAGTCACATCAACTTTCTGACCCGCTTCAAAAAGCGCTACAGTTAGCTCTTTACCTGCTTCGTATTCTGAAGCGTCTGCTACTGTAAATTCACGAGTCAATACACCCATTTCGACGTTAGCTTTAGCAAAATGACCTGCTTCTGCTTTGCTAATATGATTTGCACGCTTCTTACCAGCAGTTAACTGGACAGCGACATAGCCATCAGTATCGGCAGTTTTAACCTGCGCAATACGGTTAGGCTCAACTTCTACGACCGTGACAGGAACTGATGCGCCTTCTTCAGTGAAGATGCGAGTCATACCTGCTTTGCGGCCTATTAAACCAATAGACATTCTTTTTTCCTCTATGTACGGGGCTAAAACCCGCTATGGCCGCCCAAACAATGCCTTACGACAAACTCTGGGCTGTTACAGTAGAGACTTCTACTAAAGTCCGAATTAGCCTAAGCTAATTTGGATATCCACACCTGCTGCCAAATCCAACTTACGCAGTGCATCCACTGTCTTTTCAGTTGGTTCAACAATGTCAAGCATGCGCTTATGAGTACGAATTTCGTACTGATCGCGCGCATCCTTGTTCACGTGCGGAGAGATCAGCACAGTGAAACGTTCTTTGCGTGTAGGGAGTGGAATAGGACCACGCACCTGCGCGCCTGTACGCTTCGCCGTGTCGACAATTTCTTGAGTCGACGCATCGATCAATCGATGATCGAATGCCTTCAAGCGAATTCTGATCTTTTGGTTCTGCATGTGACCAAAGCTCCAAGATTGTTAAACAGCGTTTAGACCCTCAAATTTGAGGGAGGCGTATTGTATGTATCTTGTACACTGGTGTCAACGCAGATTATAAATTGGAAAAACAACGTAAAAACAAACAGTTAGCAGCAGATATCGACTTCCAACTATTTCTTTACAAATTAAACAGGTGTTCAAATGCAATTTTCAGATAGCCACATATCGGCTCAAATCATCGTAACAGGGGGCAATAGTGGTCTGGGCTACGCGTTAGCCAATGAAATAGCATCAACTGGCAAGCGAATCCTACTCATCGGCAGAGACTTAAAAAGCCTAAAAGAAAGCCAACTGCGCCTACAGGAGCATCATGGCGACGCGGAAATAATGACGCTTGCTTGCGATCTCAGCAAACCAGCGGAAGTCCATGCCTTAACATGCGAACTCAGACGTTGCAATGACTTGGAAATCGTCATTAATAATGCAGGCTATACCGTTGACGGCGATTTCAACTTGACCGACTTAGATCTTTACAGAGACTTAATCAGTGTACATATAGGTGCTGTAACTGAAATTACTCACGCAACGATGAATGCCCTCATTCGCAACAGAGGACATCTCATCAATATCGCGTCAATTGCAGCATTCCTGCCGAGCCCAGGCAGCCCGCTATATAGCTCAACCAAATCGTTCATATTCAACTTTAGTCAATCCATAAATGCACGATTCAAACAACAAGGATTAACCTGCACCGTTGCTTGCCCTGGATATATAAGGACCAATTTTCATCGCAGATTGGGACTAAACCCTGAACAAACCTATCGGAAAAGGGGCCTATTAAAATCACACAAGTCCGCTGACGTTGCGAAATCGATTTTAAAAGATGCATATAATGGCAAGTCACTGTCGATTCACGGCTTTAACTATAAGTTCGCATACATGCTTATTAAAGTGACACCCAATTGGCTTATGGCTCGGATTGCATCCAGCATCACACGCCCTCGACTTTGAGCTACAATGAGCTAACTGAAGTGCACCTAGTTCGCTAAACGCGGCATTTTGACTAGAGTTTTGAAACTGTTAGCCGATAAATATCGACGTAATCAACAAGTTGTACTGCTGATTTAGTAAGTAAAACGTGATACAGTTCGCGGGTTTAACGATAGGATTGCCATTTTTGTGAGCCAGTTTGCATCTCAAGTCAACGACACCACGATTAGGATTTCAACAAATCTGTTGAAGCCTGGGATGTTCGTGTGTCGATTGGATCGACCCTGGCTTGGCACTCCATTTTTAATGCAAGGCTTTTTAGTTCAGTCGGCTGCAGAACTAGAGACGCTCAATACACTTTGTGAACAGGTTTACGTTGATACCGCCAAAAGTATCGTTTCATTCAAGGCTGACAAGCCTAAATCAAAACTGTTTGGTAAAAGTAAGCGACAAATAGATGAAGCGATCGAGTTCTCTCCAACCATTGATCGTGACTTAGCCAGAGACGGTATTAGAAGTGCACTTCCCGCATATAGCCAAACGTTAAAAACATTACGGACCTGCTTCAAAGCCTATGCTAAAAACCAGTTAGTTAACGCCTCGTTCATGGAACAGCAAGTGAACAACTGCCTAGAAGCAGTCATTAAAGACACCTCGGCAATGACCTGGTTGGCTCGAGTAAAATCACACAATAACTACACCAGTGAACATTCTATGCACGTCAGCCTGCTTGCAATGGTGTTTGCCGTGCATTGTGGCTGGTCTAAAGAAGAAGCTCGACGAGCCGGCTTAGCTGGATTGTTGTTTGACTTAGGTAAAACCAAGATACCGAGGCAAATATTAGAGAAGCCAACGCCATTAACAGAAACAGAATGGCAGTTGATCAATGATCATCCCAAGTGGGGACGTTACTTTCTCGAAAAGTCAGGATTCCACCAAGACGTCATTCATGCGGCTTATTACCACCATGAGCGTCCTGATGGAACCGGCTATCCGGTAAAACGCGTTGGTAGTCAAACACCTTATTTAGCACGACTAATTAAAATACTCGATGCATATGATGCCATGATCAGTTATCGCCCTTATGCAGAACAACGTACAGTTTTCGAAGCGACTCGCGTGCTGTATCGAGGTCGAGAAACGGAGTTCGATTCAGGTATTGTCGACCAATTTATCGGCATGATTGGTGTTTACCCAGTTGGCACCATTGTTGAATTATCAAGTGGCGAAATAGCTGTCGTAATCGGCCAAAATAATGATGCTAGATTATTACCTAAAATCTCCATCATCAGAGATCGCAACAAAAATCCAGTGGACGAAACCGTCGTCAATCTTAAGAATATTACAGACGCCCAAGGCAATCCAAGAGTAAAGATTAAAACCATGTTGCACGACGGCAGCTATGGTGTTTACATGCAAGAATTCACTCGTCATCTGCTCACTCATTAATCCTCCGGCCGCGCTAGCGCTTCAAAGAAGCCTTCTATAACATCAAACCGGTTAACTATTCTAAAAATAATTCGCGATCATCTTCAGAGTCAGCCGGATAATTCTCATTGCACGACATGAAATGAGAGTAGGATAATGAAGACAAAGCTCCCAAATATATAAGGTACTGTATTTTATGAGTTTGCAATGGTTAGTCACCATCGGACTTTGGTTTTATGGCTTTGTACTTTTAGCACTCAGTTTACGTATTTTAATGAAGCGCCGTCCCGTTGGCGTAACACTAGCATGGCTGCTGTTCCTCTATATCCTGCCTGGTTTGGGCATAGGTTTTTACCTGTTATTTGGTGAACGCTATTTGGGTCGCTTACGCGCGAAGAGAGCAAATCAACAATTCCAATATTATTCACTATGGTTACAAAGAATTCTGGTCGCACAACACGATATGCTTTCGTTAGGTACGGTACTACGACCAGTCATGGAGCTAACCCGAGGCAGTATAGGTATGCCCGTCATAACGGGTAGCCAGTGGCAACTATTCAACCAAGCTACGGATGTTTTTAACAAACTCATCCTAGATATAGACCAAGCATCAGTTACTATTTTTATTGAATTTTACATCCTAGAAGCTAAAGGTGAGGTCGAACATATTTTACTCGCTCTTGAAGGAGCAGTAGCACGAGGCGTACATGTCTATGTCATGCTTGACAGCGTAGGCTCTAATCGTTTTTTACGCAGTAAGCGCTGCCAATTGATGGTCGTCAATGGTGTTAAGATATTAGATGTATTACATGCGAACTATCTACGAATGACGCTACGCCGTCAGGATCTTCGGCAGCACAGAAAACTTATCAGCATTGATAACAAGATTGCCTACACAGGCTCACTTAACTTGGCCGACCCAAAGTTTTTCAAAACTAAATCGGGTGTCGGTCCGTGGGTTGACATTATGGTTCGACTGGAAGGAGATATCAGTCGAATTATCCAAGGCACTTTAGTGTTTGACTGGGAAATGGAAACCGGTGTACGCCTTGAAAAACATTTGGAGTGGCCGGCATTTACGAGCCCCACAGACCAAAATCTGATGCAGCTTCTGCCCAGTGGACCTGCTCTAGATGAGGAAATTTTGCTACAAGTTTTATTAACGGCAATTCACAACGCTCAACACCGAGTCATAATCACAACCCCCTATTTTGTTCCTGACGAAGCACTGTTACAAGCGCTTAAGTCAACTGCTAAACGAGGACTCGATGTCACCTTGATCGTGCCACGCAAAAATGACAGTAAACTTGCTCAATATGCCGGCCGATCCTTTTATCATGAACTGCTGACTGCTGGGGTTAAGATCATGCGCTTTAATAGCGGTTTGTTGCACAGTAAAACCGTTATCATCGATGACCATCTTGTACTGATGGGCTCAGTTAATCTCGATATGCGTTCTATCTGGCTGAACTTTGAAGCAACGTTAATGATCGACGACGAAAACTTTTGCGATGCGATGCTAGAGATCGTCAATGAATATAAATCGCAATCGCAGCAACTGCATCTACATCAGTGGAAAAACCGTAATTACTTGCAGCGGATTCTCGAAAACTTAGCACAATTGACGAGCCCCTTACTTTAGAATACGGCTACACAAGACACCCTATGTAGCCATTACTTCTTACAGCTCAAACTCTGCCAATACGTTCATATCTACTTCACTTTGTATGGCGCCGACCAGGTAGCTAGATATTTCGACCTCCTGCGGTGCCACTTGAACGTGGTCGTTGCTAATCCAATTTTCCATCCAAGGCAATGGGTTCTCGGTTCGTTGATACAAAGTATCTAACCCAAGTGCAGCTAAACGTGTATCCGTTAGGTATTCGATATAGTGATGCAGAATGGTGACATTCAAACCAATCATTGAGCCATCTTTAAATAGATAATGAGCCCAAGCTTTTTCTTGTTCTGCTGCTTCAGAGAAAATGGTCAAAATCGACTGTTGTTCACGCAGCGCTATATTTTTCATTTCAGGGTCATCTTCTCCAGCGAACCATGTTTTCAAAATAAATTCCGTACCGCTAAGATGTAACGCTTCATCTCGTGCAATCAATTTGATGAGCTTGGCATTTCCTTCCATTTTGGCACTTTCAGCAAAGGCAAAACTACATGCAAAACTGACATAGAAACGTATCGCCTCAAGCACGTTCACTGACACCATCGTTAGCAGTAGTAAGCGTTTAATGTCCGTGAATTGAGCGGTTGTTTGCTGGTTAGTTGGGGTGACATGATACTGCTGAACACTATAAATTAGCTGGTCATAATAGTGAGAAATAGATTGTGCCCGTTCGACAATTTCGGGGGTGTCGATGATAGCATTGAATATGTGCTCCGGCTCACTGACGACATTTCTAATAATGTGAGTGTAAGATCGCGAATGAATGGTTTCACTGAAGGCCCACGTTTCAATCCAAGTTTCCAATTCTGGCAAACTAACGACTGGTAAAAAGGCCATGTTTGGTGATCGCCCTTGAACGCTGTCCAGTAACGTTTGATATTTCAAGTTACTTAAAAAAATGTGTTTCTCATTCTCAGGCAAGCCGAGAAAATCTTTGCGATCACGCTGCAAGTCAATTTCTTCTGGCCGCCAAAAAAAAGATAATTGTTTTTCAATAAGCTGCTCGAAAATTGGATAACGCTGTTGATCGTAGCGCGCTACATTTACCTGCTCACCAAGAAACATAGGCTGAGTAAGCGCGCTAAATTTTTTTTGATTAAAAGATCGATATGTCATTTAACATCTCCTATATGGCACATGCGCCGGACGCACACGTTTCACTTTCGTCAACAACATGTTTGTCTTTTGATCCGTCACGAGTGTTATGGTAGTAAAGCGTCTTTATGCCGAGTTTATATGCATTCAGTAAGTCACCCATGAGTAGTTGCATAGGTACCTTACGCTCTGCGAAGTTTTCTGGTTGATAACTTGTATTTGCCGAAATTGATTGGTCGATAAATTTCTGCATGATGGCAACCAAATTCAGATAGCCACTATTACTTGGCTGCTGCCAAAGTAACTCATATTGAGCGCCTAACAATTCAATTTCGGGTACCACCTGCTTTAACACGCCATCTTTAGATGCTTTAACACTAACCAACGCTCGAGGTGGCTCAATTCCGTTGGTGGCGTTGGCTATTTGTGCGGATGTTTCAGACGGCATAAGCGCGGAAAGGGTCGAGTTTCGTACGCCATGCATCGCAATTGCTTTACGTAAATCGGTCCAATTACAATGCAATGGTTCATCACAAATTTTGTCGAGTTCTTTTTTGTAACGATCAACCGGCAAACTCCCTCGCGCCATTTTGGTTTCGTCAAAGCCTGGGCAAGCTCCTTGCTCCGCAGCTATTTTGCAAGACGCATTGAGTAGCGCAAACTGTAGTCTTTCAAAAGTACGATGGGTGATCTTATTAGCTGAACCATCTGAATATTTGCAACCATGTTTTGCTAAAAAATAGGCATAATTGATGACGCCTACACCCAAAGGTCGCCGCTTTAAAGTCGCCGAGCGAGCAGCATTTACCGGGTAATCTTGGTAATCTAATAAAGCGTCGAGTGCACGAACTAATAATTCTGCAATGCCATCTAGTTCAGACAGTTCATTAATGGCCCCTAAATTGATCGCAGCCAAAGTACATAATGCAATCTCACCAGCTGGATCATCAAATGACTGCAACGGCTTTGTTGGCAGTGCAATTTCCATGCATAAGTTCGATTGTTTTATCGGCGCAACACTTGGCTCGAAAGGGCCATATTCGTTACAGTGATCAACATTTTGGATATAAATGCGACCGGTAGAGGCACGTTCTTGCAAGAGAAGTGAGAACAACGTTTTTGCGCTGACCGTTTTACGCCTGACAGACACGTCATTTTCATAATTCGTATAGAGCTGTTCAAATTTTTCTTGGTCGGCGAAAAAAGCATCGTACAACCCTGGAACCTCGCTCGGACTGAACAAGCTGATATTGGCATCCTGCAAAAGCCGTTGATACAAGAGGCGATTAAGTTGCACACCATAGTCTAAATGGCGGCAGCGATTTTCATCTACGCCGCGATTATTTTTTAAAACCAAGAGCTCTTCCGCTTCGATATGCCAAAGCGGATAAAATACCGTCGCGGCGCCACCCCGAATCCCTCCCTGAGAGCAACTTTTGACGGCAGACTGAAAATGTTTATAAAAAGGAATGCAGCCAGTATGAAACGCTTCGCCAGCACGAATCTGAGACCCCAAGCCTCTAATACGCCCGGCGTTAATACCGATCCCAGCGCGTTGACTCACATAACTCACAACGCTCGAAGCCGTGGCATTAATGGAGTTCAAGGTGTCATCACATTCAATTAAAACACAAGACGAAAACTGTCTTGTTGGCGTTCTCACGCCGGCCATAATGGGGGTAGGTAAGGAAAACTTATGAGTCGATGCTGCCTCATAAAAAGCTTTCACATAGGCAAGACGTGTTGCATGCGGATAGTTCGCAAATAGACAAGCACCTATTAATAAATACACAAACTGAGGCGACTCGAAAACCTGTCCCGTAACTCGGTCTTGAACTAAATACTTGCCCTGCAATTGCTTAACACCGGCATAAGCTAGCTGCAAGTCTCGCTCATGTTCAATCACATCATTTAATTCGAACCACTCTTTTTGTGTATAACAATTCATTAGGAGCGGATCATAGCGCCGCTGCTCAACTAGGGATTTTACATGGTCATACAAATGTGGCGGCGTGAATTGGCCATAGGCTTTTTTGCGTAAGTGGAATATAGCTAAGCGTGCCGCAAAATATTGGTAGTCAGGCTTCTGTTCACTGATCAAATCGGCGGCCGAGCGAATTAACATTTCATGAATATCAGATGTTTTTATACCATCATAAAACTGAATTTTCGCTTTTAGTTCAACTTCCGAGACCGAAACCTGACGCAGGCCATTTTGCGCCCAACTCAGTACCCTATGTATTTTATCTAATTGGATTGGTTCGCGACGACCGTCACGCTTCGTTATATAGAAATTCACCTTGTTTGTCCTTTTAAACAAGGCAGGGCAGTTTTGCGTAACGACACCATTCACAAAGGCGGCACTACCCAAACGCATAAAGACAAGTGTTCACTTGTCATCGGATCACCCCGCCCGATGGTTCAACACAACACTCAATGGAGTGTACGAACATGACGGCAGGTCTCCTGGCTTTGGCATCATCACACGACTCGCCTTCCCAAAATTAATATTTCAGTGGC
>Ga0100385_1005044_pt1 | contig 11199 bp, 11 predicted proteins | sample CryGeymeta201509_FD_81543 | JGI IMG/M metagenome (GOLD analysis project Ga0100385, IMG submission 81543) | Groundwater microbial communities from Crystal Geyser aquifers in Utah, USA - Crystal Geyser metaG 2015-09 | ecosystem: Environmental > Aquatic > Deep subsurface > Groundwater | place: USA... | reverse complement strand
TCTCAAACACCTATACTACAATCACCTCTCCCCCATCACAATAGTCACTATAGACAAAACAACTATTCTTTATATAGGTCCTGACTGATGGCAGCATATTGTCTGTATGGGCGCTTACTATAAGAAGGGAATAATTTCACAATCAAATTTAGTTAAATATGGCAAATTCGCAGGAGATTGCGGGCTTCTTTGTGATTCTCTCCCATCCGCAATTGGAGCAAAAAGTACCATTCTACTACGGCACCAACATTATCGGTCGAAACTAGCTGAAGGCTTCGGTCGTCATCAAGGAGCTCTCCATTAGTCAGAAACATGCCAGATTGATAGTGGATTCCCACAGTCTCAAATTAGCTGATTTGGGAAGCAAGAATGGCACGATGATTAACAGTAATGACAACAGACTCAAAAAAGACGAAGAGGTGATGGTCGATGAAACAATGGTCATCTACTTTGCGGAAGCTAAGTGTAAAATATAACTCAATAGGCCCAAAAAGATCACATCTGAAGTGAAAAAGGAAGTTAGAGAGGAGGAAAATGTGCTGAGGAGAGACGAAGTAATGCAAATGTTCGAGGATGAATCAAAGGCCAACTTGCTCAAACAGTAACATAAAATCAAACCAAAAGTCTAGACTAAACCACTCAATAACTAATTCAAAAAGATATAGTTCAAGGATTTCTGTCTTGATGAAAACCTCTAAGAAATCAAAGAGACTAAGGCTAAGCCAGAGCAAAAGAAAAAGCAGACGAAGAAAGGCAAAGGATAATCAAAATAATCAAAAAATAGCCTTGAATTAGAGCCTAAGCCAGAGAAGAAGGTGAACGAGAAGAAGTAGAAGAAAAAAGCACCTTCTCTCTAAAAGCCAGTCTAATAAAGGACATCTTAAATACCATCGTAGAGATAGGTTTCTGCTGTTTCAAATAAAGCAACCAAGAGTTAAAAAATGACCTCCGTCAAACCTGGACCAAATTCAGCTAGAAAAAGAAAGCCGATAATGCGAAATTTTTCTAACATGCACTAGAGGTAAATACAATAAAACAACCTGTCAGTCCCCACTAAAAGTGACCAAAACAACTTAAGCTCTAAGCAATCCAACTCAAAACCTGAAACAATTTAAGAAGAAGACAATGAAAAGCTATCCTAACATGCAGAAGAACCTCAAAGGAGAGGAAGAAAAAGTATGGCTAGCAAAGATGAAAAAAAAGTGAGCAAGCCAAAAGAAGAGAAGAAAAGCAAAAGCACCTCACCAATCAAAAAAACAGAGAATATCAAAATAAAAATAACAAAGCCTCCCAAAAAAGCAAATGCTGAGCAGCGACCAGCTCCTAGACACAATATGAACCTGACAGTTGCCAACATTGATAAGTAGTCGTCCAGAACAATGAAAAAACCGAGAAAAAGAAAATTAAGCTAATCTCTCGACAGAGATGAAAAATTTTACCGAGAGAATAAAATCATCCCTCCCAGGAGATAAAAGTTGGGTAGAAGAGTTATAGTTTCTGGCTTCACTTGTACATTTGAACGAAACCTCTTCAAGATTGTGGAAGACTACAAGGAGCCGTTTGATTATTTAGTCATGAGGAGCTATACAAGGACCTTCAAAGCCTTGATAGCCATCTGCAGAGGAATCTACATCGTAAAGGAATAATGGATCAAACTCAGTGAAAACTTGATGCAACCTCTTAATGCTAAAAGCTTCTGCTTTAAAGACATTGCCTATGTCTATGACGCTATCGAAAGGGTGGCAGAAGGATTCAAGGTCTTTGATTAGTACGAAATCTACCTTGCTTCAGAAGTGTATCACATGGACTCTGATAAGATAAAGGAGTTGATATAATACGCAGGAGGCTCAATCATGCCAAAGACAACCAAAAATATCCAAGAAAAGAAAAAGGCATCGACAATAGCAATAGTTTGTAACGAGACCAAAGAAAACAAATAAAAATTGAAAGGAGATATTCGCACTGCTAAAAAAATAGGATTCGACAAGATATACTCTATTGAACTGATTTTGGACAGTTGTGAAAGACAGAAAATCAACTGGTCAGCAAATGTTGTTTCTTTGTCATGATTTCGATCGTATTTTTGCTATTTATATATTTGCTCACTAATACCTTAACCTAGATCTGAAGCAAGACAATACTTGACGACATGGAGGTTCCCATTCACGAAGATTCTGACGATGATGAATACACATATTCTTTCACTGTGATAAATGAATACTGCATTGAAACACTTTATCTATAGGTCAAAGGAAAAGTGTATCCAAATGAGTTTTACTTTCAGCAGCTGACATATGATTAGCTGTCTGATAGCATCAAATAATACTTTGAAAGTTTGAACAACATTTGTACCTACATGAACTACAGTGGAACATGTTGTTTTGATAGAAGTGAAGTCGCAATAAAGATATATGTTCCAACAGATGTATAAACAAGGGAGCTTGTTATTCAACTCAAAGCAGAGAACAGGCTAGAAGCTCTGAAAGAGAAGTTGAGAATGGTTGAGGAATATGATGCAAAAATGGATAAATATTATGTAGACGCTCTGGGAAAAAGATAGCTTGAGTTTCAAGAGCTTGAGAGTCAGATGTTGGATCTCTAAGTTCAAGACAAACATGTGGCTGACACTTGGTAACGTCTGACAACCTATGAGTTCCAATTGATCAAGAAGCTCTGGGTTCTTGATGAGTAATGTCAATAAGAAGAGAAAAATATTGAAAGGCAAGGCCTGACTCGAGTCTATTTTAAAGATATACTCTAACTCAGGCTTCTAAGGAACACTCTTCCAATGCAAAATGAGTTTAACAACGTCAAAATTTAATGCCTCAGCTCTGACTAATGCTAAAGCAAAAGAAAAGAGCATCCTGTTGGTGCTGAATTTTGGACCAAAAAGCATGAAGCTTGGATGAAACTATTCAGGGAGAGAAGGCAGAAATTATTTCCCAAAAATGATCCTTTGGCTACCTTTTTCCTGACTAAAAAGAACTTCCTACATCAGGTCAAGTTTACTCTCAGTAAACATCCCACCAAAACCATGAAATTTATCGAGCTGTTCTGCAACTTAGAAGAGATCTGCTTGCGAAGGTGTAAGATAATACAAATCAAAGGTCTGCTCCACCTCAAACATTTGCGCATTTTGAAATTATCCAAGAATAACATAAGAGAGATAAGTGGCCTCAACTTTAATACCCTCCTTGAAGTACTTGATCTATCTTCTAACAATATCATACTAATCTCAGGAATTTTCCATCTTGACAAGCTAAGGATTCTGAAACTCAATCATAACAAGATCGACCGCATTCCTAAATAAATATAAAAGTTGAGTGAATTGAGATAGATGCACATCAATGACAACTGGATCATAGGTATCAGTCGAACCATGGCCAAAATGGATAAGTTTTAGTATTTGAGCATGATTGCTAATCGATGCCCTCGACTCCATAAAAGTCGGCTCAATCGAGTAATTGAGAAGCTACAAGACAAGTGCATCACTGTAGATACTGACAGTGAGGAATGATTTTATATGAACTATTTGTTTCCAATCAATTAACCCCCAAAGAAACAAAGCTACATAACCTCTGTTTTAAATTCCTCGATAAGAATAATAGTTTTGATAATATCTTGTGAGATAGTGAAAATAGTATAGAAATTAATAAATCAACGGCAGCTTGACAATTTCATCTTCTGTGTTCTTTATTGACCTTCTGAGCTTTCTTTATTTTTTTCTTTATGAATTTTATGTTCTCGAACTCTCTCGAAAATTATAATAATCTCGAGTATACTAGAACAGAGAGATTCGTTAAATACTCTCGCTCCCCGAAACCCTTATAATAAATAAAATCAAAGAAAATGAGTGATAGGAAAGTGTCTAAGAAAGCTATTGGTATTGATTTGGGAACCACCTACTCCTGTGTCGGGGTCTGGCAAAATGATCGAGTTGAGATCATCGCCAATGATCAAGGAAACAGAACTACTCCCTCTTATGTTGCCTTCACTGACAATGAAAGACTGATTGGAGATGCTGCCAAAAATCAAGTTGCCAAAAATCCCAACAACTCTGTCTTCGATGCCAAGAGATTGATTGGCAGGAAGTTCCAGGACTCAGTTGTCCAGAAAGACATGAAACATTGGCCCTTCAAGGTTGAGGCTGGTGCTGACAACAAGCCTCAGATTGTGGTCAAATTCAAAGGAGAAACTAAGAGGTTCTATCCTGAAGAAATTTCCTCAATGGTCCTGACGAAGATGAAATAAACCGCAGAAACTTATCTTGGAGAGACAGTCAAAAATGCTGTTATCACCGTCCCAGCCTACTTCAACGACAGCCAAAGACAAGCTACTAAGGATGCTGGTGCTATTGCCGGCCTCAATGTGCTCAGAATCATCAACGAGCCCACTGCTGCTGCCATAGCTTACGGCCTTGACAAGCAGAACTCAGGTGAGAGAAATGTTCTCATCTTCGACTTGGGAGGAGGAACATTCGATGTTTCTCTCTTGACCCTTGATGGTGGAGTTTTCGAAGTCAAAGCTACAGCAGGAGATACTCACTTGGGTGGAGAAGATTTCGACAACAAGCTCGTTGACTATTGTGCTGCTGATTTCCTCAAGAAGACTAGAATTGATATCAGCAAAAACAACAGAGCTCTCAGAAGACTCAGAACTCAGTGCTAAAAGGCCAAGAGAATTCTATCGAGCTCAGCTCAGACCTCAATCGAAGTTGACTCTTTGGCTGAATCAGAAGATTACTCAATCACTATCACTAGAGCCAAATTTGAGGAGCTTTGCTTGAGCATGTTCAAGGAAACCATGCCTCCTGTTGAGAAAGTCCTCAAGGATTCTGGAATCTCAAAGAACAAGATCCATGATGTCGTCCTGGTAGGTGGCTCTACTAGAATTCCTAAAGTAGTCGAGCTTCTGAAAGATTTCTTCAACGGCAAGGAGCCCAACAGATCAATCAACCCTGATGAAGCAGTCGCTTACGGAGCTGCAGTTCAAGCCGCTATCTTGAGTGGAGAGGAATCTGAACAGATCGGAGCTTGTGTTCTCTTGGATGTTGCTCCTCTATCTCTCGGAATTGAAACTGCTGGTGGAATCATGACTGTTCTCATTCCTAGGAACACTACAATTCCCACAAAAAAATCTCAGACCTTCACAACCTATGCTGACAACCAACCTGGAGTCAACATTCAAGTCTACGAAGGTGAAAGGCAGATGACCAGAGACAACCATATGCTTGGTCAGTTCAACCTCGACGGAATTGCACCTGCTCCAAGAGGAGTTCCACAAATTGAAGTTACCTTTGAGATTGACGCCAACGGAATCATGAATGTTTCTGCTACTGACAAAGCTACATCAAAACACAATCAGATTACCATCACCAACAACAAAGGACGTCTTTCTGAGGAAGAGATTGACAGACTTGTCAAGGAAGCTGAGAAATACAAAGACCAAGACGAGAAACTTAGAAAGAAAGTTGAAGCCAAGAATGCTCTTGAGGCCTATTGCGTCAACATCAAGCACACAATCAACGACGACAAAGTTGCTGACAAGATTGACTCAGGAGAAAAGGAAACTATATTGAATAAAATCAACGAAGTCGAATCCTGGATGTCCAGCAACTCCAATGCTGATGTCGCAGACTACGAAGGAAAACAGAAAGACCTCGAGAGAATCTTCAACCCGATTGCATCCAAACTTTACGGACAAGGTCAGCCCGGAGCAGGAGCAGGATGTGGAAGCCAAGCTTACTCTGGACAGGCAGGTCAAGCCGGAAACAGTGGCCCTCAAGTCGATGAAGTTGACTGATCGTGATTGCTTTACTTTTGTTTCTTGAAATAATGATATCAATGTTTGCGCAAAATTAATAAAATTGCATACAATTATTTGACAACTTGAGATAGTAGATATATAAGAATCAGATGTGGAATAGGAGAAGAAATAAAAAAATGTCATGCCAGCTTAATAAATCATTTAGATAGACTAATAATACAAAAATATGAAAAGAGCTACAAAATCATACCCTTAAAATATCAAAAGGGCAGTTTTAACAAAAGCTTAACGGGTATGGGGAGAGAAAGGATTTGTCCATAACAAAGATATCATTGGGGACCCCTAAATCAGAGAATTGTTCAGATCTGAAGGCTTTGCTATGCCGAATGCCTCAACTTTTACTCGATGGCTTGCAAATTTCTCAAAGAAATGATTTCATACATGAATTGTTCATTATAACTATCTATTCAAATCAAATGTTCAATGCTTGTTGTCAGGACACCGTTGTCAAAAACTAGGACTACTACCTCTACAAAGGTACCACCAATAACAGCCACGAAAGGGTCTAGGTCCGGGAAAGCAGACTCAATACCGTCCTACAAGGATCCACTTAGCAGCTTCGATTATACGCAAAATCAAAGACATAACAATCAGTTATTGACAACAGTTAAAACAATCAGCTATATACCGACAAGTCATTTCCTCCCAACAGCAGGTCCCTCGGAATTTACTAAGAAAGATAAGTTTAATGGATCCGCCTGTCAGAACTATACTAACAGACTGAAGAAAGTTGCTACAGTACTATGGATATCCTGTCCATGAAGGATAGAGACAGTTATTTCCTAGCCTCAATCGCAGCTTTGATCGAGCATGAACCTTTTGTCAGAGAAGTGTTCGACGAAGAAATAAAAATCACCAAAACTGGTGCTTACAAGCTGAGACTCAATAACAAAGGAATGCCCAAAGAGATTATCATTGATGACTATCTTCCTGTCTACAAGAGCAACCACAAGAGAGCTGTCTTTTGCCATATTGATCCGAGCCTTATCTGGGTTCCTTTGCTCGAAAAAGCCTATGCAAAAATTCACAGAGGTTATGATAAAATTCAATACGGGTTTGCGCATGAAGTCCTTTCCACTTTTTCCCGAGCTCCATGCATTTATCAGACTATTCTAACCGACTTCAGACAAGAGGAGCAGGAAAAATGCTGGAACACTCTTCTGGAAGCATACGAATCACGTTTTCCATGCGTTGTCGGCTCTCGAAAAGAGTACACATGCTAGGATATTTTGCAGAATTCTAGTTACTGCTTAAAACAGTGCCGAGTCATCAATCATAACAAAGTGCCTCATCGTTTTGTCGTGCTGTGGAATTTGCCTCCGAAAGTTGATAAGATTGCAGGAAAAACATTCTAAGAAGAGGCGGAAGGATTTGCAATAGCAATACCTTTAGTCGAGTTCATGAGAAACTTCGAAATCATCGATACTGTCCATACTAGGCAAAATTACAGTTCGTACTTTTATCAGTGCAAATCCCAACAGAACAGCCCTGCTCTTTTTACCTTCGAAATCAACTAAAAAACCAACCTTTACATCACCCTTCATCGCCAAAACGGAGATCGGGCAAGACTCAGACTGATTGTCGTCAAATTCAGCAATGAAAACACTTTGTAATTCGTGACAGGCAAAAAATAGGATATTTATGATGATGTGACCCTCAGACTCGATAAGTTGCCAGTTGGAAAATACCTGGTGATGTGCGAAAGTATGTCAGCATCAGATTGTTTGCTGAAAGTGTATACACCCTCAATTGTAACTTTTACAAAATATACGGGAAATTACATTATTCTCTTGGAAGGTGCCCTCTATAGTATGGGTATGATGAGCCGATCAGAACACCAAAGATTAAGCAGAAATCACGAAGATTGGTACTATGTTAAATCAATGTTTCAGTAAATCGGCTTAGGAGTCTTCATGGTGAAAGTAGCAGAAGACAGCTAAATCAGATGCCAGCTTAGACTTAACAAGCATCAGCTCTATGGATAGGGACTCCTGCTAATAAACAAGCTTGGGGGAGAAAACTACTACAACATTGTGGAGAGAGGAAGCTATGACGTCTTGGTCTTTGACATCTCAAGTGGGAAATTTGATACTTTTGCTTTTCCCCCAAGCTGTATGAAGCTCAAAATGATAGTTTGATATTTTTTTCATATATGGCAAGCCTAACAGTTGAAACAGATCAGCTCGAACGCTAAATAAGAGTCTTGAGTGACAACTCATACTTCTGCTCGAATTTGTTAAGCCACTTGTCCATTGATTTCTTGACAGTGGCTATTCTTTGAAGTTCAGGGTGTGGCATATTTGCTATTTTTAGCTCTTACTAGATCTAATCTTTCCAACTTCTGAGTTCATATAGAATTCTTCTGAACTCCATCTTGATGTTTCCATATTAATTACAACTGCTGCTCATCAATCTGCCCGTTATTGGGTCGATGATCTTCAGCAGACCTACTTTGCAATCTTCAAAGTCATACTTGTATATCTTTTCATCTACAAAACAACAACCTTCCTCGCCTATCTGGATGACGTTTATCAGATTGTCAAAGTCTTCGCCGTACCACTTGAGCAATTGCTGGAATATTTCACTTATCTCAGCGCCTTCTTCAAGTTTTTTGTTCTGAATGAAGGCAACAATCATCACAAAAAGACAATATGAGCCGATGCCTCCAGTGAAGTTTGAATTGTAGCTTCTGATGAAGAGAATGTGCTTGAACAGGACAATAAGTTTCTGGACAAGAGGAATTCTGGTGATCCAGTTTCTCATCAGCTGAGTCGAGTCGAATCCTGCACTTGTAATGCCCTCAATATTCATGGTGATGTCGACCTTGATGGTTGTCTTTACTACATCTTCAGTGTGGTGGTCTAAGTGATATATGGCTGCAGGATTGTAGACCCTAAAGAGATCTTGCTTTCTCTTGGTCTGTAAAAATGGAATAGTTGTATCGATTTCCAACTTGACCAGAGGAACCTTAGCCCAGAGATAAGTAGCACAGCTGACGACCCATCCCATTGCGTTGATTTCAACTGCGATCTGAGCTAGCATGTCAGCTGCTAGTTATCTACCATAGCAATTCATGCAAGTCAGAAGAATATCAACATCTGAGTTAGGAAGAGACAGTCCTACAGCATTGGATCCGAACAAAATGGCATTGGTCATAGGATAGAAACTTTGAACAAATGTTCGAATTCTTTCGAAAGCTATTATTTTATGGTTGTAAAGAGCATTTGTTTGATACCCCAGGTCATCCACCAGAGTATCTATTTGCCTATTGACTAGTCTTTTGAACAAAACCTATTTAGTTTCATTGAGTTTCTCACATTCTTTCTTTCCTCTTTTTTTTCTTCTCTTTACAGTCTGCTTCTATTAAAGGTTGAAATCTTCATAGGAGTTTAAAGTTTCCGAAAATCTTTAAGACTCAGTGACAGAAGCACTGATTTTGTCTTCCTAACTATATTTTTAACGGATCTATGATTCAAATAATTCCTTGCTTCTCACCTCCTCTGGCGACCTTCTTCTCTTTGGAGAAACCCTGATCAGATTTTTGGAGCCACTTCTTTTTGATGAAATATCAGACTGTTTGTCCTTCTATACTTCAGCGTCATTTTTCTGAACCTATTTAGGATGAGGAGGAGACTATACTTTAGTTTATGAAGTTTAAACATGCTTCTCCTTTGATTTAGATTTGTATTTTTTCTTCTCAACAATTTTTGATTCTCTCTGTATATTTTTTAGATTTTCTTTCTTTTCGGGTGACCTGGTTACTTCAAGACTTTCCTACTGAGGCTTCTTATCTTGATTTTTCCCTTTAGCTTTCTTTTTATTCTTTTTCTTTGTCTTTTCAACCATTTACATACAGCTGAGTAACCTTTGTTGCCTAGCTTCCATAAATTTCTCCTCTTCCTCCTTGATTTTTTGTTTTAAATTGTTGAGTTATCCCTTAGATTTTCTTCTCACATCCTTCAAACTGAGGGCTAGCCCATGAGCTTCACTATTTCTGCCAAGGCCTTTCAAGTGAGTTTGCATTTCTGGAATTATATGTACAGGCACGCTTTTTTTGAGAAAGTTCTTGACGATGTTAATTTATAGCTGATTGGCAAGCCAGCTTTGCAGATAGTGGTAGGAATGGCAACTAAACCACAAGGGATTTTACTATCCTCCTTTCCCCTTGGAGGCGTATTCGAATACTCGAGATGAGGTGACTTTGTTCAGCCAGTTCAGCATTCTGATTCCCATTATTTATGCTTTTTGGATGTAGAGCAGAGGTTCTGCAAGGTAACCTATTCGTAATTATGATAGTAGTTCGTCGAAGAATGGATCCTCATCTCCTGTGTCTATGCCATCGATCCACTGTTAGGAGTTCAAGTTGAACAACCTGTTGGTGTTTCGATGCGGCAACATCTTGAGAAAGCTCTCACAAAATGCGGAGCTACTTATGGTGGTAACTGCTATTTTGTCAATCGCTGAAAGATTCTCAAACCTAAGATAAGAAAAGAGAAGAGGATAGCCAAATCAGAGGGAGACTAGGCTAACTCTGACGATTAAAGTTACTTACCAGAGAAGAATGTCCTTCTTGAGGGAAGGAGTGTTCTGGGAAGTGCCAATTTTAAGCTTTTGGCCAGGAATGTGAAGCTGGCTCCACTTCCATTTCTGGGAAAAGAGAAGCTCTCCAAAGGGGTTGAGGTAATGATGGGAATCATTGGTGTTCAAATTGAAGAGAGGAGTCTTCTGGAGGGTCAAGTAGTCATGGCAAGTCATTTTTTGGTCTTCCTTATTATTTTTAATTATGATATTTAGGAACAGAAAGTTCTACAATTATGATCATACTTCTCAACTATCAGGTACATCTCTTCCTTTGCTGCTGTATATTATTCAATAAAAACCCAATACCGTTGGGACTAAAAAGAACACAGCCGTTAGGCAAGGAGATTTGAATTTAAAATAATTAATTTTTCAACAACCAATATCTAATCTCAACATCATACTTTCAATGGTGATCAATAACAACATATTTGACTCTTTTGTTAATGATGATGGGTAAATTAATTGAAAATAAGTCAGATATGCTATTCCCGTCAATGCATGAATTTGTATATTCAAATCATAACATGGATCAATACAAAATATAAAAAAGGATCTCAGATGGGGCCTTTGGAACAGTCTACAAAGCTCTCAATCTTCATCACGATAAAGCTGGCAATAAGATCCCTCCTGTTATGGCAATCAAACAGGTCTACTCATCATCTCAAAACCTCAAAAGATAGCTCATTATCCTGAAGAAGCTCCCCAAACATCCCAACATTGTAGAAATTTATGATACTTTTGACGACAACTTCACGACCAGTATCATCATGTAGAAAGGAAAACGGGATCTGG
>Ga0100385_1005038_pt1 | contig 11203 bp, 9 predicted proteins | sample CryGeymeta201509_FD_81543 | JGI IMG/M metagenome (GOLD analysis project Ga0100385, IMG submission 81543) | Groundwater microbial communities from Crystal Geyser aquifers in Utah, USA - Crystal Geyser metaG 2015-09 | ecosystem: Environmental > Aquatic > Deep subsurface > Groundwater | place: USA... | reverse complement strand
CTTGGATTGAATGGTCTTTAACGAACGGGGAACCAAATTTAACATACTATTGGAATGGGAGTAATATAAAACTTCTTTTAGAAAACCCAAACGTAATAAAAGTTGACGTTGAAGATTTAGAAGATATCGTTGTCAATGCAGACGGCTTTCCAAAAAACACAAATTGGACGCCCGAATTTTTGGAAAGTTTGGGCTACAATGCAAAGCCAGAAGTAACGACCCAAAATACTCTCTTAAATCCAACAACAACTTACGCAGACAAAGACACGATTTGGTATTCGGACAGCACGGGTTATTCTTTCAATCGGTTTTTCAAGTCGAGTATTTATTCTGGCGGATACACGAAATGGGACACGACTTCGCATAAAATTTCACTCGATAATTTGGTTTCTGTTGAAGGCGACAAAAATTCGCCTCTTGAAGATTTTGAAATTTCTCAAAATTATCCGAATCCGTTTAACCCTTCAACTACTATTGAATTTTCAGTGCCGGTTAAAGCTAATGTGAATATTTCTATATACAATACACTCGGAGAACTTGTTACAAACCTCCACTCCGGCACAATGGAAGCCGGGTATCATCAAATTAAATTTGATGCTTCCAGATTTACATCGGGAACATATATATACAGAATAAACGTGAACGATGGGAAACTATTTTCTGATTCGAAGAAGATGCTTCTCATAAAATAAAACTGTTTTATTAAACTTTATAACAGCACCATCAATAGTGGTGCTGTTATATATATAATGATTAACCAAAATTTAGCAACTGTCTATCGAGTATTAACAAAAATCAAATCCACGCAAATCCGCAATCCGCCAATCAACCTTACGAACTTTCCAAACCTTTCAGTCCCCTCTTGCCAAATTGCCAAACTAAAATTATTTTGTACCAGTTCATCTTCAACGATTTTTTGATGGACCCTAAAAATCTAAATTGAAATTATTTTCTAAAAAACAGTTGCTTCCTATAGTTCCTTTGTGAACTTTTTAAATTTGGACTATTCTTTTCTTCAAAAAATTATACCCAAAATCTCGGTTGATGTTTTTTTTTCAACTCTAAAGCATAGCTGTGCACTTCTATTATATTAGTTTTAAGATTTTATCTGAGTTGATGACTTTTTTTTCTTTAAGCTGTCATAAGCGATATTTTCTCATCAACCTCCAGCCAATTAGCTTTATGATAATAATTTTCATACATCTTTAACTTAATTTGTCTTCCACTGTCTATTACCTTACCTGGTAACTCTATAAACCACTCTCTAAATGTTTTATGTTCCTGATGCCAGAACTTAAGATTTGTTTCGTAGCGCATCATCACTGATATATTATATGCAAGGATACTTAATTGCCAAAGTATATCGTTTGCGTGAAAACTTTGTGTTAGCGTCTTTGATGCCAACAACTGATTCTTTGCTTGTTCTATCCAGTTCTCTGATTCTCCTCGCTTTTTGTATAACCGGTGTAATTCTACGCCACTGATTGCTTCTATATTACTGCAATAGCAGTAGTAAGCATATACTGGGAGTTTTGTTACTTCCTCAAACATTTTTACATATTGGTATTCTACTAATATTCTTACCGCTTTTAATTTCCGGCTCTTCTTCCATCCATTACATTGATAATCGAAACTTGTCTGACTTGTCCTTTCATCTACCGCTTCCCATTGTTGAGTTTTCAGAAGCGTGTATAAGTTTTTCAGTTTAACTTTTACTAAGTAGTCGTGTCCTCTTTGCTCAAGTAAATCAAATAACTTTCCATCGAAGAATCCACTGTCACACCTAACAAATACTTTCTTTATACTTTTCGGCAATACAGCGAGTGTTTGTTTCATAAATGCACATGCTCCGTTTGATGTATATGCCGAACCGTCTCGGAACCAACTGTTTAGCACTAACTTAATATCACTTGCAAAACATAATAGGTTATGATAGCTCCGCTGTCCTTTCTTTGCCGGGTTATAGCCCTTGGCAGAGCCTTCTTGACTGCCATATACCCCGCTTACTGTTGAGTCCATATCAATTGTTAGTTTTTTTAGATTGCTTTTTTCTATCCATCGGCTGACTATTGGGAATACTCCCTCCTGAAGTGTTATTGCCCCTGCTTGTCCTAATTGCTTTTTCTTGTACTTATTGTATTGGCATCTATTCTGTTTATCAGATTCAATAATTTCTCTACAAGTACATCTGATGTAAAGTTCTCTATCCTACACATTCTATTTATGTTTGACAGAGAACTTAGTACTATGGATAATAATATCTGTGTGTTTGTGTGTTTTGTTGCATTGTATATTTTAGACGGAAATAATGTTTCGACCATTTTTATTATTCCTGTTGCCCTTATATAATGCATTATGGGTTCTAAACCCGAATATTTTGTTATCCTTTTTCCGCTGAATGCTTTTTTTATCTTTATTGGTTTGATTGCTGATTTTCTTTGCTTATTTTTCATCTGAAAGGTGATTGTTTTTGTTGCTGAAATTTTTGTTTATCTAATTAAAATATAAGCAACTTAACCCACCTTTCCTTTTTTTTATTTTAGATTTTTGGGTATCATTAGTTCTGTACAAACTCAACTAAGCGTGGGGCAGCGGCAAAGAATTTCGTTAGCTCGTGTTATCCTTAGAAACCCCACAATTCTGATTCTTGATGAAGTTACGAGTTCACTGGATTATTTGAACGATAAAAAGGTTAAGGAAGCACTCAAGCAAATTATGCAAAACCGCACATGTATAATCGTCTCCCACGACTTGTCTTTTCATGAATTATCTGATAGATATTTTAAAATTTCTAATGGAAGCATCAATGAATTAAATTCTTTAGAAATAAAATCACTATTAAATGAGAGGGAATCATTTTATGCAGAAGTTTAGTTTTCAAATAATTTTATTAAACGATAAAGGGTTAACGTTTTGTTTATCTATCATGCTTCTTGTATTTATTATGTCACTTTATATTATATTATTTGAACTCGCAATCGGGCCTGAAAATGAATGTCTTTGGAACTACTTTTATGTGGAATATTCTAAATAGGGGGAGGGACCTCATGTCTTACAAAAACTGTTTTTTTACATTCTTTTTTGTTACTGTTCTTGCGCAATCAATTCTTACGCAAACAACCAATAAAAAAGGTTCCCCGGGTACTTTTTTATCTGCAGTTATAATTGATAGTATATCTAACAAACCTATTGTACTTGCAAATTTTATTTTGTTACGTACCAAAGATTCTTCATTTGTTAGTGGTGGGGCATCCAGGGCGGATGGTATTATTTTCATTGAGAATGTTCCAACAGGCAGCTTTTTTGCCAGTGTCTCTTTTATAGGTTATAAGACGAAAACTATTCCCAATATAGAAATTAAAGCTAATCAAAAAGAATTATTCCTGGATACCATAAAACTCAAACCAGGAAATATTTTACTGAAAGAAGTGCAAATAACTGCTGAGAAAGAGAGAATTATCTATGAGGATGATAAAATTGTATTCAATGTAGATAAAGATATACTTAGTCTTGGCGGATCGGCTATTGAGGTATTAGAAAACGCCCCTTTAGTTTTTGTTGATGTTGATGATAATATTAGTCTGATGGGGAGACCGGGCACGTTGATATGTATTGATGGAATTCCTATTAAACATTTAGGATCTGATCAAAAAGAAATTTTAAAAACCACTCCCGCATCAGATATAGAGAAAGTGGAAATATATATTGACCCACCGGTAGAATATCGAAATGAAGCAACAGGGGGTGTAATTAACATTATCCAAAAGAAAGAGACCGACAAAAAATATAGTGGATTAATTGATTTGGGGGCGAATAGTAATAATAATTACTCTTCGGTTGCTGCCTTAAGTTATAAACTACCAAATTCAGTTCTCAGAGGAACAATAGGTACTAGTTATGATGAGAACGAATCTAAATCTGATATGTACCGGCAGAGCAATTTGTTTGATGAAACTGCCTTTCTAAATTTTGCCAGGTTTAGTAAAAACGTAGGGAAAAATATTTTTTTTAGATTGAATTTTGCCTATATGCCTAATAAAGAAAATAGTATTTCTCAATCCTTATCATATAAAATAATTGGTAAAGATTTACAGAGTAACACAACAAGCGTTTATACAGATGAATTAAATAATCCGATTGATTCTTATAGTATTAATGGTTCAACTAATACAAACAGCAAATTCTTTAACTACTCATTTTCCTATCTAAAATTATTTCAAGCAAAAGGGAGAAAGCTTTCTTTCACATTCAGTTACACAAACAACATGATGAAACTTATAAATGATATTACTAAAGAAAATACCAATATTATAGATCAACCAGTTGTAAGGCAATAGAACTTTTCAAATAATAAAAACGTGATTTATTTTTTAAGAACTCACTACATTCACCCTTTGGAAGGGGGAAGAATTTTTCAAATCGGGTATAATATGTCTCTTAAGAATTTAAGATTAAACAATAGTTATCATTACATTAAAGGGAATGGCTATATTGAAGATTTAGCCCAAAAAAATAATCGAAAATATGACCAGCAAAATCATGATATTTATTCTTCTTACAATGATAAACTCTGGGGATTGAGTTATGACATCTCTTCAAAGTTGACAGGAATGTATCGAGAAAATTTGAATGAGGTTCTTAATAAAAAGTATAATTATAAATATTGGGGAATATTTCCAGCAATATCTATAAAAAGGGAAATTTTTAAAGGGCAGAGAATAAATCTGGGATGGTCAACAGGAGTGTTTTATCCTGACAACAACCAGATAAATCCCTATATCGACAATTCAGATTCCGCAAACATTTTCAAAGGTAATCCGGATCTCACTCCTGAAAAGAATTTCAGCTATGGCATTGGTTATTCCTACATTAACAACAATTTTAATTTGATTGGCGGGGTTGGAGTATGGGAAACCCGGGACATAATTCAACGCTATACATATCTTGAAAATCAAAAGACAAGCATTACCTCATATAAAAATATAGGGAAAAATAGGAACTATAATGGATATGTATCGGTTGAAAAACCTTTATTTGATTGGTGGAGATTAACTTTAAACTTGAGTGCTTATAAAATCGAATATAGCGATGCCGAATATCAACACAAAGCATTTGCCTGGGGAGGAAGGATTCAATCCAGAATACACTTAAGCAACTTTACCCTCCAGATGAATTTTTCATACTCATCTCCCACAATCACCTCACAACAAAACAAAAAAAAAGAAACCTATTACTTTGACATTGGTTCAAAGGTTAGTTTGTTTGAAAAACGACTCTTTCTATATCTAAAGGTAAAGGACCTTTTTAATTCATTAAGAAACAATTCAAATACATACGGCACCGGTTTTATATCTGCAACTACTATGAGAGAAACAACACGTATATTTTATATTGGACTGATTTTCTATTTTCAAGATTCAGAAGCGCCGGAGGAACAAATCCGTGAAACGGAAACAACTGATTTCTAGAGATCTTTTTTATCTTAAGTTTTTTTTTGGTGTTATCCTGCATGAAATTCTTAAAGAGATAATACCTATAGCATCTTAACCCGCCCGCCGTTTTAGTTAGACAGATTTACATTTTTTGGCGTTTTGTTTTTGTTTGGCATTTTGTTCAAAGTGTTCGTTCTAATTAAATAACTTACAGCCGTTTGCGTTGCTGACGCAATTTACGCAACGGCTGTTTAATATTTATCAGTTGTGCTTTACTTGGCTTCCCTGTTATGGGCGGCGGGTTATTTGCCACGCCATTAGGTGTATTTAAATTAAATGAAGGAAGAAATTCATAAAATATTTTATTCAGATTCAAATACTGGAAGAATAATTAAAGATTTTGCTCAGTTAGAATGGCTACTTGATTTAGTATTAACGAGATATTTTACTGCACAAGAAAGATTTTATGAATTTGGTGAATTATTTATAGCCAGATTATCAATTGTTCAAAAAATTGATATTCTCAGAAAAATGAAATTTCACAAACAAATGATTTCCCAAAAAAATTTAGTATTGTCATTGGAAAAACTAAGAAAGTTTAGAAATATTTTAGCTCATTCGTCAAGTCTAACCGATAATCAATTAAAAAATATTTTATCAGATAATGAATTATTGATTTTATTAAAAAATTTTCCTGATAATTATCAGAAGGAAATAAAAGCAAATAAGAATAGGTTAAATTGTTTACTACATAGTTATATATCAAGAGGGAAAAAGAAAAAAAAATAATTCATAAAAGTAAATACATAATACACCTAACAAGTTGCTGCTAATGAACCATTTCCCACTTTATGTTAGTATTGGTTTTTACGTTCTTATATGTTGCTGGAATTGGGAGTTTTTTGAATAATTTATCCGTTAGCCAACGGATAGTTGCGTTTCTTTTCGTGAGTAAATTTTACAATTAGGCGTAGTTATATAACAGCCTCTAATGGTTTAATTATTTTGATAAAAAGACAAAGATATTTTTTTAGTAAGCGCCTAATTATGAAGCTCAAATTTGGTTAAGCGAATAACAACTTGTCCTGCTATGCGGGAGGATATCCCAATTATTAAGTGATACTTTTTATCGTCATTCGGGGTTTAGAAAATTTGATCGAAATAACCCTTGCTTTTTGCGGATGTAAAAAGTAGAGGGAAATCTTTTCCCGCTAAAAGCAGGATTGGTGTCCAAAATAAATAATACGGTAGTGTTGGATTTTAACAACTTGTCCCGCTTTGGGGGATAACACGTCGTTAGATTTACAAGTAGAAATCAGTTTTTCTCCTCTTGAAAATTGTAACTATATGTGCTATCATTACAATATATGATTATAACAGTTGATACGAACTTAATTTTCTATGCGCTTTATAGCAATAAAGGTGCGTCTCATTTAATTGTTAAAATGATTATTGATGAGAGAATAAAATTAGCTGTCTCGCCGCAAATTTATTTTGAATATTACGATGTATTGATGAGAGAAGAAAATCTTAAGTTATTAAATCTTTCTCTGAAAGAAGTGGAAGATTTTCTGGATTTATTAGCCTTATTAGCTCAGAAACATTCTATATATTATTTATTGCGTCCTAATCTTCCGGATGAAAATGATAATATTTTTATGGAATGTGCATTTGCAAGTAACAGTGATTATTTAGTTACTTCTAATATAAGAGATTTTAAACAAGGCGAATTAAAAGGTTTTGAATTTAGAGTAGTGACTCCGAAAGAATTCTATAAAATGTTAAAGGCAAAAAATGAGTGATTCGCAAGTGGTAACTTTAAAGTTGCCAAAAGATTTAAAAAGAAGGCTTGAGAGAGAAGCAAAATATCAAGGTGTTTCAATAAATCAATTAACTAATTATTTATTGAATTCCCAATTAACACAATTAGAATCGGTTTCTATTTTGGAATCAAGATTATCAAATAAATCTATAAACAATTTAAAGAAAAAAGCAAGACAGATAATGTCAAAGGTTCCATCAAGAGAAGTTCCGAATTGGGATGGGTAAATTAATAACTCACCTTACGCAGATTGGCGGCTGCCGGATGAAGTGATCTCAATTTTGAATTCAAAACAAAAGATTGTCCGTTAACTAACGGACAATGACTTTTTCAACTTTTGGGACAGCCCCGACAAAATTTGAATCCGTTAGCTAACGGATCATATTTCGTAAGGTGAGTAATGTAATATAAATTAAGGATCAAAATTGCATACTTGTTGCAAATGAAATGTTGTTATCTTCGGGCGAAAAACCTATCGAACCGGAAACAACAAGTTTGCGATCGAGAATTGAAAACCAACTACCGAAGCCATAGGAAGGATGCCATTTTTTGGACAGTTCGTTTCGTACAAACACACGACCCACTTCAGCAAATATTGATAACCCAAGCTCACCTATAATTAATAATTTAATATTGGAAATTTTTGCCCTTAGTTCCGCTTGCCCCGTTATAGAGGCATCTCCCGCAAATCTTTCCCGTCTGTAGCCCCGCAGGTTCTCTTCACCGCCAACAAAGAGAGAATTCGGAAAAGGAAAAGTTCCCCATATTTTTCCGCCGGAGACTCTTAAAGCCAGAGTAAAATCTTTTATCGTGATATATTTTCTTATATCCCCTGTAAGTTTTTTGAAGTCAGCCTGTGCACTTAGAATTTTCGGGCAATACTCCAATGCGGAATTGAATAACATTCCCTCCATCGGATAATTAGCATTATCACGGGTATCATAATTAATTCCCGAAGATACTGTTGCTAATTTTATTTGTCCCGATCCGTAATTACCATACGGAAAATTATTAAGAAGTGAAGCAGTTTTTAATCGGTTGTCTGAATAGTCATAATATAAACCGTTAATCCACGAAAATGATTTTATAAACGAATAACTTAAATCTATTCCCGCATGTAGATATTCACCTTCAAGATCGTAGCTGCCATTTTTGTTTAGCTGTTTGCTGTATGCTGTTTCGTTGCCGTATCCGAAAAATTTTGATAAGCGACGCCGTGCGTTGACCACATTAATTTTAACCGAGCTGTTTTTTATTAGAGAATTAAAAACACCTTCAAATGAAATCTGAAAACTATTGGGTTTGAAATTATATGCGGCGCCGGCTTTTAATCGATACTCAAACGGAATTTGCCTGAAATTAAATTTATAAAACATCGGGCTTATACCCGCAATTACGCCATCATCGGATGAGTAATCAATTATTGGCTCAAATGACCAATTGTGCCCGCGGTCCATTCCTTTCGGATCGAATCGTTCAAACTCATCTTTGGCTTCGGGGAATTTTTCGCCGTCATATAAAGTGCCGACGCCTTTTTTTAATATCGTTATTTTATCGCCGTCATAAAAAATAGTTTTATTTTCCGCATCGGGAATCGGTGTAATGCAGGCGAAATAACCACTTACTTCGGAGTTATCTATCAATTCATCTTTTCCTTCGCCGCCAATAATTCGAACTAAAGGACTGCTGTTTACAATCCCTTTGATTACAACTTTGTCATCGCCATCAAGCAAATAAATTCTCACTTCTCCGGTTAAAAAATTATCACACAGTTTGTAATAAAATGGTTCATCAAGTTTGCCGCCGGTCCCAGCGTCACGCCGGTATAAAATGATTTCGGTTTGCAAATCGTTAAGACGGTTAATCTCCGCATAATCGTCTTTAGTACTTGCGTAAACATCAACTACCGAATTAACGTGCTTAAAATAATCGTCTGATAATTCAGTAAAATTATTACGTCTTGTCTTCAAAGCTATTATAAGTTCGTTGCCTGCCACCAAAAAACTTTCGTGAGGAAGCTGCATAACAGCGCATTCTATCACGCTGTCTGTCAAATTATTTACAACAAAGGATGTAACTGAATCCCATTCAGTTTTGGTTATTTCTGTAAGAAATCTGCGGTCTAAAGATCTACCGCTCCACGTTATATCTTCAACCTGCGGAAAATCTTCATCAAAATGATTTAACTTCGGGACAAAAAAAGCCGCAGCACGCGGTACGATGCCGTCAAACTTTGCAAACACCTGATCTTTTTCGCGCGCAATCGGACACCATTTTTCACTTTCATTAATTTTATACTTTGCCCAGTGCCATTGGTCGGTGTGACGGTCCCAATCACCGAGAAAAATATCCATCAAACGGGCTTTTAAAAACTGATGAGCATCAAGGACTTCATTCCGTTGATCTTCCAAAAGATGCATCAACTCAAAACTACTCTTTGTGATTGACGAATCGTTAAAATTATTCTTGTCCCCATCTTCATTAGAACAAAATTCAATTGTTCCTAAAAGTCCGCCAAAATCTTTTTGATATTTACCGAGCAAAGGATCATCGGGCAGCAAGCACAATAAAGGCTTAGCGGTAAAAATATTTACGGCATCAAGTAAATCTTTAGCTATCAACGGGGCGAAGGGCAGGCTGGCGCTTACCTGGTCTTGAATGATATCGGAGACTGCTATTTTTCTAAATTCTTCGGGAAGAATTTTCTCGGGATCTTTTGAGATCGGACGAAACCTCCAGAAGTGTCCGGCATCTCCCTTTAAGAGAAGCGACACAGTTTGGAATCTGCTTTCGTCTTTTAGAAGAGCAATACCTCCAGAAAATTTTTCCAAATTAAGTTGAGGAACGGAAACGCCAGTTGTCCACACATCACGCCAGTGTTTGCCGAATAACATTGTATGCAGCCAGCCGGCTTGGAACTCGGCTCCGGGTAATACAGTTTTGTATCCGACAAATAGGGATGAATCAATATGCCCGGTTTGGGAAAAAGTTATTGTAAAGGGTATTAATAAAACAATCAGCTTGAAAAATATTTTCGTCATATTAAATGTAACCTAAAATTCTAAAATGAAATATAGGTAAAGAAAAATAGTGATAGAGGAAGGATTTTTATTGAACAATTATTCGCAACGTGAAAATTCGGATTACCATAGGTTTTCTTTCCTTGTTGATTTTGCGCATTGGAATGGATATGCGGATAACTTGGGCGTAGCTGTCCCCTGAACTTTTTTCCCCTATTGATTTTTTGTTTCTTCTTCTTCTTACTTCACACAAACAGAGCTTGCTCGAACTTCTCCCAATCTTCTCGAAAGTAATACTGATTATAGATTTTCATTTTTGTTTGTCTGCCTCCGGTGAGTATTTTTGCCGGTAATTCAATAAACCAATCTCTGAAGGTGTTGTGTTCTTCTTTTCAATGCTTCTTTACTTTGTATCTCATTATAACCGATAAGTTATAGGCAAATACTCTATCTGCCAGAGTAAATCATTTGCATGGAAATTATTCGTTAAGGTTTTTTCCCAAAGGGATGGATTCCCACCCACTAACAGTTGATTTTTTACTTGTTCTATCCAGTTCTCACTTGTAGAACGCTCTTTATATTTTTCATGGATTTGTTCAACGCTAAGGGATAAACTTGAACAATAACAAGCGTATTCATAAAGTTCAACTTGCTGTGTCTGTCCAAAGTAAACTGTCTCCTTATATCCGGTGAGTGTTCTTATTGCTTTGAGTGTTCTTTTCTTCTTCCAATGGTTGGCTTGATAGTCAAATGAACAAACAGCTATCCCTTGAGCTACTGCTTCCCACTGTTGTGCTAACATAAGGGAATGCAAATTCTTTAGTTTTACTTTTACCAAATATTCCCACTTTAATTCTTCAAGGTAATCCAACAACTCACCGCTAAAGAATCCACTATCGGCTCTGAAAAATACTTTATTTACTGTTTGG
>Ga0100385_1005036_pt1 | contig 11203 bp, 10 predicted proteins | sample CryGeymeta201509_FD_81543 | JGI IMG/M metagenome (GOLD analysis project Ga0100385, IMG submission 81543) | Groundwater microbial communities from Crystal Geyser aquifers in Utah, USA - Crystal Geyser metaG 2015-09 | ecosystem: Environmental > Aquatic > Deep subsurface > Groundwater | place: USA... | reverse complement strand
TTGGGACACTTCATTCCCTCAACCTCTCTGTCTTGACCCAGTCCTTGCTCGATCTTCGTCCAGTCGCAATCTTGACAAAATGCGACCCGCTGTCGAGCCTGTTTTACAATCAAAAGGCTGTGGTTCCCACAAGTTGGGCATTTGTTTACCACGACGACTTGCCCACAAGAGGGGCATTTCTCGTCAAAAACACTTCCAAGCGAGGCTCCGCATGAGGGGCATGGAACAGATACTACAGAACTAGCCATGTTAACTCCTTCTAAAAGAACAGATTTGTGCCTGAACAAGGTCAAACACATACGCGTATATTACCACAAAGTGTCCAAAGAGTCAAGGTTATAGGACATGTCTCCTACAAGTGGCTGCCTTCCTCCAAAAGAATCTTTCGTAACGAAATTTAGGTGAGCCCCAAATACTTCCGCATCCCTTCATAGAAAGTCATCACCGAATTTATGTCCACCCATTCATCGGCCGAGTGAATCTCACCCCCAAGCGGTTTATGCATCAATACCGGCGCTTTAGTTGAAGCAAAGTGTCGAGCATCGGAGGCACCATAGGTTTGCTTCACGGCTATCTTTTTACCAAATGTTTCCTCCATCACCCCAATATATTTTTTTACCTCCGGCTCATTGACATCGGTGAACGTCGGTAAACCGGTTGAAAGTTTTGATACTTCAACTTCCAGACCTAGTTCCTTGATCTTCCCTTCCACCACCGCAACAATATTATCTATCGAATCAGTCTCCGGATATCTAAAGTCTATTTTCATTTCGGCTTCAGGACACACTTGATTGGTAGAAGTTCCACCATTAATAGTTCCAAAGTTCATGGTTGTCTTCCAGCTCTCGGTTAGATTGTTTTTTCCATAAATTTTCAGTAATTCGGAACCCAACTTCAAGAGAGGATCAATCGCATTCTTTCCCAACCACGGCCTTGAAGCGTGAGCCGGTTTTCCTTTGGCCACTAGCTTTAGTTGGCAGACTCCTTTCGCTTTATCTACAAAGTTAAGATCTTCACCCCCGTCGGGAACAATTAAAATTTTTGGCGAGAAACCTCTCTCTGCTACGACCCTTGCTCCTTCCAATCCCCCAATCTCCTCATCTGTGGTAATCATTAGACAAAAGTCTACTCCTTTTTCTTTTGATTCATTCAACAGAGCGATACCCAACGGAATTGAAAACTTCATGTCACAAGTACCTCGACCGATGGCTTTTCCGTCTTCAATCTTCATTTCAAATTGATCATCTCTTCCGGCCACTACATCCGCATGTACCATATAACAGTATTGAGGTGAGTCACTTTTCCTCACCGAAGCTATCATCACTTCAGCTTTGCCATTATAAATTCTCTGAACATCAACACCCTCCCCAATTAGTCTCTGGACATACTCCAAAGCTTTCGCATTCTCACCAACGTCACCCGACAACGTCTTCATCGCCACCAGGTCCCTCAATTGTATTATTAGGTCTTCTTTAGTCATTTTGTTTAATTATTTTTATCGCGTCTTCCATAAATACTGTTTTTTGCTCCCCAGACTTCATGTTTTTTATCGACACTTTTTTTGCCTGAACTTCATCGGCACCGATAATCACTACAAAGGGTATCCCTTTTTTGTTTGCGTACTTCAATTGTTTTTCCATTTTCTCTACTGTGGAATACACCTCAGTGTTCACCCCGTCCGCTCGAAGTGATTGAGCTGCTTGCCAAGACGCATCTTGCTGGTTAGCAGAAAATATAGTAACTAAAACCCTTGTTTTTGTCTTGGGTGTCGGAATTAGTCCTAATTGATCAGCCGCTTCCACCGTTCTATCGAATCCAAAAGCAATACCTGTTCCTGGAACTTTTATTCCCGTTAGCCTTTCCATCAAACCGTCGTACCTTTCACCGCCCCCGACAGAACCAGCTGTATAATCCTCAATCACTATTTCCCATATTGGCCCTTGAGAATAAGAAAATGAGCGAGCCAACGTGGGTTCAAATCGATAATATTCGTTATTAAAACCTGACTTCTCAAGATACGTCATTATCGTCATTATTGTTTCGTCTGGTTTAATATTTTGCACTTGCTCGAGATACATATCGGCTTGAATTTTTCCAATCCCCTTATCCAGCATATCCTCAACTACTCCTTCCTTGCCAATCTTTTTGAGTTTGTCTATCGCCACGATAGCCTCGTAAGGTATACCCTTCATCAGATCTCGGCTGTTGAAAATCACCACTGGTTTTTTAAAACCTAAGGACAAATAAGTATCCAGGTTTTCTGCCATCACCTCAGCGTCGGCTGTGGGTGACGCCACACCGAAAATATCCACGTCAAACTGAATAAACTCTCTGTAACGTCCTCGCTGGGGATTCTCAGCCCGGAAAACCGATTGGCACTGATAACGCCGAAAAGGCATCACGAGAGAGTTCAGGTTGTTAGCTACATAGCGGCAAGTTGGCACGGTTTGGTCATAACGCAACATCACCTCCCGACCCCCATTATCGATAAACTTATAAAACAGTTTCTCGTCCTCGCCGATTTCGCCTTGAAAGAGAGAATAAGATTCGAGTGATGGTGTTTCGATTGGCTCGTAGCCCCATTTCTCTGCCACTTCCACCATCTTGTCTCTTACCCATTGACGTTTAGCGGCATCGGCCGGCAAAAAGTCCCTGAATCCCTTTAGTGTTTGTATTTGCATGTGTTTATTATATGTTAATTAATGGTAAACCTGTTTACATACCTTCTTCTCATCAAGATCTCAGCTCTTTTACCCAAAGGTATCTTTTTGTCATTCATAAAAGTAAGAAACTCCTTTCGTTCGTCAGAGATCAATCTTTTTATCTCCTCCAGATACTTCTTATTATCCTCCTTTGAGATCAAAAGATTCTCGCTTCCTTTGTATTTTCTAATAATAGTTTCAGGGCAGTCACGACTGTAAAGTTTTTTTCTACAGTTAACTATTTTGACAATCTCAGGCAGATATCTGGAGATGTATGTCTTGGTTGGAAACCAATCCACTTTTTCAAAGTCAGACTTTTTTATAGTCCCTCCTCCCGATATTATTTCCAAGATATCTTTCCATTCCTTAATATCTTTTATTAGCGACCGCACTGCCTCAAGATACTTTTCTCCGTACTCATTTTTTACTGACACTCCCACCTCAAGGCTTCCCCGGGCCACTTCGAGATCATTATCTACGATGTTCCTACTGGCCATTCGCATCAAAGTCTCCCCTGTATTACTTCCAATTCCCAAGGTCTTCTTCATCGCCAAAAGATAGCTTTTACTCCTCTCATACTTATTATTACCAATCCAATCTGAAAAGGTCACATAAAATGGCAGATTAGCCATACACTCCCTCATTGGATTAACGATTACCCCATCAATTAACTCCAGCACCTCCTTTTCAATTGGATAAAAACCACCCAAATTGAAAGTCCCCTTCGCTTGTTCGCAATCATTTACCGGGTAGTTGGACCAGAAAATTATTCTGGCATCTTTACGTAAAATATTTTTTACTCTCTGCACGTCAGCCAAACTTATTGTTTTAGAGAAGATGGTGTTACCGGTCCAAATAATCCCAATTTCCTTATTCAATTTTTTCGTTGCTATCGTAATGGGACTCTCTTTTCGGAAACAATAATCCGGTCCACAAAACCAGTAATTTTCAATCATTCCCCGAGTTTCCTCATAGATCTCATTTACGATTTGAATCACTTTACCAAAGTTATTACCTACTCCTTCTCTATCATCCACCACGTCATAGGCTAGCGGAATATCGTCAAATAGCAGCATAATATTCTTACAGCCCACATTCATAACTTGCTCGATCTTTCTCATAGTGTTTCTCTTGATTAGTTCAGGGAAAACACTCCCTTCAATACTAGGATTAACTCCATATATGAACTTAATTCCCCGGCGTTCACATCTCTCTATTAGTCTTGCAATCTTCTCGATCTCTGCGTCCGGGTATAAGATGTCATATTTCTTGGTGACATATGGATCATCTTTGGGGCAGTAAATATATGTGTCAATTTTTCTCGCTTTCTTAGCCACAAACTCGACTGTTTGGAGTCTTTCCGTTTCCGACCAAATAGGGAGAGGTTCACTAAAGAACCCCTCCACAATACCGTATGTCTTTTCTCGTTTTTTCATTGGATTAAACCATTTTTATTTGTAGATAAAACAAGTCTTCTCTTTTCTTTTCCTCAGAGACACTAAATATTTCCAATCCATATCTTTCTAGGACTTCAAGGATCGGTACTTGATAATTATCGTAAACTTCTTCTAGTTTCTTGGGGATTGGAAATCTAGCCAAAGTCAGATTAATCGCCAATTCAATATCTCCAGAATGTAAATCTTTTTCTTTAGGTGTTTCCCCCCGCACCAGATCATCAACTGCAAATCCATTTACCCACTGAGAAATAGGTGGCTGGCGAAGATCAATCCAAGACCGAACCGCTCTTCGATTACTCCACTTAAATATCAAATTATCTGTAGTCCTCACTCCACCGGGAGAAACTCTCTCCGATATCCTAATATTTTGATCCAGCTCATCCTCTTTCAATCGCTGTAGTCCATAGCCTCCTTTGCCGGCGACACTCTCCATTCTCTCAGCCTGAGGCACCTGGATCCCCCTCTGAATCGCCTCTCCAAAAATAAGCTGGTTTCTCACCTCATTAGACAAATTGGCGTTATTTATCTGACTTTTAATTATTTGAGGCAATTCACGCATCAATTCCGATCCAATCCACAGTCCCCAATCGTTCTCTGTGGGAAACTCTTTGCTATCCCAATCGCTTGTACACTGAACTAGTTTTGTCTTTGAACTATTGAATTCCCCAAGCAATTCCTCAAATCCACCGATAGCGAAACCTTCAAAATCTCCGTCCATCTGCAAAAAAATCGGCAATTGGGAAGCCTTGTTTTGTTTCCACAACTTCATCGCCGAAATATTCAAGATATCTCTCAGAATTCCAATAGGGGCCTCGTTTGGAGTTATTGCCATTTCATTCGCGAAGGGTCCATCTATAGTACCCAAATCCTTGGGAATGTCGGCATCCATCACCAATCCATTCAATCCTAGTACCTCAATGGATTCTTTGGCCAGAGTATTTGTCTCATCAGCCATCGAGCCGGCCGGTCTATTTACCAAAATTAATATCCCGACTTCCCCCGTTTTTACCATAGGATCGTTGGACAAATTTATTAGAGTATTTACAATAACCCCTTCTTCTTGTCCCCCTATACCCACCACGGGAATCGTTAAGACCATTTTCGGTTCTATCTTCCATTCTCTGTTCTTTACCAACTCCTCTGTTATTTCGTAAACAAAGTTATCGACATTTTTAACTCGTTCGAGATAATCAAGAACCCGATCTGATGGAGACAAATTCTCTGTTCCCAAGAGGCCGATTCCTTGTCTTCTCCCTATTTCGGCATCAATGAGCTTTCGGTTTCCCTGAGCTTCTTTGGTTAGTGACACTTCTTTTTGTATATTTTCTATACTTATATTTTTTTCCATTTTTTTGATATTTTTTATAAAATTTGATTAATTTAGACCACAAAAAAGACGGTACCTCTACCGTCTTGTTGATCTAAAATTAACAAAGGGATCACAAAACGGTACCCGTCTTGGTATGCTGATGCTTCCCGGTCAGGTTTAATCTTGAAATTGCCATTTTATATCCTCCCATACCACGCTCCAGCCACTGATTTATCCTTGTTATGGTAGCTGTACTTACTTTTGTTTGTTTATAAATCTCCCTATATGACACCCCTTTGGTTAGAAGTTCTGCCACTTTAAACCTTTCTGCAAAAGTTTCAATTTCTTGAGGTGTCATCAAATCACGGAAGAACATCTCTGCTTCATTCACGGTCTTGAGCTCAAGAACAGCCCGAAACAGTCGGGTGGTATCTTCATTCTTCCAGTTGTCTCTGTCGTCTAAGTTTTTCATATTATTGTCTTCATGTATTAGCATATTAGCACACTAACACACTCCTGTCAAGTAACAAAAAAACCACTCCCATAAGGGTGGGTCAAGATCAAACTATTTTTTTAAGAGCACAATTTCCACTGTCAACACAGCGGCGCCGACAATTCTTAACACCCACTCCGTAACCGAAATTGCCTTTGCCATCACAAATATTGTAGGAAAGAGCGTCGAGGCAAATAAGGTCGCAAAGAAGGATAAAACGATCTCTCCGGTCATTACCAGATTCTTCGTCGTCAATGGGAGAGGTGTAATCCAGTCTATGGCTATCGCCGAATAGCTCTGGCTCTACACAAACCGTTATTTTTTCTTCAGCCTCTCTGAGATCTCACCCTCAAGACAGGAAACCATGTTCTCTACGTCTCCGATATCTGTCCATGGATGCATGGCGACAAACCTGAAAGCAGATCTTCCATTGTCCACCTCATCGTTGGTCGATACATAGTATCCATATTTTTGATCTACAGCTTGCTGAACATCTCTCACCAGACGGCTATATCCCTCCTTGCTTAGTACCAAATTGTTTGATAATCCAATTAGTAGCGTATTTAGTTCAGGAACGTGCAGAGGTCTTAATAGCTCAGACTGGTTCACCCGCACGTAACAATATTCCGTTAGTTCAAGAGTATGGTCCAGTAGGGCAGTAAAACCATCTTTCCCCAATAGTTTTTCAGTTGCCCAAGTAGCCATTACCCCACCCGCTCCCAGCGATCCTTCCACCCGTGCCGCAAAACCAAAGTTTCTGTTTTCTGGGTCCCCCAATAGCCCTTTGTTGTCTTCAGGTTGCAAATATCTTGCGCTTTTCTGTATCAAGGCGTGATCTTTTCGGCTCTTAAATAGCACTGCACCGGCCTGGTATGGTACATAAAGCATTTTATGCGGATCAACGGTAATTGAATCGGCCCTATTAATGCCCTTAAACAAGCCACCACGACTTGATAGGATAAAAGGGCCTCCATAAGCCGCATCAATGTGTAAATGTGTTTTTGTCGCCGATGCCACATTGGCCAAACCGTCCAGATCATCAACTTCAGCCGTCTCCGTCTCACCAGCCAAGCCTACCAGAGCCAAAACATGTTCTCCTTTTCGATTAATCTTCCAGATCGCTTTTTTTGCCTCCTCAGTATCTGTCTTGTACCCTTTTCTGGGTAATAGGGTCAGTACTACATTTTCTGTCCCCAAGATTACACAAGCTTTATCAATCGAGTAATGCCTCATATCATTTACCAAGACGTGCATTATTGTTCCGGGTTTCCACTTCCCGGTTTCTTTGAGTTCTTTAATTTTCTTTTCTCTGGCTACCCACAATGCCGCCAAGTTAGCTAAAGTCCCATCGGTCACAATATTTCCACTTGCCTCTCTTTTATCGTAACCAAACATATCGATCAACCAATCGGTTGCCTCAAGTTCCATTTCATGCTCCGACATTGACACTTCTTTCACAATAGTGTTGGTGTTCATGTACGCCGCTACCAAGTTAGCCAATATGCCGATTTTCCCTCCACTAGGATGTATTTGGCCCATAAACTTGTGGTCGAATTTTCTCGTGGCTATTTCTCTTTGCAAAAGCTCTCCCATTATCTCCACCAGGTCATCCGAATCCTTAGATCTAGATAACCAATCCTGAGTTTTCTGGTCCATCTTCTCGATATCACCCCCAGTTGCGTATATCCGCGCCATCACTCTAATGGTGTCTGCTCCCAGCTGCGCCAACTTCTCTGACGTTTCCGGCCTTCTGGGATCAGTAAAATATTCTCTTGCTTGTTCGAACTTTTTGTTCATATTATTTATTTGTTAATATCTGCCTACAAAAAAACACCCGAAGGTGTTTTTTCCTGTAATTACTGACCATGCTATATTTCATCTATTCCCAATGTACACTTTCCATCCGGTTTGTCAATTAGCTGTTATGCATTTCTGAACTTCTGGTCAATATTCTGGATCGCCTTAACCACACTAGGGTCTAACACACCACTCACGATCTTAATCGGCGCCAACAATGTCCCCTTTTTTAATTTCCCAAGCAGTATCACCGGAAATCCATCCTTGTCACGATTTCTGTCAAAACCACAAGGTATAAAACCCATGTCTAAACTTTCTAAGATGGCCATAGTGTTGTTCGGATTGGCACTCATAGGAATCAAGGTAAATTGGGAATATTTTTCGGATTCCTTCACTACCAATTCAAACTTTACTCCACTTTTATCAGGCAAAATAACCGAAAAGGGTTGTTTCTCGGCTAGAGTCCAGTTCGTTAATCTTGAAGATCTTCCTTGTTTTATCTCCAATCCTTCATCAAAACTTTCTTTAGACATAGGAACAGCTATTTCGGTTAGCAGATTGAATCCGGCCATATCATCAGGGAAAAAAGCCGGTAAACCGCTCGGAATTAATTTTGACGAAGAAAAAATAAACATTTCCTGTCTGTTTGGGTTTCCGTGGTTAAATGCCGGCACTGTTGCCTGAGGAATCAGACCTAGATGCCTAAAACAAACAACTTGGGTTGCCTCTCCAGAAGGCACCCCACCAAACCCATCCGAAATTCTCACTTCGGCTACCAGTGGAGATTCGGCGTTCATCATGTGATGTTGCGCCGCCAATAGCATTAACAATCCTCCCGCGCCATTTTCCAAAGATACAGCTCTCCCAACTTCTACACTACCATCAGACTGTTTCACTAGCGCTGCAGACCCTATTGGTTTCTCACCTTTCACCGCAAACCATAGCCTACAGTTTCCTCGCGCAATATCTTGCAACAGAGAGTCTCTTCTCTTGGTGATTCCATGCTCAACATACATTGTGGAAAGGAGCTGGGTCAACCACTCCGCCTGTATATCAAAAGGCAAGTTATCTTCAGGACTGATTATCACGACCTCTCTGGATAATTGTTCAGTTTTTCGCTCAATCACTGACTCCAGTTGTTCCTTATTCATATGGTTTAGTTGGTTAGTATTAAATAACAAAAAGCCCTCGTCAAACCCCAATAAAATATTGGAATTAGACAAGGGCCTTTTAAAAAGACGGTACCACCTTGTTTCTTCATCATCTTGCAATGATGAACTTAATTAGTGCTCTGTTTACCACTAGGGTGACACACTCTTTCTCTATTACGGGAGAACCCGTATCTTGTATTACAAGATCTGCTCCAGAGGGTAATTCAACATTTGTGTCCGACTTGCTTTCACCACTCGCAAGTTCTCTTTTGTCACCACAGATATCTACTATTTCTCTTTCGACGCTTTATTTAATCTTTTTAAAGAATATACAAATTTATCAATCCAAAGGCTTCTTGTCAACTACTTCACCAATTTCAAATACTTCCTTTTCCCAATCCTCACCACATTTTCGCCTTGATTCAGAGCCAGCTCAGCTTCTCCGTTGACCCTTTTTTCATTGAGATAGATCGCCCCTTCCTTAAGCAAAGTCTTAAATTCAGTGTTGCTAGAGACCAATCCCTGTTCCAAAGTAATCCTCATCAAACTATCCTCCGCACCAAGCACCAACAACTTCGCACCAACCACTACTTGTGGCGTATCTTCTCCTGCCGTCTTCTCTACCACTGTTTTTCTAAAATGCTCTTCAGCCGTGACTATCGCCTCTTCCCCATGTAACTCTTTTACGACAATATTTGCCAATTCCTTTTTGAGATCCATCGGGTTCTCCCCCTTCTCCAGCCTTGCTTTAGCTTCATCGATTATTTCCTGAGAAGCATTTGTTCCCATCAGGAAATAGGTCAAAATCACATCATCTGCAGTCGACATTATCTTGCCATATATCTCTTCGGGTGAATCCTCGATCCAAATCGCGTTTCCCCAAGATTTACTCATCTTGCGTCCATCAGTTCCTGGTAAAAATCCGTTGGCCAACACAAAGGATTCTTTCCCTCTTAGATTCTTTTGGAGAGTTCTTCCCGCCTGCATATTAAAGGTCTGATCAGTACCTCCCAGCTGGATATCCGTATCCATAAAGTAGCTGTCATATCCCTGCATGATGGGATACAGCACTTCCGGCAAACTCACGGGCTTACCCTCTGTCAATCTTTTCTTTATCAGTTCACGGCTGATAAAGTCGTTCAGAGAAAAATTTCTGGTCAGCTTGAGTACATCTCCAAAGTTTAGTTTACTCAGCCACTCGCTATTGTGGTGCACCTGTACTTTGGAAAAGTCCAGGAACTTCGCCGCTTGCCTTTTATATGTTTGAAAGTTTTCTTCAATTTTCTCATCAGTTAAGATGGGCCGTTCTGCTTCTTTATCCGAAGTATCACCCACCTTTGCGGTAAAGTCCCCAATCAAAAACGTCACGTTGTGTCCAAGGTCGGCCAAGATCTGCAGTTTTAGCAGAGGAAAGGCATGTCCCAGATGGATTCTGGTCGCCGTCGGATCGATTCCCAAGTAGACATTCAGCTTCTTATCCGAATACAATAGCTTCTCCAGCTCAACTCGGCTAGGGATAATGTTCTCGACTCCTCGGGTCAGAAAACTCTCAATTAATTCTTTCTTGCTTGCTTCATCCATATTCTCAATTCTACCCTATTTGCTCTTGGCCAACAGCTTCTTATCAAAAGTCACCAACTTCCCGCTTAAATCTTTCGACTTTATTAAGACCAAGCAATCTACGTAAGAGATATTGGTCGACAAAAAACAATCCAATGCTTTCATCACGAATACCCTCTCTTCCAACACAATTATTTTTGTATTTAAAAACGATTTTAGTGACATATAAACATCACCCCTACTTACTTTATAAAACTTAGTCAACGTGTAGACACACTCCATTACTACTTCTCGTGTCACATAAACATCAGACCCCAAACCCTGCGCTTTTTTCAACACTCCTTCAACTTCTACGCTTTGCGCCAAATTATCTTTCAACAAATATCTCAATATTGCATTTGCATCGATAACATACAAATTATTCATCAGACACACTCGCCAGATAATCTTCAACTATCGCTTCCTCAAAAGCCTCTCGCTCCATCTTTCTTATTTGAGCAGGCGTTTTCCCTTTTATTGCATATTTATGCAAGATTCCTCCTAGGGACAATATATCTGGTACGGGTTCCACCAACCAACCATTTTCCACCGCTTTCACTATGACCTTCGTTGGTCGATTTTTACCATATTTAGCCAACATCTTAGCCGGAATACTAATCTGACCTTGCCTCGTCAAACTTACTACTTGTGTCATATCCATTAATATAATACTTTCCCATTACTTTGTCAAGTTT
>Ga0100385_1005032_pt1 | contig 11209 bp, 8 predicted proteins | sample CryGeymeta201509_FD_81543 | JGI IMG/M metagenome (GOLD analysis project Ga0100385, IMG submission 81543) | Groundwater microbial communities from Crystal Geyser aquifers in Utah, USA - Crystal Geyser metaG 2015-09 | ecosystem: Environmental > Aquatic > Deep subsurface > Groundwater | place: USA... | reverse complement strand
GGTAAGGAGAAAGGAGGATCAAGACTGGGGACTAATGGGTCAGTTACAAGGTTCAGGAGTAAATGGAAAGGATCAAGCAAGACATAGAACTTAAATCATAAGGATATGGATATTCACAGCCAGAGGAGCCTTCAGGGACCAAGATAAAAGAGACTAGAACATAGTCCCAGGTTCAGATTGAAGGAGAAGGTAACATCTATGAGCATTTGAAGGCTATTGGATGGAAAGAAGCTGAGCATTTGGCCTATTAACTTACCCTTTCTCACTACAATGAATAAAATATGTAAACGCTGCTGGAGTGCCTCTCTCATATGCTCGATCCAAATAAAGAGATAGATCTGTCCTTTTAGAATGAGCTAATACCGTCAAGACCGATCCTGCATTTTCGGTAGTATGTTAAATTATTCGAAGTCATCAACCAACACAAGAACTAATAAAAAATCAGCATCTTGGAGCTTCTTTCTTCAAAAAAGTCTTCTTTATCTTACCTCAAAGCCTTTTCTAACGAGTACTTCAATATTATTCTTTAACATTTCAAGAGAACCCTCATTCGTGATGATTCCTAGTTGTACTTTATCAATGAGCTTGCGACCTTTAAGACATTTTTATTGAAAAAAGCTGAGATAGAAGGAAAAAAAATTGAGGGAGTTATGACAAGCCCAAATTACTGGAAGAAGCTGGCGTATTTACTGCGATGTTCATAAAAATACTACAACCTCATCGAAATTCACCTGAGAGATCATCAGCATTTATAGCTCCTTTAATTTATGAGATCAATTCTTGAAGGGAGAGCATACAATTACTCAAAGGATATATACCTCTTGAACTCTGACCCCTATTACCGACAGTTTGTTCTCATTTTGGAAAGAAATTGCCTTTAGCTAATAAAAGAATAGAGTCAGATCTATCCAAGAGAATAAATTATTTCTATTGCCTTTAAGTAAATTGAGCTCAAAATTATTTTCAAGTAGAACTATGACCAGCAGAAGTAGTTTCTCAGGAACTATTCAAAATAGGAGTTTCTGATACTGTAACAGGAGCTGGTTACAATGATTGACCTTAAGAAAATTCATTACCTGATTGAGGAGCTTCTTGTTCTGGGAAGATACTCTGAAGTCGTGCAGATGTTGCTCAAATATGAAAAAATTGACTATATCTAGGCTCTTCTTTTGCTAGCCATCCTTGGTGACATCAATCTGTAAGCTTCTACTCTCCTGCTCTATGAAGCATCATAAACTAATACCTTTTGCATGCGACTCATGAAGTAAATCATTATGAGTGCCAGCTTGAATCAATGCCGAGAGTGCTCTGAGTTGATGCAATTTTTTCTTCCCAAAATGAGTATACACTTCAATAACTATGTGAACTCCCTTTCTCAGCTATTGTGCCTCAATCTTGAGCTGTTTAGATATATCGCTAGCACATACCCTTTCTGGGATTTCTGCAAGCAGATTGGGCTTTCCATTGAGAGCATGCCTCTTTTGCTTGAAAACCTCTTATCCTAGCATGCCTGTTATCTATACAGTGCATAGCTGGTGATTAGCATGTTCATTCCAGTCAGCGAGTATTACAGCTTGTGCCCTGCAAAAATCAATGCTGGCTTGACGGCAGCCAAAATTCGTCATGCACGAACTGCCTCCTACTCAAAGAAAAAACTTGCAGGGGCTCTTGACCCCAATTTCTTGGTACCTTGCCTGCAAATTGAGGACTGTGACCCTCAGCTCAAATGTTAGATCCTTATAAAGTCTATCATAGTAGTGATTAAATATGTTTCTCAGTTAAGCTGGGACTATGAAAGGCGAAATAAGCACTATGACCAGGTCATTGAAGCTTGTGAAATGCTCATTTCCCTAAGAAAAAAATAGTTTAGAGAGACGATGCTCGCAAGGATCAGGCCATTGTAAGCAAAGGCTGAAGAAGCATTTACAAGGTTGCCTGAATACCTGACTCTCTTGAGTTTTTGTGCCTCCATCATTACTCTCAAGGTATCTATTTAGAACAGCAGTTATTAAACTATGGTGAATGTGTTCAATCTCTATATCGAGTAGTATAGCTAAAAAGACTAAAGGATAAAGCACCTCTTTGCATAAGTGCTTAATGAGAATGAAAGTGTTCGCCTTAGCAATATTTTTGAAGAGCTGATGATCCAATCAGTTCTCGTCATCAAACAATTCAAACCTAGAGTGATTGTCCAGAACCGTTTTCTTTTTAAGGTACTTTGTCGTCAGCTGGAGGCTCAGCTAAGGACCTCCAAACACTCAAAAAACTCATCAGGCAGATCAGAAGGCTTGAATAGGACCGTTCAGGAGGAGTTGGCCAACCTGATGCAAGACATATCGAACATATGATAGAAATTCAATTCTTTTTTGTTTGGATTGAAATATTATATTAATAGAGCTACTGCATGAGCAACCCTGCTGAAAAAAGACTGATCAGAGATTTGCAAAAGTTAAGCAACTAACAAGACGAGGGCATCAATGCCTCTCCAGAAGAGGGCAATCTCTACGAGTGGACTGCCTTCATCGAGGGGCCAGAGGGAACTGCCTGGGATGGAGGACTATTCTAACTAAAGCTCGAGTTTAGTCAAGAGTACCCCACCAAACCTCCCAATGTAAAGTTCATAACCAAGATGTTCCATCCCAATATATACAACGACGGTCGCATCTGTCTGGACAGTATTACTTTTTTTACTCAGTTCTTCAAAATCAATGGAGCCCTATTTACGATGTGTGGGCTGTGTTGACCTCCATACGATCTCTGCTAGCCGATCCCAACCCGAACTCTCCTGCCAACAGCGAAGCAGCCCAGATCTATAACACAAATAAAAACGAGTATGAGCGAAGAGTGAAAGAAATTGTGGACAAATCTCTCGAATGATAGCTTCCTAACTGCATATCAGTATTCAATCATCATATCACAAAAATATAGTTTCAAGAAGTATTCATATTTCACATTAATAATGTTCAATAAAAATGTCAACCGAGAGAGAGAAGCACTTTTGATATAAAAAAACAGAAAGCATCAGTCTCCCTAGAGTGCCCGATAGAATCAGCTGGAGGCAACTTCAGTTGAAGCCAGTCATAATTACTCTGCAAGCTCATAGTTTGTGATAGTTCCTCAACTGATTATCCCAAAAAGTTAAAGCAAGTCGAGTCAGTACTACAGCCTTCCATAGAGGGGCTCAGCACACTATGGATCTCCTTCTGAAATGATGGAAAACCTTATCAGGGGAGCCACAGGAAAAGATGACAAAAACATGGTTTCTTTCCATTAAAGATAGGCCTGGGGAGAACTTCTGACAAACAAATACAAACTGTAAGCTTACAAATTACAATTAAAGAAGCAGATAGCAAAGGACCCTCAGTCGGCACCCCATCTTAAACTGCTTCTGTTTCTGCTATGCCAAATCGAAAGGACTTCCGTAGATGTCACTTACGGACAGTAGCTTTCTTTGTCTTTCAATGCTGCAACCATAAAAAAGCAATCTAGGGACATCATGAACCTTCAGGAAGAAAAGGAAAAGCTTGAAAAATAGTTGCAGTACGTGAGCCGAGAGTATGAGAACATCCTGTTTAATTTTAATGGAGTCATATAAAATTTAGTTCAAAGAGGATCAAACCATAGTTCCCCAGTCAAATGATTGTTTATCCTTCTGATTCCCCAAAGGACCTATAAAGAGATGAAAAGAAAAATGCTGAGCGTTTGGAAGACAGCCCCCACCTCTGAGAAAGCTCATCAGGCCTACCTTCTAAAATACTTCCAGTATTGAGATAGTCAGGTAGCTTTGAATGCTGAACTTGCTTGCCATAGCTTCTGAAAAGCAGCTTCATGAATCTTTTGGCTTATATTATTGCTTCCTCAACTGGAGGCTTTACTTGTTCGGTGGGTTCACTCTCATTTCTGTTTTATATCTCTTCTTCTTATATTGAAACAGGATCTTCCTTCACCTCTTATGGTATTGGTTGAGGTTCTTTCTCCTTCTGTTGAATTGGTTCAGCAGGTTCTACAGTTGATACTGGCTTTTGTTCCTATTGTAGAGATGGCTGAGTATTTTGATTCAGCTGACCTTCTTAATCTTTCTGTGTCTGCTGTTCAGTTTGATGTTGCTGTATTGTTTGCTGACTTTGGGGCTCTTGTGCCTGATGTTGTGTTGACTGTTGTGTTGGCTGTTGGGGTATTTGGACAGTGTTTAAGTTGCCAGGCAAAGAAGAAAAGATATTTCCAAATCTCCCCTGGAGCCTTTCAGCCATTTGTTGTTGTAGAGCTGCAAGTTCCTCGCCTGAAAGGTCTCCTCCTACTCTGTTTCCGCTCCCTTGTATCACATTGTTATTTCCAGAAACTTGATTCTAATTTCCTAGCACTTGGTTGGATGCTCCTTGTATGCTGTTCTTATCGCCTTCCCATAGATTATTGACCCCCGTTACGACGTTCCCTCTTTAGTCTCGAATCGTTGTCTGAGCCAAAGCAACCACTAGCACCGATATCAAAAAGAATACTCGCATTTAAATAACTTCTATTCTAAAATGAGAACAATAGTGAGTATTCATTGATCAACAGAGGTCATCTGAGGTTTGGTAAAGAGATCATCGATTTTATGAATTGGACTGCTTGTCTTAGCCTATCTAGTTGGGCTACTCGATATTTCCTCTTCACCATTATTGATACATTCCACGGCAAGAAGCGATGAAGCGAATTGCTCAGCTGTTTGACTTCCTTCAACCTCTTCATAGAATATCCTGGCATAGGGAGCTAGCTATTTATCTCCCTTCATCATACTCCAGACAGATATGCGGGAGTCCTTGCTTACTTGTGCTTTGATTTTTTCAACCAACCTCACAAAAATTTACTTCTCCTGTTTAAGCTGGGAAAGACGCTGGTCTTCATGTTTTTATATCTCCTTGCAGAAGCTGGATACTCTTTTGAGATGACTGCTGATTTCCTTCAAAGACTAAGGTCTAAAATATTCGTGGTGGTCACACTGATCTTCAAGAGGGACGGAATTCGAAATATCATAGGTCAAATCTTTTAGTTATTCAACTTCCTTCTTTAGAGCTTCAATCTCCTCGTGCAGTTCGTACTCACTGGTCGACTTCAGCTTGCTCAACTCCGACTATAGACTCGCTATTGTAGACTTCAATGAATCTATCTCGCCTTTCAGCTATTTGACCTGCGACTCTAAGAGATCTATTGATGATTTGAGTCGTTAAATTTCAGCATTTTTTTGAGATAATTATGAAAGGTTGTCTGATTGAGTTACTTCTCCATTTCCTTTATTTCCTTTGGTGGGAGATTGGCTGGTAAGTTCTTGTATTTTCAATCGAAATTTATAGTTCTATTCCTCTGATTTAAGTAGCTCCTCTTTGGCACAGGTGGCTATTTCTGTCTGAAATTTAAGCTTTTCCTAAAGCCTCGCATATTTTTTCTTCAACTTCCATATATCTGTGCCACTTTAGGTCGAACTTGTTTCTCTCTTCATGCTCGATTATCTCTACTCAAGCTGAGGGTCTAACAATTTTCCAACAACTTCAGCAAGCCATACATTCGAGACACAGTCTGATAACTCGCTTTTTTCGGTGTTTGTCAATTCATGACGTGTGGAAGCCTCCTCCTTCTTGAACTATTTTACTTCTGAGTTTGAAAGAGAAGACTCTCCAAAGACTACCTTTGTGCTTATTTACTTTGTTTCTTGGTTGAATTAGACCTGTACTCCTCTGGTCTTGGTGGAATGGGCAAGTGTTTTTCCTGGCTTTCTGAGGAGGAAGCTTCTGACCCTTTCTGATATTTCCCTTTCAAGATATTTGATTTTAGCTTACAAAGCTGTGATTTTAGTATCTTTTTCTTAACTTTCTGACATTGAGAAATAAAATATATAATCACTCCAAGGCAAAACTACTACGAATCACAGAGTTTATCTCCTCGACCACCTGCCCAGTAGAATCATTCTTGCCGACTCTAAACCCGTACCTTTTGTCACTCGTCACAACCTCAAACTCGTTCTTCTTGGTGCTCACAGCGTAGTCATTCAGATAAAGTTCGAACTCGTTCTTAACCTTCTTGCTTGGTATGTACCGATAGGCCATAATCAGGTTGCTCTCAATCTTTTCTATGGTGAGGTATCTCGGTTTGTAGTTGCCAAAGAACATTTTCTTTTATAAGGCCTTTTCAAATAGAAATTTTCCTATTTTTTTTTTTGGACTTTGCTAACTTGAAGCATTCAACTCGCTTTCGACAATGGGAGGTGGAACACTAAAGATAGTTTTAAAATCGATTCCTTCGAACAGTTTGATTTTTTTGAGCTAGCGAGCAGATGGCCTATCCTCTGCCTTCTTCGCCAGGGTCAATTTGAAAAATTACTCGAATTCTGGCTCAACTCCTTTCTCAATAGGAACATCGTTGATTTTTATTTTTGTAAAAATTTCCACACTATCCTTTCCTTCGTAAGGAAGCTTGTTGAAGTAAAACTTATAGGCGAGAATTCCAAGTGCCCATATATCACTTTTAGTAGAATACTGCATGCTGATGCTCTCAGGGCTCAAGTAGTTTGTGGTTCCCACAAAGGACTGTCGGTGGTCTTTCTCCTCCTCAGGCAGAGTCAGATCACTCTTTTCTCTTAGCCTTTCAATCTCATACAATTCTTCAATCGAGACCAGGGGACACTCATCTTGGATTTTGGCAGTTCCAAAGTCAATGAGTCTGATTCTGAGATCTCTTCCAAGGACAATGTTCTCAGGCTTGATGTCTCTGTGGACTATTCCGTTGGAGTGGAGGTAGTCGAGGGCTTATACAATTTGGGCAAAGTAGTATATCATGATGCGTTTCTTCTTAAAGGCTAGCTCGAAGTGCTTGTTGACTGTCCTCATGAGTTGGAAAATATCTCCGAAGGGGCAGAGCTAGAGGACGAGTCCAACATAATTGGGTGCCTGAATGGTTTAGAACAATCTGATGATACCCGAATGCCTCAGTTTGGACAGGATGAGTTGCTCTACTGCTGATTCATGCATTTTGTTCATTTTACTCAACTTTTAAAGCTCCATAGCTTTGAGGGCATACCACTATTGATTAATTTTGCTTCTAACCTTAAAGATCTATCCGTATGAGCCTTCATTTATCTTGACTTCAGCAATGTAGCGATCGCACTTCAACACCTGATTGATGAGGATGGCCTCGTCTTACATGGTTGTTGGTAAGGAGATTTAATTAAATGTTCACAGTGATAGAAATAGAATCAAATATATAACCATCATTGAATCAACACTCTCAACTTCCCCCCAGAAGAGCAGCAAGAACTGTCAGACCCTGGCTTCGGCCTCCTCTATAGCCATAGGAGATGGTTAGCTATGGATAATCCTAAGGGTTACTCCCCAAGCTAAAAATTCTTTCCCAGCTCCACGAATGTCCCGTACTTGCTGCCTTAACCCTTCACTGTTAGTTGCTGAGATGAATACTATAACCAACAGTGAAACCGACTGACCGAAGAATCGTTCAAATTGAGGTCGTTCTCTGCTCCTCTGCCCACGCTTATTTTCAGAGCCTACTCCAACCGAATGAGAATCTCGAAGACCTTGTTCTCTGCATAATGCTCGAATTTGGCAAAGGGCGGGTGGATTTGCTCGTACTCGTATAGACAGTACTTTCTTCCATTGTGGATCACTTCGTTGCTGATTGCGTATTTGCATATTTAACACTGCATGGGCTCATAGCAATAGTAAAGACAGTGAGGAGCTTCGAATCTAACAGTTTTGCTTCTAAACCAACTCTTCAGGCATTCAAAGTGAATGAACTTCACTGTGCCACTGCAGAGGCAGACATTGAAGAGAGGGTTAGCTGTGGTGTCCTTGGAGTCGAAGCAGATACGGCAGCTTCTTTAGTTGTTTGAATATACGCTCACACCGCTTCTTCCCATCAACATGTCTGACCTTTTCATTGTGAACAGCTCACTATCCCTCATTTTGTGGGTCTGGCACTGCTAAAAATACCCACTGTTTTTTAGAGGAGTTTCGTTGTGATATCCTTTCAGTGTGGGCTTGATGGACTTGGCCTCTGTTTGATGCTAGGTCATGCTGGTGGCTGGACGTGATTGAATGTACCTTAGCTCCTTTAGATATAACTATATTCTTCCCAATTTGAGGCGATCTCCTTGCTCAAGTTTCCAGGTCTCCCCTTGTACCAGATACTTCCATATGGCCTCCCGGTTATCCCTTCCGGATAGACGGAGCACCATCTAGTGCGGTTCGCTGTTCTGAAGAGCAAAAGAAAACAATTATTGTCGTGGCTCGGGGAGGAGCGAGTACTTGACTTCGTTAGTTCTGGCATTGTGGAGTACCGAGGAAGGGTATGATATTTTGACCGAAGTGACAGTTTATCGCTTACTGGTGAAGTCGAAAAGGTCCTTTTCGAGGTGACTAGGGTTTCTTTCAATCATGAGCCAAATGTCACAGGGCTGTTACTGAAGAGCTCCCATTACTAATTATAATAATCACAAACTAATATAGCCTTTTGAATGCTGGCTTCCCTCCTGAAAAGACCCTTCTTCAACCTCAAAAGCTTCAACTCTTACTTTACTGCCACCAACGAAAAATGGACCGTAGAAGCATTTATCCTGCCACCAACTATCTCTGAAGGAGAATCAAATGTCAAAGTAAAGTATGCTTCAAGTTTGATGTTTAACCTCTTTCTGACTTAATAACAATTCAAAAAAGGCAGAAAAGCTGATTCTATGAAGCTCAGGATCAATGATATGTTGCAGTTTGCATGCTGGCAAGATGACTGTCCTCGCTTCGAGTATATCAACAACTCTGAAGCCTTGATCATTGATCGAGTGCCTCAGAACAAGAACTAGATATCTCTTATCTTTTTTGTACAAATACAGCATTATTCAGAATCGGGAGCTTTAGGAAGAAAGAAAACGAAAAGTATTTGTGACCAGCAAGGCGAATCTGGCTGTTCTACAGGAAGTTATCAAAGGAGGAATGGAGAGCTACTCCCATCAGAGGTATTATCAGCTGTACACCATAAAACAGTCGATCAAAATACTTCAAAAGTGACTCATTTCCAATGTGTATGTGAATAGATTTATTATACTATGGACAATCAAAGGGCTATACGCATAGGGTATGTCGATTTTACCTCGTTGCCTTTTCTTGAGGTCTGGGTTCCAAAAATTATGTTGTTTTTAGCAGTCTTCTCATTGTTCTTGACATTGTAAGTCAGCTGAGTGTACCAGTGAGGACAGTCCCTGTCATATCTGCTGAGGCTTTTTTTTGAAACAACCTCAAATTTTGGTGGGTTCACTGTTTTCCAGTGACTCTTGAACTTCTCAGGGTTTATCTTGTACCAGTCGATCCCTGATACTTCTGGCATTCCCCTGACTTTTTTGTCTGTCAGAAAATCTCTCTTGGTGTATGAAGCAAATGAGTGAATCTTGTCGGTTTTTCGAAAAGAACTGTTTTACCTTGAAATCATGTTGGTGCTCTTCGAACGGGTCAACACATTTTTTTCGGTCTAAATTGATTGTTTCCTCAAAGTTGCATTGAAGGGCCTTTCTGTTTGCTTCTCAAAGTCAAGATTGTGAAATGTTTTTCTTGCCTTTTGTAAATCTCTAGATATTGAAATCGAGTCATTTTCAGTTGACTGAAACTTGAGGCAGCTCATCGGTTTTTTGGTCTATCTGAGACTCTGCTCTACAGCAGCCTTCTTCGAACCACTCATCAGGAAAGACAACCTTTCATCTTTTTACCTCCTGAAAGGTAAGAAGGCCGTTTTAGTCATAACGACGTTTTTCTTGTCTTCATAGGAAAGTTTTGTGTTTGAATCTTTGACATTGTGAAGCAAAAACGAATTCGGCTTCTCCCGACCTGGCACTTTGTCGAAAGCGTTCATGGGAGAAAGTTATTATGAAGACTCAGCTTTTGCTGGTTGGGAGTTCATTCTTGGCCTAAGCATTTTGGAAAGCTGAGAGGGATCAGCTCGATATTTTTCGATCTGCATGACTCGCTCGATGTTGGCTCCTCCCCTGGAAAAACTCTTGCTTCTGGGAATCATCTAATAATTTTAATAATCAAGAGGCTTCCAATAATAATTATAAGACAACAAAATACCTAAAGAACATGGATCTGTCACTGAGGTCAGATCTGTCAAATTAAAATTAAATAAAGTATCACATTTTGACAAATGTAAATTATAGTGATTTGATAGATTTTACAATAGTTATATTGATAAATAGTCTAAATGCGCAGTTCTCCTCTCAAGTCCACTAGCAGGCTTATCGAAGATCCAGCTGACAAATCGGTACCTTCACATCATCAGCTGGTCTGTACGCATCTTCTTGATGGAATTTATCAAGGTTTTGTCAACAGTTCATACGCCAGAGATGGCTTTGGCATCATTCAGACAGAAAATTTCGATACCTACATCGGCTTTTTCAAGTTCAACAAGATCCATGGAACAGGTCTGATCATCTATAGAGATGGAGCCATGATTTACGGAAACTTCAAAAATGGGGTTATTTCAGGTCTGTCGCTCACCGACAGTCGTAGTCACCTACACATAGGCACTTTTTCACAACAGGGAATGAAGGGCATCGGATTCGAGTATATTTCTGATAAAAAGCTCTGGAAGATGAATCGATACCACAAAGGCGTCTCGATAGAAGTACTGAACGAGGAGCAAATGGAGGATGAACATGACATTCCCGATATGATGAACTTAGAGCCTGCAGTTCTGAGGCACTACATCAACTACCGAATGAAAAAAATGTTCAAAATCGAGGACCATCCAGCAGAGGATATTCTCAAAATGACTCTAGAGGATATCAATCTCTTTTATTTGCACGACTTCGGAGACAAAAGCTATTTCGGAGCGATTGTCGACGGAAAGTATGAAGGTTTAGGCGTTTTCTATGATAATCCTCAGAAGTCTGTCGTTGAGGCAGGATATTATCGAGAAGGGGCACTTGATGGCTATGGCATAAAATTTGATCGGATCAACCAGAAGCTGGAAGAAGGCAAGTATCGGAATGGAGTAAGAGAGGGACTTTTCTCCTGTCAGAGTGGTAAAAAGACTCAGTTTCTGGTCTATAACAGTTTGAATGGAACCTTTGAGGAGAGAAAGTCTGCCAAAATGGGCTAAATAAGTACATCTTTCTAACTCAGAAAAGGAAAGACGAATATACAACTACCAGAAGAAAGATTTCATGTCCAGTAGTCACTCG
>Ga0100385_1005026_pt1 | contig 11215 bp, 11 predicted proteins | sample CryGeymeta201509_FD_81543 | JGI IMG/M metagenome (GOLD analysis project Ga0100385, IMG submission 81543) | Groundwater microbial communities from Crystal Geyser aquifers in Utah, USA - Crystal Geyser metaG 2015-09 | ecosystem: Environmental > Aquatic > Deep subsurface > Groundwater | place: USA... | reverse complement strand
CCTCAATGCAGCATCCACATTTTCTTTGATTTTCTTCTGCTCTTCCTCATTTTTCTTGTTAAACTGGAAGAAACCATAGAAATTCGAGATCAGTTTGGGCACGACACTATTGATGAACCTTCTCATTCTCACCTTGTCAAAATTATCTCGAGGAATCAATTCAGAGCCCGTCTTGAACTCATCGATGATAAATTCACTAATGAGATCACTTTCAGCGATAGTCAGATCACCATAGACAAGAACAGGGACCATTCCCACATTGTCGGGATTTCGCCCATAAGCTTTGCTGTACACTTTCTTAAATTCCTCAGATTTGTTGTAAATATCAACCTTCATCTTTTCGAAAGGGACCTGCCTCTCAAGCAGAGTGATCCAGGCTCTCTGAGCAAAAGGGCAGATAGGGTCATAGACTAAGGTAATTGCCTTGCTCATCTGATAGATTTAATTTATTCTGATAAACAAGATCAACTAGCATAAAAAATATGTGTTCTATTCAATTATATCGTAATCATTTGAGTTCAAAGGCCCAGAAATCCTTTGTATTTTTCCTCAAAGAATTCAGGATTTGCTTCTTTTCTGGTCTCTTGAACCGATGGTCTTTACTCAAGCCTGCGAATATATTCTGACAATTTTTGACACTATTCGGGAAACTTCACTCCTGTAGCTTTCCCGATAGTGGAGAACCTCTCAAACCAAGGTAGGATCATTACATCTGCCATTGTGAATTTTTATCCAATTGCGTAAGGTCCCACAATATCTTTTTCGATTTCTCTCAAAGCAGCTTCCATATTTTCTCTGATTTTTTTCTGTTCCTCTTCAGCTTTCTTGAAATATTGCCTAAAAGCTGTAAAATTGATGGTCATCTTCGGCACTGTATTCTTGATAAACCATCTCATCTGGATTTTCTAAAAGTTGTCTTTTGGGATCAACTGCTAACCACTTTAAAACTCTTCAGCAGCGAACTCACAAACCAGGTCACTTTCGCTAAGCACCAGATCACCATATATAAGCACAGGCACTATGCCCTTGTTGCTTGGATCTCTTGCATATGCCTTGCTGTATATGTCGGCGAACTCCTGTGATTTGTTGGTGATGTCGACTCGCTTTTTCTCAAAGGGTACCTTCTTTTCGAGGAGGGTAAGCCAGGCTCTGTGCGCGAAGGGGCAGACAGGATCATAGACCAGTGTGGCTACTTTACTCATAGAGTTTTATTTTTATCTGATGTTAATCAAAACTAGCATAATTTATACTCTTTATCATATCTATATTAGATTCATTTCCGATGGGTTCCTGTGTAATCGTATTTCCCAACACGAGAGACTACCACTTCGAAATTCTCAACCCTATTCCTCAACTTGAAGAAATCATCAGCAAACATTAGATGGAGATCTTTCAGCAGATAAAAATCCAACCTGATGCCACCTGGCAACATCTCACCATTGCTTCATTACTGCTCGAGAAAGCCCTCAAAGAAAATCAAGAAATATAGAAGTTAATTGGAGGGCAAGGTAAAAAATGGATTTTTGTTGAGCAAGTAACAAAGGAGGAAAGCATGAATGCTGAACTGTATACTCTACTACAAAGTAAATGCAAATCTGTCAAGAGTAAAGATGTCCTTGAAGTTATCGAAGAAGGCTTTAACAATAAAAAACTGTTTACTTTTGAGAAACCCGGCTTGATTTACAATCTCAACCTTGATGATCCTCTTGATAAGCGGACTTGTGAAGAAATGCCCAAAGAATATTTGCTGCTCGAGCTGAAATAGACCTTCAATATTTCGGTTGTCCGAGGCAAAAAGGTTGAGCTGTTGTTGGAGTCTCCCTACAGCTAAAGACTCATCCTCAAGCTTATCAGAAACACTTTCAAACAATCGGAGCCAGTCCAAACTACATTCACAACCTACAGTATCATCAACGAGATCATCAAAGAAGGTAACTACTCTAAAGCGGATATCCTATGTTCTGATCTTTTTGGTACTCAAGGATGCTAAGCTTTCAAGATACCACCCACACTTATCGCCAGCTCTCTGAGCAAATTTGCAAGCCAGCCAGAACCAACCTCATCTATTTATGACCAGTTACAGTCTGTACTGTTGAGCTTCGGGATCAATTTAGGAAAATTAGCAACTCAAATAGCACAGAGGTAGAACGTCAAGAATGCCATTTTTGTGTCCAATGAGATCACCCACAAGCGCTTCTTACATTTCGTCGCAGTAACTATTCCCTAAGATAGACCCCCTTTTCGACAGTTGGAACTATCTGGTTCGTCCAAGGACAACTAGCACTTCAAAAAATATACGAGAAATAGTACTTCAATTGATTTAGAAGCTATCCTATAAAATAAATTTGTCAGTTTTTATAATTCCTTTTATTTTGCTTAGAAAAACACATGTTTCAGTCTTCCTACTCAAGACCTTATAATCCCTACAGATAGATAAGTGTTAACAATCCTGAACCGGTGCATTCTAGAGCTACCCTTGATAAAGAGTTCAATCTCGTTGAAAAATTAAGCAATCATAACAATCAATTATTGGAACAGATCCGATAACTTTCACTTAAAAATCAGGAACTGAATCAAGCAATTGACTCTAAATTGATGATGAGAAACACAACGCCATAAAAATATGTAAGAACCAGCATGAGCCCAAATGATAAGATGAGCAACTTGGTGTATCAAACCTATACTCAACCAAAAGGACCCAAAAATTATGAAGGCAGTAGACTGTAGCGATAGAGTAGAAATAAATCAGCTAATAGATTTTCTTATCTCAAAGACCATTAGAGAGATGTCAGTTTCTCAGATAAAAAAAGAGATTCTTCAGCCTCAAGACGAAGAATATTCACAAAACCAGATGAGCCTCAATATATCAGATCTAGATATCAAAATACCTACGGAGAAGAACTTGGCAAATATTTTGGAAATACATAAAAATTCCAAGAAGAGGAAGTCGATGCCTAGCAATAGAATATTGAAATTCCTCTGAGCAACAACCACAGAAGTCACAAAGATCTAGCAAAAAGATAACCTGAAGGTGTATACCCTATTAGAAATTCTCGGCCTAGACAACATCCTTCCACTCAAGGTTATGTATCTCGACACAAATAAGGGATCACTTTGACCAAAAATTCATACATTAATTCAAACAATAAGCAAAACTCAAGGCAAGAGGATCGAGATTGGAAGAAAACTAATCAGCCATATTTGGCGATCTTGACACAATCTAATCATCACCCATCAATCTATATTCCAAACAAAGAAGCCATACCCACCCCTAAGACCCGGTCCCCTAAAAAATCTCACATTGTTTACACCCACCCAACTAAGATTTCATACTGCTGATCATTGTGCCAAATATATTGACATTTTAAGCTTTCTAATAAGTATGCAAAAGAAGGAACTACTTAGAACTCGCAGATCACTGTAATGGTTTTCGCATGAGAGTGTCCATTTCTTTTTGAATATTTTCCAGCATTACCATTTTTGAACGATAACGACTGCTGATCATGGATATTGACTCGTTCATTTATGCCAACTATTTCTGGAGAGCTGCCTTTTTTCGAACCATTTTTAACTCATCATGAAAGGCAGATTAATTGGATCTGTCTGTCAAACTTTGAGGAGGTTAGAACCTTGAGACTGATTTTATTTTTTGAAGGCCTCTCACATTGGAAGAAGTCGTTAATGCTCTTTTAAGTGACACTTTTTCAAAAGTTTAGCTATTTTTGCGAACAACGTATTTCTCATACTTGTCTTAGCAGTCTCCGAAACAGAAGAAATCACAACTTCCTCTATTCATTATATTTATTTTTGTATAAAAGACAGAGGAATGTAGGTTTTATCAACCGTCGAATATATTTTAGATACAGCCTCTTTCATAAGCTGATGTGTATATCGGCTTTATTTTATTGCAAATTATTATTTCTGATGGAGATTGTTATCTCGGGTAAGCCAAAACAACAGCAATCACCTGCTCAGCAAGCTCCTCGTACCCAACAAGATATCGATGTGCAAAAATGTGCAGATGAAGCCATCGAATACATCAAATTGTTGGAGAAAAGACAAGACTGGAAACTCAAAAGCGAAGGTAAATTGACTGTTCATTAAATTGAAATTTAGGGAAGATCCGTCATCAGAGGACATATTGTCATGAACTTGCCTTTCAAGCAAGTTTTTGACTTCTTTTCGATTCCCGGCTTCAGCAGAAAACTCAACAATATATGTCGTTCCTTTGATTCCCTCTATGACAACTATGGTCACGTTGTGGCTCAACAAGTCATGCAGTTCCCAGGTCCGATCTCAGAAAGAGAAACAGTGACTGTGAACACCAACAGAATTGAAGGAGACAAAGGATATGTCGGGAACAAAACAATAAACTTTCCCTTCAAGCAACACAAAGGAACAGAGATATCAATCGTGCATGGCTCAGGTTTTGTGATTACTGCTATTGATGCCAATCGAACAGATGTTCTCTATGTGTCTGATGTTGACCCAGGAGGATGGATTCCTGGTTTTGTCAAAAAAGGTGTAGCAGGTAAGAGAGCCTCCTTCCTGGAAGAGATTGAGCCCAAAATCCGTGAACTAAACAAATGATCATATGTCGATCAAAATTCTATTCTTTAAGTTTATCTGATATCAATAGTTACTAAGATTTATATGTGGCATAAATTCTGCGCTTCTATAAAGTTAGATTTGGCAAGATGCAGGGTGTCAATGATGCTGAACTACAGAAGGTCTCTGAGGAGTTCTTGAGCAAAGTTCAAGAGCTAGAGGCTAGAAAGGATTGGAAAGTCAAGTAGGAGAAGCCTATTGTGATTTACTCAATTTAGATTGAGGACCGAGTGCTCATCAAGGCTTCTATCACTCTCAACATCCCCTTTGAAAAGGTCCTCAAATTCTTCTCTGATCCTCTTTACATGAAGAAGACTCACGACAACATTGCAAAGTCGGAAGTCTTGTATACCAAAGGAGATCTTAATGTTGTCCATACCATCATGAAACTACCGGGACCCATGTCCAACAGATAATCTGTGGTTGTTTCCACAGTGAAGTTAGTCGGGGACAAGGCCTATTGTGGATCCAGAAGTTGCAAATTTCCTGTTCAGCTGGACAAAGATTGTGAGCTGATTGAGATCCACGCTGGAGCATTCATTTTGGAAAGAGCTGGCAACAGCACAAAGGCAACAAATATAACTGATATTGATGTCAAGGGATCCATTCCGGGCTTCATCAAGAACGCTATGGCTGGAAGAAGAGTGGAAGTCCTTCAAAAGTTGGAAAGTGTCATTAAAAATTCCCAATGACCTTGATCATTCATTAGCCTATCCATTCAATTCATAATTTATAACCTTATGATTACTGAAGCTGAAATATTGGCTTCATTTGCCAAAATTCATTTATAAGTCTGCAATTACCTAATTTTATTTTTTCCTGATGTGAGACGATTTTATGTGAGCAGATTTTATCGCTCCTATAATTTTAGATTTGTCAGATGCAAGGAGCCAACGAAGCTGAGCTCAGAAAAATCTCTGAATAATTCTTGAGCAAAATACAAGCCCTCTAGAGCAGCAAGGACTGGAAAGTAAAGGAGGAGAAACCTCTTGTTGTTTACTCAATGTAGGTTGATGACCGAGTCCTCATCAAGGCTTCAATTACACTCAATCTTCAATTTGAGACTGTCCTCAAATTTTTCTCAGATCCTCTTTTCATGAAAAAAATCCAGGACAACACTGTTAAAGCTGAAGTCCTTTTTACCAAAGACAATATCAATGTAGTACATAACATCATGAAACTACCAGGACCTATATCAAACAGATAATCTGTGGCTGTCCACACAGTCAGAATTATCGGAGACAAGGCTTACTGTGGCAGTCGCAGTTGCAAATTTCCTGTTCAGCTGGACAAAGATTGCGAACTGGCCGAGATCCATGCTGCAGGATTCATTTTGGAACGAGCTGGCAACAGCACAAAGGTGACAAACATATCTGATGTTGATGTCAAGGGATCCATTCCGGGTTTTGTCAAGAACTCCATGGCTGGAAAAAGGGCTGAAGTTTTGCAAAAGTTGGAAGAAGTCATCAAGAAAAATGCTCAGTGACAATGATCATTGATTTCATCAAAATAAATAGTTGTTAATCAGAGCTTCCATTTCAAATACCATAGATTACAACAGACACACTTTAATTGAGCTTATGTTGATTTCCTCTCTCCCACTTTTTCTCAAACTATTAACCCTCTCCTTTGAAGCTAAAAGTGCCTTCTATTTCTTATTTTGGAGGCAAATAGCACCCCTATAATTATAAAAGAAGAAAGTTATCTTCAAGCTTCTTATCTTCTTTAACCATCAATTTTTTCACCTACAATTTGCTTTCTCTCCTTCTCTCAGTCTCATCCAAATGCTGAAGGGATTCCGTTGGTGCCCTGAAGAGTGTTGGAGAGGATTATGACATAAATATGGAATGAACTTGTTGATAATGTAGATGGGGATTAGATCTATTATGTTAGAATAGAGTGTTCAGGTCTAGAGAAGTTAAGGAACACTTGTAGTGCCAGGACAGACAAGTGCCGAGGTAGATGCCAATCCATGATAGTGCAATAAATAAATGATGATGTAGATATAGCCATCTCGAACGGTGGATCTTCGCCAATGCCGATCACAACTATTCATCATGAAGAGATCATCCCTCGATCAACAAGCAGTCCAAAGGGAGATTTTGAACAACCAACGAATATGTCAATTGTGATACATATATTCAGATAGGCATCATCACCCACATCATATCAACATGTCAACTATACTCACATGCATATCGATAGAGTTGCTCTGTTCAGATTGGCATATCTATATCACACTGTGAAAGTAGCCTCTTCATATAGAAGTCAACTCAACTACCTATACTCAACTCTCGATCTGCTCTCTATAATTATTATGCTGCCCGCCACTTACTTAATACACCACTCTCAACCTAAAACACATACTAATGACAAAAAGCAGAGCTAGGAGGCTATCTGTTCGACCAGTCATACGAAAATCATGAATGAATACCGAGGAGTAGAGGAGTTTTGTTTAAAAAAGAATCTTCAGGAGTTGTGGAAAGAATAAATTAGATGCTTTTTAGATAGATCAGTCAGAATACATGGTTAGAAATCAAGAGAATAGCTGAAAAATAGTATAATGCTTAGCATGGACCTTGTGAAATAGTTACCTTGCCAACGATCAATTCCTTATTTATAATCTCTCTCGCATTCGAAAGTCTATTGTGCTCCTCTCAAAAACTATTTCCAGTCCTAGAAAAGATCTAAAAAACCAGCTGTATTGATCGTCTCTCCATACCACCTGAAGCTGGATCAAAAAGACTTACTATTGTCCTTTGTTGTTCTCAGTCTTCAAGGATGCATATTTTTTCAAAGAATTTTGCCAACAAATTGGAGCAGCATCAACTCCGAGAAATCCTGTCTTCATCGGAACTACAAAATTAAGTTTTCTATCGTTAAAAATAGAGAATAGCTAATGAATTCGATTTCTACTAACCAAACCGAAATTCGAGACTTTATTGATTAAATGATCGATTTCGAGGCTGCTCTCAATGACTAAGGACAGACCACCTATTAATAGATGGCTAATGGGGCTCAGGAAGTCAGTGAAAGGTCTACTTCTTAATCTGAAAGCATAAAAAATTTTAGGGAGCCACTTATGAGATTTAACTTTATCATGCAATAGCTATAACAAGTCCAAAGAGGAAAATAATAATATCGTGTCCTCTATTCGCAGATAATCCCCTTGACTTATAACCTGCATTTTCCACTTGTTAATTCATTTGGTTCTCCCCTTTGGGAGCAGTGTTCTCCATATCTTGGTGACATGCGACATTACGTCATGGATGTCATGAAGCATCATGAACGTCTTGTCAAAACAAGTGTTAGGACAAAGCATCTACCTATGGAGCTAGAGAATGCCAGACGCTGTCGAAAATGCCAGTCAGTGAGAGTTTATTTGGCTTGCTAGTCATGCTCCATGAATGACGATCAAGTTGTTGCCCTATGTTATGAATGTTTCGGTCCTTATCATACATCCATTACTCTACCTCAAATAGACCCTCAAGACGTTGCTTTATACTTAAAATGGGAGTTTTTTGACTCAAACATCAATCACATGATGAACCGCATTCAAACCCTCCCAGAGCACCCTTTGAAATGTGAGGTGAAAACATAGCAAAAGTCATGATTCCATAATTTGTTAAGAATTATATGCTTAGCTTTGTCTATATTTCTTGTTTTTTATTTAGATCAAGTTTCAGATCTAACTTATATTTTTCCCCCTGCGCAGGGGTATTTAAATCTGAATTATAGCTCCCTAAGATAAAAACAAATTCAAAAATGAACTTTATTCATACTAACTCATCTTGTTAACTCTTTTTGGCTGAAAATTAACAATTTATCGAGGTCTTTGTTCTTTTGCAGTATTTTTATAACTTTCTTGAATCTTATATAGTTTTATTAATAAAGCTTAGTTACAATGCGTAACAAAGCCAGGTTCGAGTACGTTGATGAGCTTCGCAAGATCAGTACAATCTAAAAAATGGGAATAGTTGAATCTTTCTACCCTTAGGACTTCTAAGAACACAAGAAAGATAATACCAAGTTCATCAGATACAGAGAACTAATCACCACATAATAATCACAATTTTTTGGAAATTCTCATCTAGTCAATAATCTCATCATCGACAGCTACAAAAATGATATTGAAGGTGACTGCCACAACAACTTTACCCTGACAAATTTGCAGCTCAGCAACGATATCGACTACTATCACAACTGGTCACAATCCCTAAATCATTAAATCAAAGAACGGGATTATCAGCATAAATTCTACTTCAAACATGCCCAACCTCCACCAAGAAACAAGTAATAAAATACTAAAGAAAAAACAAAAAATTTGTAGTAATCAGTCCGTGTCCCTGGAGTCACCAAGCAAGGAGAAACTGAGTAAGAAGATACTAATATTGATATTCCACAAAGAGGGAAGTACAATTTCAATGAAATCGCCAAGCACATCCATGGACAAAGTCACAAGGAAGATAAAGAAGGCAACTACCATAGGGACATGTCTATCAAACATGAGATAACGGAGTATAGGAAGCTGAAGGGTTTGAGGGATATTGACCAAATAGGCACTTTTAGTGAGGAATTCAGCAAGTTCAACTACTACATTGAGCCACACAGCGAAAACTATCATATCGATTTTGTTGATAATTCCGTAGTCGCCACTAATTCTGGCCTAAAGATAGATTATTTCAGAGATATAGGTCAACCCGCAAGAAATATCATGAAATACACTATCAAACACAACCAAAAAATGCGCAGATAAGATGATGAAAGCGCTGAGGTCTAGAACATGTACGACCAATAAAAAAGATAAATTCTGTACCTCTACTTCTTACAAGAAGAAGAACTAAAAATAAACAAAATGGGCATGACATTTGCTGACCTGGTCAACATCTCGATTGGAAGGATCACCCCCTCAAATGCCCATATGTGTGTCCGCAGCTAAAAGGTAACTAAAGCTCAGTATCAAAAACTATTGAGGAAGATGGAAAAATATGATATGAGATAGAACGAAAGTGGCAAACCTAAAGTTGATGCAGGTGTCTGCACTGATGATATGGATGACATCGTCAACAATGCTAGCAGTGGAGAGCAGGATTCCTCATCAGAAGAAGAAGGTCTGAACATCTAGCAATTGATAGAGGAGATCAACCAAATAAAAAAACAAGTAAAACAAATATAATAATCAAAAAATGCCACCTTCAATGAACCCAACTTCAACAAGGAAGCCTACAATAAATTATAAAAATTAGTCAATATTCTCTATGAAATTATCACCGATAAAAATGAGAAAAAATATCCGATCGAGTAACTAGCAGATCATATTCATGAGTTTAAAGGAGAAAAAGAGAAAGGTTATGACAAAATGAGATTGTTGTGGTTCATCGCTAATATTTATTAGGATTTTTATGGCAAAAATAGGAAGAAACCTGATCTGAGAGACATAGTCAATATACGGGCTAAGAAAGTGCCGGTTAATTACAATTATAAAGGGAAGAAATTTATCGGACAAGAGGTCAACCAGACCAAAAAAGTTTATGGTTTCTACCAAAAACAAACCGAAAAAAGTAAGTCACCTCTTGCTGTCACACCCCTGAAAAATGCCAAAAATAGACTTAGATAAACCACACCAGTCAAGAGTGCCCTTGCCGTAAATAATCTCACTTAGCGTAAAAAGCCACGTCTAAGCATCACCCCTGTAAAGACTGCCAAAAAATGATCTTATTACTATTGAGTTAAATCATTTCTTTGGAGCAACTGAGTTCATATACTCCCTAAATTTATCCTTCGTTATCTGATTTTTCAGGTCTGCTACTGACAAAAAATAATCCTTGGCTTCTTTCTCAGGTAATTTCATACTCTGCGTCATCCTCATGAACCCTTCCTCTTCTATGGCTTCAGGATCATCTTTTGATCGATATCTATTGAAGACCCTATCTGTCAATTTTTTCAAATATTCCTCATTGGTATGTCTGTTCATGTCTTGCATAAATTTACAAAATTTATCTTAATTCATAGTTTTGTCGTGTGAGTTGTATTATTTCATGTAATCCAACAGCAATTTTTTGTATTTTAGACGAGGTTCGCCCATCGGTTAGATCGGATAGTATAACAAACTTACCATATCAGCTAGCAAGTCCAATGGCAGATCGTGCTCGATATGATAGTGGAAGCAAAGTGTTCGATATATTTCTTTGGAAGATAATTTCTTCTTACTTTCCATAGATGCCTGAATAAAACCTTTAATATTATTATTGAAATCATGAGCATCATAGTAGAACTGATCATATATCTTATCTATAACAATATTGTCAAAAAATCATAAGAATTTAACTAACTGGATAACAGGCTTGATAATCTTGTTGAAATCAGAGGATCAGGCCAAATTAGATATGTGTTTTTTTTATTTTTTCCTGATGAAGGATCATAAGAACTAGACATTGTTGACGTGGGATTAAATAGACAAATGCAGACAAACTCATCCAATAACTTTATTGTTCAACCTGAAAATAACAACAAAACTAATGCTGTTGATCTAGTTTTTTAATCAGTCACGTATACAGTACAGGAATAAATACCGGGAGGAATGCCTTGGTCCAAACAACATCGGGAT
>Ga0100385_1005023_pt1 | contig 11220 bp, 10 predicted proteins | sample CryGeymeta201509_FD_81543 | JGI IMG/M metagenome (GOLD analysis project Ga0100385, IMG submission 81543) | Groundwater microbial communities from Crystal Geyser aquifers in Utah, USA - Crystal Geyser metaG 2015-09 | ecosystem: Environmental > Aquatic > Deep subsurface > Groundwater | place: USA... | reverse complement strand
CTGATTATTATCAGGCTTAATACAAGGCTATGAAGGCTAAAAATGAACAATTAGAACAAACCTTGCATCAAATCGAAAAACAATAAAAGCAGGATAGCGCTAAAAAATTGAGATTAAGTTAAAAATCAATGGAAAGATAGGACATTGGTTAGCTATCCTAAAAAAGGAGTGAAGCTGGCAGTAGCTTGATCAATCGAAGCATTGATCGAATCGAAGATGAAAGGCTGAGATCTTTTGAATAGAAATACAAAAATAAGATATAAACCTTGAAAAAGGATACAAAAGTTAAGCAAAGCAGAATTAATGAACTTGAAAAACTACAACAAGTGGAGTTTGACAAGAGCAAAGAAAGAATCCTTGAACTTTAGCTTGCTCTGTCATAAAAAGGAAACTAAATTAGAAAATTTGAGCTCAAGAGTAAATAAAAATAATACTAAATGAACGATCTCAGAAAAACCATTAAAGATTTTGAAAATAAGGTCACATATTTGACTGAGAGAAACGAGAGCTAAAAGTAAACAAGCACCAAAATGTTGGAAATGAAAGTTCAGAACTACGAATAAAAATTGAAACAGCTCAAAAACGCTCACAAATAACTGGAGAAAAGATAGCAATAAAAAACAATAAAATACAATAAACTCAAAAACAAGTACGATAAATACGACATGGAGGCTTCCGAATCTCTAAAGAGGAAAAATACTCAGATCGATCAGCTACTGAAGTAAAACAACAAATTAAAAACATAGAACAAATTGCTAGAGGAGAAGATAAATATCAACAACATCATTGAAAAAGAAATTAATGCCAACAAAACTCCTGTTGTCGTCAATCAAGATCTTATAGAGCAAATTGAGATGGAAAGAGATAGAATCAGCAACGAGTTAACTTAAAAGCAAAAATAGTGCAGTGAGATTATTGAGGTCAATTCCAAGATGAGCAGCTAAATATTGATTCTGAAAAGATAAAACAGATAAACTAAGACAAGGTTTGAATAAATAACAAAAGAAAATAGACATATTCAAGATGAGTTAAGGCTTGCCAAGGAAAAGATATAAGATTTGAAGGAGGCAAGAAATTAAGAGGAAGAGCAAAATCATGCTTATTTCAAAAAATAACTGGAAAAAAGTCTCCTCAATCATAAAAAATTGGAGTCGACATGCTAAAAATTAGCAACTGACAAAAAAAATTTAAAGAAAGATATTGAATAACTTAGATTAGAGCAAAATGGCTTGAAGGCTACAGTTGATAAACTCAAGCAGAATAACATCAAGCTCTCTGACTAGGTCTTAGATGAAAAAGAGAGAAATAAGAAGCTTACTGATGAGTATTAGATAAAAATATCATAATTTAATGCTCGTTAAAGTCAGCTGGTTGATATTATCAACTACAAGAATAGATAAACAGGTAATATTAGAGAGTCAATGAAAGGGGATGACTCTTAAGGACTATCGCCAATGCAGCAAATTCAAATCTTAAAAGTGAGCAAGTAAACATCAACAAGTGATCTCGTAGAGGTAGTTTAGCAATCGATGGAAACGGATAAAATTTAAGTACCTGCTCCCCGATCATCTGAAAAAAATTCTCATAAGCCCTCGAACCCCATCATTCCATCTGAAATCCTTTTCGATCAAAGTTCATATGAAGAGCAACTTCTTTAGAGTACTCACCGACCTGAGGCTACTTCATAAAAAGTTGAGCAAGAACCTCCAAAAGAGGTAAACTATTTCAACGATTTGGTGATGGATAATGAAGCTATTGAGGAGCACTTTGATATTTGCGATGAATAAGATGAGATAAACATAAACAAGGCTACTTTCAATTTGTAGGTCAAGGATGTTTTTAACAACATCAGAAGAGTAATCGAGAAGGTTTTCAATGAGGAGGATGTATAAATCGAATAAATAAAAATGTTACCAAGGCAGATTGAGGATGACTTTAATGAATTCATCAGCTATGTGAAGGAGAAAATTTACGAGATCAAAAATTAGAATAACTTGTCTTTTATCATGGCTGAGGTCGGCAACGAGCCATAATAGATTTAAGCTTAACTGGCTGATTTTATCTCCAGGGAGAGTCCATAGTACATGCGTCTGAGGAAGATAATATAGGAGAAATAATACATGATAACTGGCCTGATGAATGAGAAGACCGAGCAGTAAAATACAGTAGTATTGACATTACATAGATCAATCAATTGACGATGGAAAAGGAATAAATCGAGTAGGAAAATGAAAACCCATTCATGAACCAATGCAATGTTTATAAGAAAGAGATCAAATAATACAAGAAACTGATTGATATAATGGAGATGAACTGTCAAAGTTTGAAGAATATATTCAAAAACACTATGGAGTTGTGGGTGGATGAGAATGATAATGAGGATGATATCAAAGATAATATGGTTCTCTTTACTAACATTTGCCGACTCAGCTAAACTGACAAGAAAAAACTCAATCACTGCCTTGAGGTCTATCGGCAGACTAAAAGGAACACTTGATATTCTCAATATTTATCTATTGATGAGTAGTTAATAAATAGGCTAATTCAAAGGAGGAGCATCAAATGTCTAAGAAGTTGACCATGTTTTTGCTGACAACTGCTGGCTTGTGAACAACTTCCTGGTCAGGCTCATCGAAATCTCTGTAATTTTATCGCTTTCTAGGCTCTCTCCTGAAACCTCCTGCATAGTTTTTCCTCACTTTATTTTCATCTCTGATGTAGTAGTTTGTGATCTTAAAAGGATCCTTGATATAGAGCTGTTCCATCACTGCTTGAAGTTTCTGAATAAAATTACAAATACCTTATTTTTGAGTTCATCATGGCGGGTCATTAAATGCTTGGAGAGAAACTCATTAGTTTTAAACTTCTTTTCACAAAAAGGGCATTGCCATGAGCCTTTGATATCATCTTTGAGAGTTTTTTATGAATCTCTTACAAACTTATCTAGTTCTTCTCTCAGCAATGCACTATACTCAGGTACTTCTTTGATTTCCTCAGCTTTATTTTCAGCATTTTATTGGATCTTTTTGAACACTGTCTGAGTATTTGGAAGTTCTTCATAATCAGCTTCAATTCTCAAGAAAATCGATCCAATCTTCAAGGTCATGATTCTTTCGTTTTAGAACTGATTGGAAGTGTAGTAATCGAAGTAGTGAATGGTCCTCAAGTACAAAAGAATAGTGTCATATTGTTTCTGAAGAGTAGGAAATTTCCAACTGAGCAGGACATTCTCTGAAATTTCTGCCTGAGCATCCAATTTTTGAACTAGTTTGGTCATCGTCTCAATATCAGTTTACAGGCGAGTTGATGGATAATTTTTCAATACCTTGATCCTTTTGACTTTAGTGAAAGCTTTAGAAACACTCAATGAGTTTTATTTTACAATAATTCCATCCAGAAGCTGCAGAGCCTTTTGACATTGATCTTCAGTATAGAACTCAATCCAGCAGTTTCTTGTGAAATTTGCCTTCCTGAGAGGGTCCGACATGATTATTGTTTTCCACCCTTATATCTTTTCAAGTGTAGCTTTGATATCATGCCTTGATATCTCTTTTGACAGTCCTTTGATGAACAGTGTCGCATGGTCCGGGTCAAACCCGAAATATGGCGCTTTGCTAATATTTATCGAGTTATCCAGCATTACATCGATCGTTTGGTTGCTGAGGAAATTGTTGAAATTTTGGCTGGCTTCCTCATCCTCTTCTTGCTCATAGGCATTTCCTATTTGGCTCTAAATAGCAAAATTTTTACCAAGTCATTGACCCTGAGTTCGATGGCGTTATAATACCCTTGTTTGAGTTTTTAAGCAAAATCCTGATAATTTTTCTTAGCTAAATCTTTTTTCTCTCGTTCTTGTAAATCTAATGACTATGGATTGTATTTCTCGTTAAACCAGGCATCGTCCTAAGTTAGAAAATGCTTTACTTTGTAGGTATTGACGAATTATTCATTTTGGCGGTGCTCCCAATCTTTTTTGTATCTGTCGTATGATTTTTGAATGATTTATTGACTAATCCTTTCTGTCTAAATATCTTCTCAGGTACTTGGTTTCTATTGAAATCTCTGAATGACTGGAGAGGTTGAAGCAAATCGGGAACCCTGATCCTGTATTTTTTTTCTCGATCTGAGATATACATAAGTCTACTCTCAACATGCCTGCGTTCTTTTTCTCGATCTCTGCTTCTGCTTCTCTCTCCAGATCTCTTCCTGGAGGCGCTTCTGTCCTAACTATCGCTACTGCTCATCTACTGCTAATTTTCAAAGCTACCTCAGTGATATAAAATAATAGCAAGGAATAATATCCAAATGGAGGCAAACTATTTGCATAAATGGTCTATAAAATATCAATGTACACACTTGGGAATAAAATTTAGCCAGGTTTAATAAATTTAACCATCTTTTTTATGAGATAAGCCAAACGTCTGTTTTCGAAAAATAAGAGCAAATCTATACAATACCAACCTTCCTCAGTATTCAAGTCCAAACTCATGCGAGATTTACCAGATGATTCATCCAAAAATACTTTGGGGCCAGGTCAGTACGACATCAGTCTGCCAATTGTCAAGCCAAAATTTGAAGCCATTCGTAAAAATAACAATACGATCATAATCAAAGTCAATGAAAAACATACACCTGCCTTCAGAAGCCTTGAACCTAGATTCAGATCCCCTAAAATACTCAAACAGCATGAAAATGATGAACAAGCAAACATACTAGAATACTAGAGATCCAAGAGTCAAGTGGAGAAGAAGAACAGTCATCATAAGCAAATTTAGGAGGGAATGAAAAATAGGATAAAACGATTAAGCTAAATTCTGAATTATGAGTAAGAATCTGTCAGGAAGAATCTCCTGATGGACATCAGGAAAAGTAACGATTCAGAAAGGCTATCAAAGGTTGAAGGAAGCACCGAGACTATTAATAGTCTTAAGTTGTACAAAAAAGAAAGATAAAGGCTTCATTTTTTACTCAAACACATGAAACCTAACAGCAACAGTAAAGGTGTTGAATGGTCCAAATATCGTGAAACCAAAGGAAACCTCTATAGCATAAACAATGTTCCAGGTCCAGGAACCTACAAAAACTAACAATTCAACTCCACAAAAAGCAGATATTACGATACAATCGATGATAAATCTTGGCAGTTTAAATCCTCTACGAGAAGAGGCTATTACGCCAGCACATAGGAAAAACATTACGAAGTATGTCTCACTCGAAACAGGTTCATCAGTGATATTAATGGAAAATTCTACAAAGTCGATAGTATTCCACTGATGCACGAACAAAACCTTTCAAAAATAGAAACAAATGATTAAGAAGATATCTGATTTTTTCTGTTTAAATAATCACGATCTGGCTCTGTCGATGTTCTTGGCTTGTTTGAGTTTGTTCTTAAGTACTCTAAGCTTTTTCTCTTTCTTGGCATCTTGGAAAGGATTGCGTCCGACCTCCTTTTCTTCCATGATAGGAAGTTCAACCATGTTCTTCTTTGATCTTTTGCCCCAACGAGCTACTTGAGTCTTAAGAGTGGGGTCATATGACATACTGGATCTTTTTCTCTTCTTGATACCTTTTTCCTTTGCGAATTGTTTCCACTTAGTTTCAGCTTTAGCTTCTGGTAGTCTTCTGCTTCTGGGGAAAATTGTGGTAGGCTCAGGCATTTTAAGGTACAATTTAGGCTTTTCAAAGTCATGAATTTGTTCTTCTTATGGGAGAACTTAGACAGCTGCAATTTATTTATTTTTTTCTTCAATCATTGCATTGAGAATGAACTGGATGTTGCCGACGAACTGGGAAGTGATATGCTAGTTGGTTTCCGCATCGTTGGCTCCAGTGGTGACAGTATTGTAGTCGTAGAGGGTGAGATTTCCCAGATCGAGTTATCTATTTTGGGTCATTGTTGAAATATAAATATAGTCTTTGAAAATATGAAAATCATTCATAAAAATTTCTTGATAGCTTTAGTACTTATCACAAAGTAGATTTCTACCTCAGCGATTAGTAGAATACTAAATTCATGAAGGGGCACGTTGGCATATATAAGAAAGTGAAAAAGGACAAATTTGAAAATTTTCGTCTCTAGAGGTTCGCTATCATTTGCATTTAAAGGTTCATCAACAATAGAAGTTACACTCTTGGTCTTTTTGTTATATTTTGACAGGGTACGTTTGGTTTGCTTTTTGGGATTGACATTGTGGATATAAAACTCTTTGTTGGTGTAACTTTCATACACAAATGAACTTTCTTTATTTTTCAATTTGATGATGGTGTCATTGAGGTTTAGAAGATCATAGTTTTAGACAACTTTTTCCTCAGGTTAGTATTATTACAACTCGGCTGTTCGAAATTTATTAACATCGATGAAAGACAAAATATAGAGGGCTAGAAAAGTTGTACCATCTAATATGTAGTACCATGATGAGAAACCTAAAAGTATGATTCCTATAAGGTGAGTGACTTCGATTAGAGCCAGAATTGCTGCAAAATATTTAAACCCAAAGTGGTTCTAATACTGACTACCCAATCTGAGAAAGAGGGAAGACTTAACTAGATACTATCCAATCAGCAGAAAAAAGTTAGATGAGTGAGCTTCATCAAACGGTGCTAAGGTTGACTCCAAAGCACAAATGATGAAGGGTATTAGACTGAACAGTTGAAGTACACATGTGAGACTTTTGACTCGTAAGTATGGAAAGATGTCTGAAAGCAGGAGGAAGAGGGATTATTATTATGCTGCTTGGTTGGACGGTTGGTCGAGATTAAAACTAAATTAATAATTATGTGCCTTCATTATAATTATAAACGCTCCTTTGCCCTTTGTCGCCATATTAAATACTTTAGAAATCAGTACTTTATCTTCTTCGCCTCCTTCTTTATATACTTCTTGTACTAGATTTAGAACCACGTTCGCACCATTGACTTCAGAATGTCGGAATTTCTGAAAAATCGGTGCATTGGCCTTGTTGGTTTTTTAGGCACTATCAGCTCTTTTTTATGCTTGACTTTGTCCTTCGCAATTCCCTAATTGACTGAAATGATCTATTATATTTCTTAAAGTTTTCTCTTATACGCCTCGTATATGAACCTGTATTTTTCACTTTAATCCTTGATGTATTCAAGACTTATTTTACAGTTCGCTTTGCTTCCATAAAAGTTGTCAATGAACATTCGAAAATGTGGAAATTCTGTCATCATTTTTTCCACGTGATTATCCACAAAATATAGAAGGCAGTACATCCTTCCATGATACTTGGTTTTCCACACTTTCTGAATTAACCTGATACTTTTTCGATATGTGTTGGTTTCAGACATGATATGCCTCACGAGGAGCTGAGGCTGCAGGAAGTCTAGAGTTGCAATGAGAGTTCTTTCTGCCTTTTGATTTGAATGTTTGCTGATCATTTTGGTGAGCAGAGATATTCCAACTGTTGCCTAGCTGACCACTCTTCTGTGTCTTGTCGGTAGCATGGAGCATGTCTCAGCGAAAGCTCCTTTTAGCTTTTTGACAAATTTACGACAAAGGTAGTCTTTTTTAATTGTTTGTGTGAGAATATTGAGATGATTTACAGTTTTGTTGAAGGTGTTTCTGATAAACTGCGAGCAATAAAGAAATATAACGAGGTCCTTATTGAGCTTGTTCTTCCTCACTGTCTATTCGTTAAACTGTTTCTGAGTTAGAACATGAATTTACCTTGTAATTTTCTATCAATTTTTTGCACTTGCTTGCTGTTTCTTTGAGCTCTTTCTACTTGATTTTGTATACCTAAATACATTATTTATTCTTTTTGACTTATTACAGCTTGAATTCGAGATCAGATTTTTAGTTTTTATTTTTCGATCTCATTGTTCGCATGCCAAAGCCATCTCTTCCTATTGTTTAATTGGGATTCAGTGTATGCTTGGATGAACCTTTCACAAAGAATTTTTGGCGAGTCATAGCAATCAAATCACCAGATTTGCTATGGTGTTTCACCATCTCGACTTTATCTAGTAAGTTAAACTATTCTAATCTGACAGGTTTGTCAATCTTTCCCAGAGTTATTTTTGATCTAATGAATTCCTTGGAATGGCCCATATTATGCAATTCTTCATTGGGATTTGTCTTGGACCGTTGTCTTTCGAGCATGGGTGCACTATATTGAAGTAAGGATGTCTAAGCTTATCGCACATTTTTGGCAGGGTTAAGTTTACTTTAGGACATGACCCTTTCATCCCTTGTGAATCCAAGAAACTATATCTTGAGGTCACACATGAAGAGTGATTTTCCGGCTTGGATCGTAAAGTAAACATTGTTGACAACTTTGTTCCCTTTATTCTTCAAAATTATGAACAGATCTCGCTTAACAGCTGTTTTGTGGTCATAATTTTTTTATTGATTGCTAGGCTGATCAAACAGGCTGTTTTGTTGCTGATGGGAAATTCCAGGGTACTCCTGGTCGTAGCCGATGAAGATAGTTCCTTGCTAAACAAAAACATACCTTAATTTTTTACATTCTTGATGAGGACCTTCATGGGAAAAAGATAGTTCTTCATCTCAAGACAGTAGTATTATTCAGAGTAAGCAAACATATGTATTTTGTAACTATGGTCTACTTTCAAATTTTTATGCTTATTCAACTTAGTGTAGTCATGATCGATGCTGCTAATAATTTTGCCTGATTGATGATTAAACTGGTGGTTTATCCTTGACTGCTCCATCATGTCGTATCGCTTAATTGCGTCCAGTGCCTGAATATAGAGGAATATACTATTTGAGTTTTGGTCAGTATTTCAGTATTGAGGCGTCTTCTCTTAAAATTATCCATTGATTTGTATAACCTATTTTATACACTACCGAGGCTCAACCATAAGAATAATTATATCAATCCTGAAGATAAAAATTGCCTAATTCCTAAAACTGTATGTAGTCGATGGTCCCTCCATATTCCTCGTTGCTTTTTATGAGCATGCACATAAATTACTACAAAGATAATCCCCATTTTTATTTGACTTCTGAGGTAAATACAGGTAGAGGCATCTTGTTCTCGTATTTTTCAGCCAAAATGAGAAACTCTGGCTCGTAGTTTTTGAATTTCTGACTAAAAGAATGGATACGTTGGCAAGCTGTATGTTTATGGTGAACTATCTTCGGAAGGTTATGTTTTTGTAGGGAGGTATAATATCGAGAAGAACATTTTTGATCTACACATAGAGATACTGTTTGTACTACTATTGACTCAGATCCTTTTTTGTTTATTCTCTGTCCTTACTTGAAATGTAGTTTAGTATCTCCTTGTACTCTTATTATAACTCTTTCAGTTATTTTGGCTTCAACTCACATGATACTAGTTCTAGCTCCTATGCTAAAGAATCAGGCTCTTGACTGCTCCAACATTCAGCTATAGTATTCACTAATTCATCATGTGTTAGCTCAGTCTTAATGACATTGACTATTATCTTTGTCAAAGTGTCTGGCTGTATAGAGAAAACTTTATAGTTGGTCTTTTTGCCTTCTTTGCCTTTAGGAGGCTATCTGATCTGTTGCGAAGGCTAAGGAAAGGACATAATGGATGAAATATTGCTTCTGCTGATGTTTGAGACGAACTGTGATAGCTTTGTGTTAGCTGATGAAGGAGGAACAACAGCTTCTGGTTAAGGAACTGTTCTATTCAGAGGAGAAGGTTTTGGAATTTATTTAAGCATATTTCTTTGTATTAATATTTTTTTTGGTTCTTAAGACTACTTTGAAGTGGTTTCTTTTATAAGGCTAAGCTTGATCTCAAGTTCGTGATTTATTGATTTCAATTTGATTATTTACTCAACTCTCTGATCAAGCTCACGATGAATCCTCTGGTTTTAATTTTTCAAGGTTAACACTTCCTTCTCTATAAGATTTAACTTCGAGTTTAAATTGCCAAAAATATTCGCTTTTCCTTGACTTCTGACAGAACTTTACCGATCACTTGCAACTGCTGTAATTCTTGGCTTTTTCTTCATGAAAAAAGTACTTCGATAATCATTCTATTCTTACCCTGAAGATTCGCCGCTTGTCAACTTAACTGTTCTTTTTTGTCGAGACAGATATAACCTCTTTTTCGGTAGATTTTATGAAGAGCCAGCCATAAGATGTTCTTGTTCATAATCATCTATAAATCTATTTCTGACAGTTTTGATTTATCTCTTCTTTTTCTGATCATTAAGTTGTTTCGTCAGTTATTTTATTTTGTATTCGTTCTCGACTTTTTTCAGTTAGAGGTTTCCAAGCTTTCTATTCATATCTTCTAGCAGTTTATCTTTTTTGTCCAGTTAGATACTCAACTCAATATTGTAATTTCTGTGCTCTTAGATGATTTAGCTAATTTTAGGTTCTTTCCCTTTTCTTTTGATTTCTTCCTCATTGAGGGTTTACTCATATAACTTGCAATAGCTTTCCATTTACTTCACTTTGGATTCATAAAACTCAAGAGCTCGATAAGCCTAAACCAGCTATTGTTCTACCTTTTTTAGCGTGGCATTTTTATCCTATCTTTAGATCTACATTTTGTGGTATTTTTAAAGTTATTTTTTCAAACTTTTCACTTCCTTTTCCAAACCCCGTTGTTCCTGCTTCATTGTATTACTGTATCCTGAAGCTCTCGTAAAGGTTTTTGAAGTTTAAGACCACTATTTATTAGAAGTGGTCCTGCTAACGTCCATGTAAAGGTTTTATGTCTGTTTGATCATAGGTTTGTTGGGAAAGTACTCATTGTTAGGTTCATTTTGATATGTGGATATCCTCTTTGAAGATTGATTATTTTTGGAGTGAATAAGGCGATAGCTAGAGGGAGTATTTTAACGTTACTGCTGTTTTCGTTTCATAGGAGCTCCTATATTTGACAAGTTAACTATTCTTTCAAATATTATAGAACAATTATAATACAGTGCTTTACTCACTTTGAATTCATTCAAGGTAATTAACGACAAATTTGAAATAGAGGATCAGAATTCCGTGACAACAAAGGAGTCGATTTTTTTGTTTAAACTAACAGACTTTTTCACCACTATTTTCTCGAATTATTGGTTAGATCTTTGCCATTGATCCATCAATACTTTGTTTTCGTTGAATTTTCCAACTAACTCTTAGATCAAGTCATGTTCCAGGGTGAGTTATTTCAAGAGAAGATGCTTGGAGAGAGGGTTCATGATGACTGTCTTCTGCATGCTGAAATCCAGATGATTTACAATATTGTCAAGAGCCTCACT
>Ga0100385_1005013_pt1 | contig 11229 bp, 13 predicted proteins | sample CryGeymeta201509_FD_81543 | JGI IMG/M metagenome (GOLD analysis project Ga0100385, IMG submission 81543) | Groundwater microbial communities from Crystal Geyser aquifers in Utah, USA - Crystal Geyser metaG 2015-09 | ecosystem: Environmental > Aquatic > Deep subsurface > Groundwater | place: USA... | reverse complement strand
TTCGATTAGTGCATCTTTATCGACAACATCCTTGATTTTTTCAAATACATTTTTTAATGCTTTCTCATGATTACTTTTTCGATATCCGTACTTTTTTCGCGATTTATCAGCGAGTAATCCAAATGCCGGAATCGTTGAGACTTCCGCTGCTAAGACGAACCGGCGATCTTTGTCGACAGCGATCGTTATTGAAAGTGGTTTCATTTTTGTGTGTTCAATCGTGATGAGATCGTCAAATTGCATGGCGGTGACTTTAGATTTTTTAAGCTTTCCTAGAAATTCTTTTTGCTTTTTCCTCGCTCTTAATGAGAAGTAGTTCATGCGACTTTGAATTGTTTTATAGTTCACATTGTACTTTCTTGCTGACTCTCTCATTGTCGCGTTTGTCGCTAAATCATGAAATAGCATTTTGTTGATTCGTCTTTTCTTTTGATACTTTTCAAGCGTGAATGTTGCTCGAGAAAATTTTTGTCCGCAGGTCTTACAGACAAAGCGTTGAATTTTTCTTGAATCACTTCGGCGAAAATAGAATCCATCTTTGGAAATGAGCTTGTTTTTAGTGGTGGAATGGCAGTCAGAATTTGGGCAGTGGTAGATCATGGAGTACTTACTGCAATCTTTGTCGTGTTGCAAAGAGGGTAAGTACTTAAAATATAAGAGAACAAAAGTATTCAAAATCAAAAAATGAATTTAAGTTCTATTAAATAGTCCCCATTTTATAGGAGCAGTTTATACTAAATAAAATGTGCAGAAGTTGATATTGAATTTAGTTCATTATTATATCCTCTTGATTTTAAGTGGTTTTAAAATAAGGTTAAGTGGGAAATCTTAAGAAAGTTGTACCTCTGAATATGCTAAAATAAGCATAGACACTAACGAGGAACGTATTTTGAAAACTGTCTATTTCGCACTCATATCAATTTTTTTCGCTATGAATCTCTTCGCTAAAGAGGTGATTATTGTTAACGACTCTTTCCCTCCCTATGTCGAGTTGGATAGCTCTAAAAGAGAAGTGAATGGAATTGATATGGAAATGGCAAAGAAGATTCTTAAAAAAAATGGTATTACATATAAGATAATCATTGTTCCATGGAGTCGTGCGCTTAGAATGTTGGAAGACGGTGAAGCAGATATGACCACAACAATTTCACCAACTGATGATCGATCAGAGTTTCTTAATTTCTCTCAACCATACCGAACAAGTGAGGAGATGAGCTTCTTTGTTCTTAACGATTCAGATATTGAGATAAATTCTTTATATGACCTAAGAAGATCAACTCTTGGCCTTACGAGAGGATTTGTTTATCCAAAAATCATTGTCGAGAACAACAATATTCAAAAAAAGTACTTGGGTGGAGTTGAGGAAGGATTTAAGCTTTTGAAAGAAAAGCGTATTAGAATTTTCCTTGTTAATACGGTTGTTGGAGAGAAAATGATTGCTAAGTTTAAGCTTGGCAAATTTATAAAAAAGCTTAACTATAAAATCAATCTTGAAGGTGAGGCGAGTAATGCCATGTTTGGCTTTTCGAAAAAATCGGCTCATAAAGAGCTCATCGACCTTTTTAATGCAGAAATCAGGAGCCGTGACTAGGGTTAGGGAAAACCTAATATAGTTATTTGGGATTCGTTTAATCCTAAATATAAGTTTAAGATGATTTCATGAAAAAAAATAAAGAAACAAAAGTAAAAGAAGTAAAGAAACCAGAATCTAAGAAAAACAATCAAAAAAAAATTGAGCCATCAATACCTATTACACAAAGACCTCTGGGCTTTCTAAGAGCAAGTCTTAGTGGTTATTCAGACTGTCTTTCAATTTTATAGTTCCCCCTGCTTTTTAAAGCAAGGGGTATCTGACTAAATTTCTTTTAAGAATACAATTTTGAATCGATTGAAATCTTCAATCTGTGGCATGTGTCCAAGACCCTTGAGCTCGATGTATTTGCCATTTCTTAGGAGCTTTGTAATTTTCTTGCCAAATAGTTGGTACTGTCCAAGTTCATGCTTAATGCCTTTTTTCATGAAGCCACGTCCTGGTCCTGTGCGATCTCTCGTTCCAAGTATGAGTGTTACAGGATTTTTGATAACTCTAAAATCGTCGACAACAGGCTCCGAGAAAATTGGCCCATAAGTTAGCGCATTATTCCAAGCAACTCTTGACCAGTCACTACTATTGAGTTGGCCGATTCCTGTTTGAATGAGTTCCTCATATTTTGGTGACCACTTTCCATCGTAGTAATTCTTCTTTTGATATTCACGAATTTTTTCTGGTGTTTTTGCCATCTCACTCTTGTAGAAAAATTCAGTGTCTTTAAATTGTGTATACTGGAGATAATCCTCGAGGCCGATTGGGTTAATTAGGATTAACTTATCAACTGTTGTTGGATAAATTTTTGTAAAATGAGTGGCAAGCATTCCACCCATTGAATGACCAACAAGTGTAATATTCTTAATCTTGAGGTGTTCAAGAAGGGTCTTTGTGTTAAGGGCAAGTCCTGCAAAACTATACTGATAATGTTCAGGTTTATCTGATTTCCCAAAGCCAATTTGATCAGGGATGAGAACATTGTAACCTTTGTTGAGGAGAAGGTTGGCAACATCATTCCAGTAATAACCAGAAAAGTTTTTTCCATGAAGAAGTACAGCTGTTTTCTGTGCACCATCTTTTCTGATATACATATAGGCCATTTTAAGTTTTTGTTTCTGTGTGTTGAGTTCGATTTTCTCCACTTTATGTGGGTAAGGATAGTTGTCGAGATTCGCATTGTAAGTTAACTTATTGCTACTTGAACATGAGACGAGTGAGAGTAAAACTCCCGTGAAAATTAAGATTGATTTCATATTTCCTCCAAGCTGATATTGTAAACAAAGTCTTGGTTTTGTGAAAGTCAACTTTATGTCAATTATTGATGCCAAAGAGATTCAATTAAGGTAGTTAATAAAAATGATGAAATTTAATGAATTAGACCTTGATCCGAAAGTTTTAAAAATACTTGAGCTTAACAAGTTTGAGGTTCCGACTGAAATTCAAAAGCAGGCAATCCCTCATATTATAAAGGGGAGTGATGTTCTAGGTCTTGCGAAAACAGGCACGGGAAAAACGGTTGCTTTTGTTTTGCCAATTATCGAAAAGCTTATCAAAAATGGCCCATCCTATCGTGTCGTTGTGATTGCTCCAACGCGAGAGTTGGTAACACAGATTAAAGAAACATTCGAAATTTTTGGTCTAAAACTCGGGTTTGAAGCTATCGATTTGATTGGTGGAGTCAGAAAAGAAATTCAAGTCGAAAAACTAAAAAGAAGACCATCTCTTCTTGTTGCAACACCTGGGCGACTGATTGATCTTATCAAGAATAAATTAATCAGCTTAGCTGAAGTAGGGACCCTTGTTATTGATGAAGCTGACATGCTTCTGGATATGGGATTTTTAAACGATATTAAGTTTATCGTCGCTTCATTGCCAAGGCAGAGGCAAAATCTCTTATTCTCGGCGACGATGCCCGTGGCCATCGAAGCATTAGCAAACGATATCTTAAGGTCTCCTGTAAAGATCGAGGTTACGCCGGAGTCTTCTGTGGTGGATTCAATTAGACAGAAAGTTTATTTTGTTGAAGAAGAGAACAAAGACTTTCTCTTACTTTCGCTTCTTGAAAAAAATCATTTAAGTAAAGTCATTATTTTTTGTAAGGCTAAATATGGCGTTGCCAATGTCGTTGAAAGACTAACAACTTCTGGAATATCTGTTTGTGAAATTCATAGTAATAAATCTCAGACTGAGCGAGAGGCGGCACTTAAGGATTTTAGTGAAGGTCGAATTCGTGTTCTTGTTGCGACAGATATAGCGGCAAGAGGGATTGATATTTCAAAAGTAAGTCACGTCATTAATTTCAATCTTCCTGAAGATGCGACAAATTATGTCCATCGAATTGGAAGAACGGCCAGAGCAAATGAAGATGGTGACGCAATTTCTTTATGTTCACAAAAAGATCTTCCACTTCTTAGAAATATTGAAGCGCTTATTAAGAGAAAAATTTCTGTTGAAAAAAATCATCCCTTCCATGCTGAGCTTGTTGTCCCAGCAAAGAAGAAGAGGAGAAGACCACGTCGCTAGTTAGGACTTTCTCGTTTTGTAACCAGGCCTTGCTAAAATCTCAAGATAGAAAGCTTCTTTGTTATCTTCAAGAAGTTTTGAAATGTGACTATTGATATCAGCAACATTGATAACTTCAGCTTGAGTTGAACTCTCTCCGATACGACAATCAAAATCCCAAAAGTCTACTTTCTCTGGAGTTTCTTTACGTCTTTCGCGTGCTAAGTATTTCTTAATCTCATGCTTTATTGTATCGACCTGTCTTTCAGGGGTTTTATTTGTAACTTTAATAGAAAATGTTTTCTTCATGATATCTCGCTCTTAATGTATTAATGACCTCTTGTACCCTGATTTCTCTATGTGCGTCCATATTTTTAACAAATTTTGTAAATATAGGTTAAAATTATAGTATTCAATCCAATGAAGGAGATTTTATGAAATACCTATTAAGCATGATGCTTTTTCTACCGTCTGTGGCATTTTCACAAACCTTGAATTGTTCTTTAATCATTAATAATACTGTCGTTGAAAAGAACTCTGTCGAGATCGTTCAGGGAGAGAAAGTTGCCATTTTCAATTATGATGGACTTAAAGTTAGCTCGATAATGAGAACGAGTTCTAAATTTGAAATTGAGGTTTTTAATCCTTTTGAGCCATCTCGTAGCTACGCAGTGGGTGAACTTAGAGAAAAGTCAGATGATCTTTCACTCGTTTCTTGGAAGAGAGAACAAATCCTCGAAGTAAACTGCACTCTTTAAATTCTTAGAGGCCGTTAATTAATTTGACGGCCCTATATATTTTTCAATGATTTAAGTTGGGGCCTCGTACTTTGATAGAATCGGTACATGATAAAATTTCTCTTACTTCTATCATGTTTTCAGGTGTTTGCCTCGAACTTTCGTGATCACGAGACTATACCTGAAGTTTCTCAAAGAGAATATATTTACACCTCGATTAACAAGCATCAATATGTTCAAACCTACGGCGCCTATACATGCCTTGCAGTTGTTTTCTATTCTCAAGTCAGCCAGGTCGGAGTTTTGGCCCACATCGATAGCGCAACGAGGCTTGAAAAAGCTTTAGAAGAAATTCTACCACTCTTTGGAGAGTCTGAAATTTCGATTCGAATTTATGGAGGTCAAGCTCCATATAACTTAGAGAAGTCCTTTGTCTCTTCCTTAGAAAAGTACCATCTTATTCCTGATTTAATTATTCGCAATTTAAGTTCTAAAGATTCAAAGAATATTGTCCTCGATCTCGAGACAGGTGATGTTGTCGAATATGATGAAATGGTGGCCTCGACAAATTATCAAATGAGAGCGGCTAAAGTTGACCGTTTAAAATTTTCTAAGAAGCTATTTCGTCACGAAGACTCATCAATTGCTGGCGATTTGATTGAAATTGATGAGTCAATTAATCACAGAGATTTCTTTCCACTAGGTTTTCTTCCGTAGGCCCATCAGTAGCTTATGTCGATACTCGAGTAGGTCCTTTTCATGCTTTAAGTGCGCATAGTAAATAATGATAGCTAAAGAATAAAGAGAAACACTGCCAATAATCAAGACCATTGAATAGAGCGAGAGGAAGTAATCTTTACTACTATTAATTTCAATATAGGCCATCGTAAAAGCTAAAGTGGCAAAGAACGAAAAGTAGAGGTGAAAATAATTTTTCTTCAATGTTTTTAATGCCCAAAACCACTGAAAGTCGTTCTCATAATCGTCGATATCAATTTTAATTTTCTTATCATGCTCAATTTCATCACAAAGGTGCTCATAGTAGTTCACCTGTGCTTCATCGTTCATCAAATTAGGATTGAGTAGTAATTCATTTTTAGTCATCATACAAACCTCGTTAGGTGCATTGTACACCTAAGTGATGAGGAGTATTGATCATTAGAAAATATTAATTCTTTGTACTCTTAGAGAAGCTGATTACTGGTATATCTCAATAATTGAACAGTCCTGAGAATTTAAATTGTCACTTCTTTACTGCTTCGCTAAACCCGAGTCTTCCAAGAAAGGGGAGCTTGAGAGCGGGTTTCCAAAAATCGATTCCAAAGTTAAGCCCCAAGAGATTTACTTCAACTCCTTCATTGGTTGCAGCTGTTGCTCCAAGTAAGCCAAATAGAGAAACTTGGTATCCTGTATTACTTTGACTTTCTCCCCAGAAAGTATTTGGGCCAAGATAGTCTTTACCAATCGCGTTCGCTGGTAACTCTGTATCGATATCTTTAATGTTTCGAATCAAGTAAGAAACGAAGGTATTTGAATTGGGCCCAGGCCAAAGAACATAGTTCTTTTTGAAGGGATATTCTTTGATGAGATTTTTTACTTCTCTAACAATAGCACGTGCCTCGTCGCCAGTTTTTTCAAACAGAAGAGTTGGCTCGTTATCGTACCACTTACGATCTGGGATTTGTTTTTCCATATTGATGGCAGTACCCTGACTTCTAATATTCCATGATGTGACTTGAGCAACTGTATACTCTGTGTCTTCCTTAAGCTTCCAGGCTACCCATGGGTGTGTGCCAAAATAGCCTCGCCACGAAAAAGCACGGGCGTAATAGATTTGAAAAATATCATCTTTTTGATCTTTAGCTGGAGTGGCGATATGAGCGCTTTCACGCGATGCTTTCTTCCAGTCCTTACTTGAGCAAGAGATGAGCAGTGTTGAGATTAGGGTCAATTGAAGAAGTTTAGATATTATTGTCATAACTAATAATATATCAAAATAGTTTAGATTGTCATCCTGACAAAAACTTTACGAGAACAAGATTTCCTTTCTCTTAAAATATGCTTATAATGAGGTGTATTTTAATGACTAAGCAAGGAATATATATGTCTATTTCATCAGTACCATTTATAACTCTTAATAGATTCGAAGACGGCTTTAGAGATCAATTCTTAAAAGGTGTTGAGGGATTGTTTGATAATACGCAATTTGTTGGTGGTCCAATGGTTGCTGAACTCGAAGCAACGCTAGCATCAAAGGTTGGTTCGAAATATGCCGTCGGTTGTGCAAATGGTACGGATGCAATTCAAATAGCTCTTAGAGCTGTAGGTGTTGAAAAAAATGATGTTGTTTTAATTCCTGATATGACTTTTTGGGCTACTTTCGAAGCCGTTGTAAATGTTGGAGCAAACCCAGCTACAGTTGACGTTAGCCGTGAAACTCTTCACTGGGATGTGGAAACTTTTAAAGCTGCGATTGATAAATTTAAGCCAAAAGCGGCGATTATGGTTCACCTATATGGTTGGGCATCACCAGATACAAATGCTATTAGAAAAGCTGCAAAAGATGCAGGAGTTCTTCTCATTGAAGATGGTGCTCAGTGTTTTGGTACTGAAGTTGATGGAAAGTCTGTTTTAGGGGAGAGTTTAATTTCAACAACAAGCTTTTATCCTGCGAAAGTTCTAGGGGCATCAGGAGATGCTGGAGCGATTTTTACAAATGATGAAAACCTTGCAAAGACAGCACGTATCCTTGTTAATCATGGACGTACCGACCATTATTCCCACGGCCTAATCGGATGGAACTCACGAATCGGTGCTTATGAATCTCTATTTCTAAATCTATCTTTAAAGCATATCGACGCAAGACTTGATAGCAGAAGAGAAGCTGTAAAATATTATCAAGAAAATCTTCAAGGCCTTCCTTTAAAGGTTGTGACAGCTGCTTCAAATGTAAGTGAGAATGGATACTGTGCAGTGGCCTTAATCGAACCAGAGTTAAGAGGAGCTTTAATTGAAACTCTTAAGAGTAAAGGAATTGGTTTTGGTACAATTTATCCAGGAGCAATGAGCTTACAAAGTGGAGCGAAGAATCACCTTGTTGGAAAAATCGATAATGGCAATGCTCACTATATTTCTCAGGCCGTTTTAAACCTACCTTGTTTTGCTTATATTACTAAAGAGGAGCTTGCCTATGTTGTGGCTTCAGTAAAAGAGCATTTCAACAAATAGAATGAGTTATTACGCAATAGATTTTGGAACATCAAATTCGCTCATCTCATATATTGATAATAACGGAAACTCAAAACTTATCCCCATTGATCACGATGGGGATGTGATACTTAAGTCAATTATTTTCACACCATCACAAAGAGAGTGGTACTTTGGTAAAGAGGCCATCGAAGAAAGAGAGAATAACGATGGAGAAGGTCGCTTCTTTCGCTCGATAAAGAAATTTCTCGCAGAACCTAATTACAAAGGAACAGAAGTTCATGGAAAACTTGTTTCAATTGAATTTCTAGTCTCTAAAATTCTAGGACATATGAAAATTAAGGCCGATAGGTATGTTGGTGAAAATGTCTCTCGAGTCGTTCTTGGCCGTCCTGCTAGATATTCTCTTGATGACTCTAATGACAAATTAGCTGAGACTCGGATGGAAAAGGCCGCAAAGTTAGCAGGTTTTGAAACTATTATTTTTTGTCCTGAGCCTCTGGCCGCTGGACTAAATTTTTCTTCGATCAATGAAAAATCAAAAGCTATCAATGTTTTAATTGCTGACTTTGGTGGTGGGACTTCAGATTTCACCATTTTAAAAGTTCACGATAAAGATTATAGTCCAGACGATGTTCTTGGAATGAGTGGCTTATTTGTCGCTGGAGATGCCCTTGATGGTCAGATGATGAGAGACTTTATTTCAAAACATTTTGGTTCACAGATTGAATATCAAATCCCTTTTAATGATAACGTTCTACGGTTTCCAAAGAAAATGATGCTCACTCTTTGTTCTCCCGCACATATTTCTATTTTGCGCGAAAAAGAAACTTGGGAACTTTTAAAAGAAATTCAAAGCTATAGTATCAGTGATGAATATAAACGCCTCATTGAGCAACTCTTTACTTTAGTTGAGGAGCAGTTGGCGTATCCGGTATACCGTGAAATTGAGAATACAAAAATTGAATTAAGTTCAAAAAATTGTGCTTGTTATACTTTCAAGCAATCCTCGATAAATATTGAAGAAGTGATTTCTGAAGAAAGCTATCGTGAATCAATTTCTCCAACTATTGAAAAAATAAAAAACAGTATGCTCATGGCATTTGAACACTCAAGTCTTGAGTTAAGTGACATCGATAAAGTTTTTATTACAGGTGGAACAGGACAATCTCCCTATATTCAAGAAATGCTACGCAACATATTTGGAGCAGAAAAAATCTCCGATGGAGAGGTTTTTCAGTCTGTAATCAATGGACTTTCAGAGTATGCAAAGCTTCAACTCTAGTTTTTACTAAAAAACAGATTTTTGCTGCGCGTATAAATCAATTCAAAGCGCGTTTAACACTAATTCTTATTTGATTATCATTAAGAAAGTTCTATAATTGGCCTATCTCTGACTAAACTAGGAATGAACTTTATGCACAGCTTCTTTGAAAGAATTTGTCCAAACGAGGACACGATACAAGAAATTCAAAAATTTCTTAAACAAGCAGATCATAGTCTTGAAGAATTTAAAAAATTAGAGAAATTCAAAAACTTGCTCCTCTCTTTTAAAGAAGGGATGGACTCTGCAAAAGTTACGGCCTATGTGCTCTCTCTTTGTGAAAATGAAAATAATTTTACAATTGAAGAACTTAGAATACTTTCTCCACTTATTGGAAAATTATACGGTGATCTCCTTGTTCAAAATGAAAATGGTGACCAAGTCATCTCTGTCTATGATCGTGATCGTCTAGGTACGATGTATGATGGTGCTCGATATCACCAAACACGTGAAGGTGGAAGTATTCACACTGATAATGTAAATATTCCAGAACCTTGGAATTACTTACTTCTAAGTTGCTTAGCTCCTGGGCAAGTTGGTGGTGAAAATATCATCGTCGATGGAATTGCTGTTGCAAATAAATTGAAGAGTGATTATCCAATGGCCCTAAAAGTGCTCGAGGATAATTTTACTTGGGAAATGAGAGGAGTGAAAGACGCTCTCTATGAAGCACCAATCATTACTTATGATGAAAGTGGAAATCCCATTTTTAGACATCTTCGCCCATATATGGAATCCGCCCATCGAAAAGCGCAGAAGCCTCTAACCGCTGAACAGCTCTATGCTCTAGATGTTCTTGATGCCATTACAAATTCAAGTGAATTTCAAATTCGTTATCGAATGAAGAAAGGTGACATTCTTATAAATGTCGATGCTCAGGTTTTGCACGGGAGAACATGTTTCTCTGATGCTTATGAAGCGGTAAATTTTGATGAGTTCCTTGCGGGACGTGGAACAGTAATGAAGAGAACGATGGAGAGATTGTGGATCAGAAAATAGGCGAGAAATATACAGCAGTTCTTTTGGCCGCAGGATATGGTTCAAGAATAAGTGAACTAACAAAAGGACCTAAGTCTCTTCTTACAATTAATGATAAAACTCTTTTAGAGCATCACTTTGAGATCTGGAAGGACTTAGGGATTAAAAATATTAACCTTGTCCTCGGTTATGAAGCTTCTGCGATTGAAGAAGTCGCATCAAAATATGAAGAAGATTTTAATATCAATTATCTTCTAAATGAAGACTTTAGAAATTGTGGAAATACATTTTCCCTCTATGTTGGAATTCAATATCTCGAAAATACAACAAGTTTAATTTTTGATGCTGATCTTGTTTATGATAAGTCCATTCTCGAAAAATTTCTAAGAGATGAAAACGAAAATCAAATTCTTGTAGGTCCTAGTGAATTAACAGATATTGAATGTGCAAAAACACTTATTGATCAAGATGGCTTTGTTCGTATGACAGTCGATAAACGCGCAGTTACTGAAGAAGAACTCTCAAAATACTCATTCGCTGGTGAGGCCATTGGTATTTTAAAATTCTCTCCAAAAATGACAGACAAACTTGCAAAGCAAGCTGGACTCTTTTTAAGATCTAAAGAAAATATTAATAAGAACTGGGAACATCTTCTAAATGAATTCCTTCCTCACAATAATGTTTCGACACATTTTAATGACGATGGAAAGTGGATTGAGATTGATACACCAGAGGACTTTAAAAGAGCCGTTGAATTATTTAAGAAGTAGATTAAATGTTGATAAGTGAATATAAGAAAAATACACGCCCGTTTTCGATGGAGGAGCCTTTTGACTTCCTGATCTATCGACCTCTGGCCTTTGTGGTTGTCATGCTTACCAAGGCACTTCCTCTAA
>Ga0100385_1005011_pt1 | contig 11230 bp, 7 predicted proteins | sample CryGeymeta201509_FD_81543 | JGI IMG/M metagenome (GOLD analysis project Ga0100385, IMG submission 81543) | Groundwater microbial communities from Crystal Geyser aquifers in Utah, USA - Crystal Geyser metaG 2015-09 | ecosystem: Environmental > Aquatic > Deep subsurface > Groundwater | place: USA... | reverse complement strand
AGGAATTATTAATAACCTCTCAAAATAGCCTTATTAAAAGTTATAAGCACAAAATAAGATACCTTACTGATTTAGTGACACAAGCAGTAGCTTGATGGAGATAAAATAGTAAAGTCAAACTTAAATCATAATTAAACTCTACAATTTAAAGAGGATTAATACAAAATCTCAGAAAAAACGAGAAAAAAGTAAAATTTTTTGATTTTTTTGCCACACCTTTGCAGCACTTCCAAACTTGCTTGCGTAAGGACTTTGAAAGCAACTTTAAAAGCAACTTTAAATAAATATACTCATAACCCTGAGCGAACAATTAATTACTAATTTTTGGTGAAAGCCATAGAGCTAACAGATATTGAACTTCGCCTAATTGAAGGCTGCCGTAAAAAACACGCAAAAAGTCAAGAAATGTTATATAAGCATTTTTATGGGTATGCGATGTCGATATCGCTACGTTATTGCAAAAGTAAAGACGAAGCGAGTGAGGTATTGAATGACAGCTTTATGAAAGTATTTACTAAAGTACATCAATACGATACCAAAAAGTCATTTAGAGGTTGGCTTCGACGAATAATCATCAATACAGCTATTGATTTTTATCGTAAAAATGAAAAACATACCCATCACTTAGATGTAGAATATGCCGATAGAGAAGAAGATTCGACAGGCGATGTAATAGACCAAATGAGTGCAGACGAAATTTATGCCCTCGTACAATCTTTACCAAACGTTTATAGGATTACCTTTAATCTCTATGAAATTGAAGGCTATTCACACGAAGAAATTGGAGAACAAATGGGAATTCCAGCAGGAACTTCTCGTTCGAACTTATCAAGAGCAAAACAAAAATTACGCTTACTAATAAAAGAGCATTTCGGAAAAAAGTATGAAGCATATATACGATAACCAAAACGGGGATCAAAACCATCACAAATCATCAGAAGAGCGTTTTACAGAACGGTTTAGAGAAGTGGTACAAAATTATGAGCCAGTTTTCGAACCTGCTGATTGGTCGGCTATGCAATCAAAATTGGCTGCTCATAATGAAAAAGACCGTAAAGCAGTAGTATTTAGACGTTTGGCTGTTTTTGCAACGATGGGTGCAGCAGCAGTAATTCTGTTGTTTGGAGGGTATCAATTTTTAGATAATTCATCAAATACAATTTCAACTCAAAACTCAAATCAAGGAATCGCTTTTCAAGAAAATTCTATAAGAAATCAAAATTCAATCAATACTAATTCTACTGATGATAAAACAAATACACAAAATAATTTAGCAGAAAATTTAGCTAAAAATACAAATCAAAATACTCAAAATAAAAAAGACACTCAAAATTTCACTAAAACAAAATCATATTCTGAAAGTAAAATAGAAGAAAGCAATAATAATCAAAAAAATAATAGTTTGATTACAAATACTGAAAATTCTAATTTTTCAATTACTTCATCAAATAATCAATTAGCTTCAAATTCTACTTTTAATTCAAACAAACAAGAACAATTAACAGGAAGTCTTTTGAATGAAAATAGTAATATAAATAGTAATATAAATAGTAATATAGAAGAAGCAAAATCAAATAAAATGCTTAGTGTATTAAAATTAGAAAAGCAAAAGTTTGATTTGTTTGCAGACGTTAAGCCAAAAGAAATAACGCTGCCAAAATTAGAAATTGATGAAACAATTATTGCTTCTACTAACCAAAATGAAGAACTAATCAGAAAAAATCCAGTTGCAAGTGCTATTGGAAAATGGAGAATTGGAGCTGCTCTTATGGCAATGACAAATATTTATAAAAGCAATGGCAAACAGCGTATGAATTACACAAATGGCTATGGTGTAATGGCTGATTATCAAATTGCTAAACGCTTTAATCTTTCGGCAGGTGCAGTCTATACACAAAAAAGGATTGATATAGAAGAGCCTTTATCTATCCCAACTATTGCAAATGGTTTTAATCCAAATACAAATGACGATGCCTGGGTAAAGAAAAACAAAACGCAAATAAATTGGCAATTACTAGATTTACCTATACATTTGCGCTACAATGCTATTCAAACAGATAGAAATAAATGGTTTGTATCGGCAGGCACTTCAAATTATTTCTTTTTAAAAGAACATTATGAATCGGATTATACCGTTTCAACACAAGATATTTATGACCCACGTCTTACTCGCACACAAGAAGTAGTCAGACAAAGGGAAACACAATCAGCTTTACAGCTTTTTGCAACCATTAATGTTTCTGCAGGACTTGAAACCTCCCTAGGAAAACATTTAACGCTACAAGTTGAACCGTATTGGAGATTTCCAGTACGCTCACTTGGTTCGGAAGGGGTATTTGTTCAGACAGGTGGATTACTTACACGCATCAACTTTGCACTGTAACAATCAACGTTACTGAATAAATATTATCATAAATTGGCAATCTTCTTTGAGGATTGTCAATTTTTTTTTGCGTTAATTTGTAATTGTTATACACATATTGAATTCTTTGAAGTTCATAATCAAGTCAATATTTTTTATTTTAATAATTGAAATAGTCATTAATTGCTATTTACTGGTAACTGATAACTGTTTACTGATAACTGTTTTCATGAATTTATATACTATTTGGTGCATTTTCTGGTTTATGTTGATATTTTTGCTTTTATATCCTTTTTTGTGGCTCTCAACACAGCGTAAAGAATGGCATTCTTGGAATGGATTTTTATACAGAATTTGGGCAAAAGTTCTTTATTTTGGAATGGGAATAAAAATGAAAACAGAGTGGGAATTTGAACCAAATCCAAAGCAAAACTACATTTATGTTTCTAATCATACATCTTACATGGATATTTCTGCCATGGTCATGACTGTTCCAAACTTTAGTGTTTTTATGGGAAAAGCATCGCTGAGTAAAGTTCCTCTGTTTGGTTATATCTTCAAAAAAATTCATATTCCTGTCAGTCGTGGGCAAGGTTCAAGTCGTTTTGAGGCATTTGAAAAAGTCAAAGAAGCACTAGCTGAAGGAAAAAATGTATTGATTTATCCAGAAGGAGGAATTATTGGAAATAACCAACCTACATTAAATCCTTTTAAAGATGGAGCTTTTCGTGCTGCTATCCAGACTGATATTCCGTTAGTTCCTGTAACGATTCTTTATAATTGGATAATTTTTCCTGACAAACAACCCTTTAAATTTACTCGCCACGCCTGTAAAATGATTTATCATAAACCGATAATAACTACTAATTTAGAAGATAAAGATATAGAAGATTTAAAAAACAAAACCTTTCAACTGATTGATTCTACTATAAAAGAAAATATATAGCTCAAAATGTAGCTCATTCTTTAGAATGAGAAGCCTTTTTTTATAAAAATAGGATGTTCAATCTAATTCCCATTACCCATTTTCCATTTCCTAGTTCATGGACATTATCTCTGCTCAAACTTTTTTTGTCAAACAATTAATTCCTTTTTTCAAAGAATGGGGATTTGAATATATAGATGCGTACAGTCAGTTCAGAAAAACGGACAAAATGGGTTTTCAAAACGTAATTTTATCTATTTCACAGTATGAAACCGAAATTTGGATTGAAGTAACTTTGGGAGTCAGAAAAAATGAAGTCGAACATATTTCACAACAATTTTTATCAAATCTTACCGATTTTCACAATCAAACGACTACAATTTCGGTTTCGGTGGGAAAATTAAATCAAAATCCTTACTTTAGATACAAAGCTGAAAATGAAGAGGATTTAGAAGTTTGTGCCGAAGAACTTATAAAATTTATGACAGACGAAGGAATGATTTTCTTAGAAGAAAAAAACTCCATGCAAGATTTGGATGCAGTTTTTAATAAAATTCCTAAACGTCCAATTTTATATATTCACAATCAACATCACCGTTTTTTTAAAGGAATTGTTTTGGCAAAAATCACAAATAATCCAAGATATGAAGAATTGGTAGAGCTTTATTACCGTTCTTTGGCAATTCAAAAGGCAAATGAAACTATTCAAGCAAATTTCAAACGTTTAGTCAATTTTTTAGTTCATTATTCTGTAAATTAGTATCACAGACTTCCTAGTCTGTGTAGAATTGAATCTATTTTTCAAATTTATCAACTATCAACAGGCAAGATGCCTGTTCTACAAAGAACATTTTTATGGCAACAGTACTCATTACAGGAAGCACAAGTGGAATCGGTTTAGGCATTGCAGAGCAGTTTGCAAAAGCAGGATATAATGTAGTTTTTAATGGTTTGGAAGACAATGGCGCAGAAATAGCAGCCAATGTAGCAAAAGAACATGGCGTTCAGACGATGTTTTCAGATGCAAATATGCTTGACCCAAAGCAAATCAAACAAATGATAGACGAAGCAAAACAGAAATTTGGAACTATCGATGTTTTGATAAATAATGCTGGTATTCAGTATGTTGCGCCTATCGATGAATTTCCTGCTGCAAAATGGAATGCTATTATCGGAATCAATTTGAGCTCTGCTTTTCATACTTCACAAGCCGTTTGGGCAGACATGAAAAAACAAAAATTTGGTAGAATTATCAATATTGCCTCTGCTCACGGACTTCGTGCTTCAGAATTCAAATCAGCTTATGTAGCTGCCAAACACGGAATTGTCGGACTTACAAAAGTTTTGGGTTTGGAAGGTGCACCTTATAATATTACTGCAAATGCTATTTGCCCTGGATATGTCAAAACGCCTTTGGTAGAAAAACAAATTGCAGACCAAGCCAAAACACACGGAATGAGCGAAGATGAAGTCGTAGAAAAAGTAATGTTGAAAAAACAAGCTGTTAAAGATTTTGTTTCCATCGAAACACTTGCAGGAATGGCTTTGTTTTTAGCTTCAAAAGAAGCAAGTACATTTACGGGAACAGCTATTCCAATTGATGGAGGTTGGACAGCTCAATAATGAAATTTCATTTTTTAGAAAATCAAAAAACCTATTTCTTTTAGGCTCTTAACAGGTTTTGGACTGATAGTAATAAAAACTTGATTCATTCATTTATTAGCAAAATATTAGTTCGTTTTTTCCATAGCGCAGGGTTTGCAAACCCTGAGCTATGGAAAAAACAACACTTTTAAAACAACACTTTTACAGGATAAAATTTGGTAAGTACAAAACTTGTTTATTATCAGTCCAATATCAGATAAGAGCCTTCTTTAATTAAAGAAATAGGCTTTTTGATGTTTATTCAGAAAAGTCAGATTAGAAACTTTTATGATTCTATCAAAACAGATCTAGTAGTTCTTGAGTTCGAATTAATTTTCTCCTGTTTCATAGAAGCTACTTTTAGTTTATCTCTTTGATTTTGTTGTTCTTGTAATTGTCTTGCTTGTACTTTAGAACGCATTTTTGAAAAGCGACTTTTCACAGGCATATCTCTCATAGACTCTTCTACTCTGACTTTATCAATTACTTCTGTATATTTTTTGATGATAATCTGTTGGTCAAATTTGGTTTCGGCAAGCCAACGACTACTAACACCCATTTCTTCTAATTTTCCTTTATCCAAACAAATCATTCGTTGCATTTTGTCAGCTAAATCATACGCATTTTTTGCTTCACACAAATAACCATTAAAATTATGAATAACTGTTTCTCTACACCCCGGAACATCAGTTGTAATAATTGGTTTTCCCAAACACGCTGCTTCTAAAAGTGTACGTGGAGTTCCTTCTCTATACGAAGGCAAAACAATACAATCAGCATTTGAGATAAGAGGACGAACGTCGCCAGTAGTACCTAGATATTTCAGAATACCTTCTTTTTCCCATTGCTTAATTTGTTTTTCAGGCACTCCCAAACCTTTTGTTTCGTCTATTTTTCCCAAAAGCTGAAAACGAGCGTTAATTCCTTTACTTCTCAAAAGTTTTATAGCATCGGCATATTCTGCAATTCCTTTATCATAAAGCACTCTAGCAATCAAAAGAAACGTAAACTCCTTTTTATTTTCTTCTTTTGGAATAGATAAAGTAGGTGTATTAGGAACAAAATGATTCGTATCTATACCCGACCCCGGTAAAAGACGAGCAATAGATTCTTTAACTAGATTTTTACTAACAAAAAGTTCTCTGTCGTCTTTATTCTGAAAAAATACAGTTTGGGGAAAGCGAAATGTAAAACGATACAGATATTGAGCAATTTTGGAAGAAATACCTTCTCTTAAAAAGACTGTTCCAAGTCCTGTTACATTATTGATAGAAGGAATCTTTAAAATTTCGGCAGCCATTGTACCATAAATATTTGGTTTTATGGTATAATGTAATACTACATCAAGTTTGTGTTTTTTGTAAGCAGTTACTAATCTTTTGACAAGTAAAGCATCATTAATTGGATTTGTACCTTTACATTCCATCGGAACAGGCTCAAAAGTACAACCCATTTCTTCCAATGATTCTCTATATCCGTCATCTGGAGCGATGGCGATTACTTCGTGGTTTTGTAAAAAGGCTTTGATTAAACCTGCTCTAAAATTATAAATGTTCCAAGAAGAATTGACTACAATTCCTATTTTCATCTTATGTTGGTTATTTCGCATTCGTTAAATGTCGTAATTTTCTTATAAATTTCTTCTTTAAATCAGTTGAGAAGCTCTCAAAAAAGGAATGTAGAGTTCAATTCATATAAAATAAGTATGCGTAAATTAAAAAATTACCAAATTAATTATACATGCTGATTTGAATAATTAAAAGTAGAAAAAAGTATTGATTGAGAATGTTGATACTTTGTTGATTAAAACAAAATTAGTTGTCCAATATCCTATTTTTTCAATTTTTTACTTTCAATAATTGTCTTTTCAGCAGACAATTTCAAAATTAGAAGCTAATTCATTTCACTTAGAGTTATAAGCAAACGCAAGACCAAAATTTAAAAAAGATTAAAACGCTTTTCGTTTTTACACTACTCCTGTATGATTTTTCTGTAAAAAAATGTAAAAAGTTGTTGAGATAGAGAATCTAAATACGTATTTTGGATAAACAAGAAATAAAAGGGTGTATAACAAATTGTCGTTTTTTGTAGGGAAAAGGCTTGCCTTTTCCCTATGTAATACAAATTGACTAAGCGACACCCAAAGAGCAGCGTAGCTAATTTGTTATGCACCTAAATAAAATGGAGCATCAAAAATATCTATCAAGTTTTTGTATTTAATACAAAATTCTCTAAAAAAAGAGAAAATAAAAAATATTTCTCTAAAGTTTCTTAAAACCTTAACTATTTACTAATCAAAGAATTACTTACAAAAAATAATATTGTTTTGTAGGCTAAAAATAGTACCAAATCAAAAAAAACATAAAAAACAATTCTAGCTACTTTTTTTACAAATTTAAAAAAATAAAATTACACATATATAATTATTTTTTAATTAATTGTAATAATAAGTAATCGTACAAAATTAATGTATCTTATTTTTTAATGTAATAATTTGATAATCAATGTTTTATGTAATTATCAATTATCCATTTTAAATTCTCCATTTACTTAGTGTATAAAAAAACAACTATTTGTACTTGGCGTAATTTTATTTTGTGATACTATCTTTCAAACAAAATAGTTATACATTTTTTTTAGATAAAAATTTTTGAATTATTTTTTGTAGTGTCCCTTAATTTTAGTAAAATGATTTAAATATAGACGACTTATGACAAATAAGACTTTTTTATTTTGCTCTTATTTTTATTTATTTTTACTCTAATTTTGATTCAAACATAAGTCTAAGGATATTTGTAGTAGAATTGAGAGTTTTATTTTTCTCAAATTTATGTTACTCAAAGTAGCTCAAAATTTGCTGTAAAATTTGGATATAATGTACTTATTCTTAATTATCTAGCCAAAAACTCATTTGATAAATCAAACAACTATTATGTAGTAAGTTAATTTATCAAATTTCAAAACTTATCTTTTCATACCGTCTTTTAATCTAGCTTACCTTTAGTAAACCTATACGAATGAAAATCAATATCTTCAACCAAACCACTTTTGAGAGTCGCCACAACGGAAAAATTGACACTTCCATTGAACAGATGCTCAAAAAAGTAAATGCTTCTTCCATAGATCAGCTTATCTCTGAAACAATTCCTGCTGATATTCGTCTCAAAAAACCATTAAATTTGCCTGCTGCACTTACAGAAAGTGATTTTATTCATAGTCTTCAAAAAATTGCGTCTAAGAATAAAGTATTTCGTTCTTTTATCGGAATGGGGTATTATGAAACACTAGTACCCAATGTTATTTTAAGAAATGTATTTGAAAACCCAGCTTGGTATACTGCTTATACACCGTATCAAGCCGAAATTGCACAAGGACGTTTAGAAGCTCTTATCAATTTTCAAACGATGGTCATTGACCTGACAGGAATGGAAATTGCAAACGCCTCTCTTTTAGATGAAGCCACGGCAGCAGCCGAAGCCATGCGTCTTTTGGAAGCCACAAAAGCAAAATCTAAGAAAAATGCAATGAAGTTTTTTGCCTCTGACAGATGCCACCCTCAAACACTTTCTTTGTTAGAAGGACGTGCAGAACCTTTAGGCATTGAATTGGAAATTGGAGATATTACAAAATTGGATGTTACTGATGAAAACCTGTTTGGACTTTTACTTCAATATCCAAATACAGACGGTCATATTGAAAATATAAGTGCATTCATTGCTGCTGCAAAAGAAAATGAAGTTTCTGTTGTTGTTGCTACTGACCTTTTAGCTCTTACGATGCTCACACCTCCAGGCGAAATGGGTGCTGACGTAGTTGTGGGTTCGGCTCAACGGTTAGGCGTTCCGATGGGGTATGGTGGTCCTCATGCTGCCTTTTTTGCTATCAATGATAAAGATAAACGTTTTATGCCAGGTCGTGTCATTGGTCTCTCGAAAGATGCTCAAGGAAATCCTGCATACAGAATGGCTCTCCAAACTCGTGAACAACATATCAAAAGAGAAAAAGCAACTTCAAATATCTGTACAGCACAGGTTTTACTTTCTGTTATGGCGAGCATGTATGCCGTTTATCATGGTGCAGAAGGATTGAAAAATATTGCTTACAGAATACATGGTTTTACTAAAATTACTCATAAAATTCTAGAAAAATTAGGCTATGAAGTAATTTATAATCAATACTTTGATACCCTAAAAATCAACACCACTACCGAGCAAGCACACGCTATCAAAGAACTTGCAGAGAAACATAAAATCAATTTTCGTTATTTCGAAAATGGAAATATAGGTATTTCGTTTGGTGAGCGTGCAGAATACGAAGACCTCGAAACGCTATCAGCTATTTTTGCTAGAGCAGCAGACAAAGACTCTTTCAAAGAAGAAACAAAAGATTATATTAAGGAATACTCTCAAAATATAGAATTAAACTGGGAAGATGCCGTAGTCAGAAAATCTGATTTTATGACGCACCCTGTTTTCTCTTTGTACCACACCGAACACGAAATGTTGCGTTATATGAAACGTTTGGAAAACAAAGATTTATCTTTAGTTCATTCGATGATTGCGCTAGGGTCTTGTACCATGAAACTTAATGCGACATCAGAAATGATGCCTGTCACGTGGTCAGAATTTGGACAAATCCATCCATTCGCTCCTCTTAATCAAGCAGAAGGTTATAAAGAACTTACTGATAATTTACGCACTTGGTTGTGTGAAATTACAGGTTTTGATGATGTTTCTTTACAACCAAATTCAGGCGCACAAGGTGAATATGCAGGTCTGATGGCAATTCGTGGCTATCATGTAGCAAAAGGAGATACACATAGAACGATTGCAATTATTCCTTCTTCGGCTCACGGAACAAACCCAGCGAGTGCAGTTATGGCAGGAATGAAAGTAGTCATTACAAAATGTGATGAAAATGGAAATATTGATGTAGCAGATTTAAAAGAAAAAGTAGAAAAGCATAAAGAAAATTTATCGTGTTTGATGGTAACGTATCCTTCTACACACGGAGTTTTTGAAGAGGCAATTATCGAAATTTGTGATATTATTCATCAAAATGGTGGTCGTGTGTATATGGACGGCGCAAACATGAATGCACAAGTTGGTTTGACTTCTCCTGCGAATATTGGTGCAGATGTTTGTCATTTGAACTTACACAAAACATTTTGTATTCCTCACGGTGGTGGTGGCCCGGGTGTAGGTCCAATTGGTGTTGTAAAAGAGTTAGCTCCTTATTTGCCTTCTCACCCAGTTGTTGAGATTCGTGGAAAAATTGGAGAAAATGGTGCAAGTCATCCTATTTCGGCTGCTCCTTATGGAAGTGCTTCTATTTTGCTTATTTCGTATGCATATATCGCAATGATGGGAGGCGACGGACTTACAAGAGCAACAGAAAGAGCCATTTTGAATGCCAATTATATTAAATCTTTATTGGAAGAACATTATCCAATTTTGTATGTAGGTAAAAATGGTCGTTGCGCTCATGAGTTTATTTTGGATTGTAGAGAATTCAAAAAAACAGTCGGTATTGAAGTTGTCGATATTGCTAAACGTTTGATGGATTATGGTTTCCACGCTCCGACGGTTTCTTTCCCAGTTGCTGGAACGCTTATGATTGAACCAACAGAAAGCGAAACGAAAGAAGAACTAGACCGTTTTGCACAGGCTTTGATTCAGATTCGCAAAGAAATTCAAGAAATTGAAGATAGAGATTCTGATGCAAATGATAATGTACTCAAAAATGCGCCTCATACAGCAGGAAGACTTTTAGCAGACGAATGGAATTTCCCTTATTCTCGTCAGAAAGCAGTCTATCCATTAGAATGGGTAAAAGAACGCAAGTTTTGGGTTTCTGTTAGTCGCATAGATGATGCCTATGGCGATAGAAATCTAGTTTGTAGTTGTATTCCTGTTGAAGAATATGAAGAACGAGAATTGGCTGAAGTGAAGTAATTTGATTTCTGTTTTTCTTAATAAATATATAAACGCAATTTTTCAATTTATTTTGAGGAATTGCGTTTTTTTTATAAATCGTATGTATTCTTGTAGGGAAAACGGCTTGCCTTTTCCTAGCCTAGTCTTTTTTAATTCGAAATAAATACCAATATATACTGGAAAAGACGTGTCTTTTCCCTACAAATGAAAATTAATCAACATTATGAAAAAAGAAAAAATATCAAAACAAGGAACAGATTTTATTGAGCTTTGTGAGCTTACCGTAGGAAAAGAAGTTACAAAACAGATTTTAGAAAGTCCTGTTTCTTCTGAATTAGATACAGATATAGATAATGATGAATT
>Ga0100385_1005010_pt1 | contig 11231 bp, 6 predicted proteins | sample CryGeymeta201509_FD_81543 | JGI IMG/M metagenome (GOLD analysis project Ga0100385, IMG submission 81543) | Groundwater microbial communities from Crystal Geyser aquifers in Utah, USA - Crystal Geyser metaG 2015-09 | ecosystem: Environmental > Aquatic > Deep subsurface > Groundwater | place: USA... | reverse complement strand
CGATGCGCCCGCTCGTACAACTGTATCAGCCAAGAAGTGGAGATCGCCCGTCTGTGTCACGGTATTAATGTATCCAATATCTACTGGCAATTCTTCTCCGGCACTATTGGTGACTCGGATATCACCGCCATCTGCTTTCACATTACTCCAGAAGGCCGATCCAAGCGTGGATAAATCAAGTGTAATTGGTAGATTCGTAAAGTCCTCATCAACTGTCAGTGCTGGTATTACGATAGGGATCCGTCGACCATAGGCAAGATCCCACCAATTATTGATGGCCGTACCCTCGTTACTGAAGTTCCCCGTTGATACCTGTTGCGCAAACCGAATATCTGAACCATCACTTGCCACACCGTTCCAAAAATCAGTGAGTGAACTATCGAGTTCAAGGAACACTTGATATTCCGTGCGGTCATCCCCGCTTGTGTTGTCGACCGTAAGTGGCAATCTAAAGTTCCAACTGGAAGACCAGAATGGATCTAGTAAACCATATCCACGCTTACCAACCGCTTCAATCCACCATTCGCCCTCTGAGAACGGTGGGAAGACGATCTCCATTTTGAAATATTTTGTTTCACCGGGCGCAATCGTAAATACGTCTGGCGTGAAGGTGTGCGGGATAAATTCGTCTGGAATCGGCTTACGATCTGGCCCAAACCCAAACAGTGATGCCGCTTGTCGGAGGAGCCCTGGCGCTGGCATCGTCCCTACTTCCTTGACCACTGGAGTCCAGCCTGGGGCATAGCGGGTGACCTCATGGTCAGCTACTTTGACGCGTTCCACTCGACACGCCGTATTGTCTCCATCAAGCGAATCACACTCCCGTACAATAGTGGTATTGCGACACGCATATGCCTCGACCAGATCATCTGCTGGGGTGGTCGTGGCGACACTGGTAGATGAAGCGACTCTTTGTCCGTCAATAATCGCCTGCAAGAGTCGCTCAGCCGATGGTACACGCTGGCTGACTGTCGTTGAAGCGACAGACTCCTCTACTGGTTCGCTGTCATGTACCTCTGGTGCTGCCACTGTATCACCAGCAACAGCTCCATTCGGGTTTATCTCTGCTGTCGACTCAATTGGTACCACTGCCGAATTGGCAGCGGTCGTCGTACCGGTTGTCTCGATTATTTCTGGCACGATCTCTCCCGATGTCTCTTCTTCCGAGGTGGTTGATGTCTGGTTAGGTTGTGCTGGCGTCAGGTCACCAGCTTCGTCAGTTGGTGCCACGTCCACCGTTGCTTCCCGGGGGATCTCTGACGTAGGTGGGGTCGATGTGACAATCGACATATCCATATCCACTGTACTTGTCGTTGCGATCAACATATCCATATCAGTTGTAGTTGTCGGTGCGGGCGTCGATATTCCAAACTCAACTGGCGTGGTCGCGGTAGCACGGGTAACGGGGGCTAAGTTTTGTGATAATTCAGTAATCGTTGAAGCATCAACCTCTCCCTGATACTCCCAACCAGCTTCACAGTGATAGACGTACGGGCGAAACTCGGGAATGACAACATTTCGTGCTTTGTTTTGTTCTAAGACCGATAGAGCACGCACTTCGCCGACGGCTTCAGGGAAGTACGTCTGAAGCTTAAATTCCTCTATATCAGACGTCGTATTCGTCACACTAAAATAGGTCGCCACTTCAGAGAGGCCAGCAAACTCTTTTTCATTTGATTTAATGATCAATGACTCGCCACTATTCTCATCAGTAAATTGGAAATTGAGCACATCTCCATCAGGCAGCTCCAGCCGATCGCCTGAGAGCGGGGTCAGATCGTACCCGTCATCAGCCAATAGATCTGCAAACGCAGTGGGTTGTGGATTAGTCGGTGCTTCGAGCGTAAAGAGCTCCAGCCAGAAGCTATCGATATAAAATATAACAAAATCGTTCGCATCTCCCGAATAAGAAATCCGGATTTCGAGTTCATCCAGCGTACGTTGATCAATCACTTCCGAGAGCGCGAACAGGTAGTAGCCACCATTTACTCCATTTGATTCCTCATCTTCAACAATTACGGCACCAGCATCAACAAATGTCATTCCACCATCAACCGAATAATCGATAGTTATCATAGGGATCGCGTCTCGGACAGTTTTTTTCTGTGCTGCTAATGAGAGACGCAGTTGGGCACCCGAAATATCTACTTCAGCATCAAGTGGAAACCCGAAATCTCGAGCAACCAGTGTATATGTATCACAATCTTCTGTGCATACTGGTACCCGCTCAACCGATTCAGCTGGCAGAGGTTCAAGAACAGCTGGACTGTTTGGCTGTTCGATCGATTCAGTGGTGATTGGGGCTGTCGAGGTGATTGGTGTGGTGGTAGACTCGTTCTCCAACAAAGTGGTTTCTGAGAGTGTCGGAGTCTCATTCTCAGTCGTCGTTGATATTCCCGAATCGACCATTGTGTTCTCATCGGTTGATTTTGGTTCATAGTCATTAGGGGACGGATCTTCAACTTCTTCAGTTACCAGTACAACATCAGGTGACACAGCTGGAGTCGTTGTGGTCACCGCCGTGTCATCAGCGATCGTATCTGAGAAAAAGGTTGTAAGGACTTCAGCCGCTAATCGAAAAACAACATCGGATCGCTTAGAGACCGTTATGTCAGGATCCATTACTTCAATATCACTTGGTGTAAGTAGTGATTCGTCTGGCGTACCCAACTCGTCAACCTGCGGGGTGGGTGGAACGTCGGCTTCTTGTCCGTCAAGATCAACGGGGGCTTCGGGTTGCACATCTGATTCTAATTCAGTTTCAGTCCCCGTCAGGGTACGAGTAGCTTGGTCACTCATTGGTATAACCTCAGGCGACGTATCACCAATGAATGAACTCGTTGTTGCACCGTCACCGAGGGGCGGAATTTGATTTTGTTCGGTAGCGGTCTTTGGGAAAGAATCTGGAATACCGTCATCGCGTTCAGCTTGACGATCAGCCTGCGGTTCTATTTCAGGTTGTTTCCATTCAGGATCAAGATACGCCGAATTGATACTATTAAATTCTTGCGTTAGAGCATAGGTACCAAGATTTTGGAAGGTCAGTGTATCAGCATTCTTCCAACCTGGTGCCTCAATTGAAGCTGGGAACACATTAATGGTTCGAATAACGTATGCATCACTAGTGAACTGAGCGTACGCCAAATAACCTCCGAGAGACAAGAGGGTGAGAATAAAAAGGTACTGTAATAGGTTTTTTGATCTAAAAAATCTGACCTTCATTAACACGTACCCACCTCGAAAATTGACGAGGCTTCAGGTAACAGTATACCGCGCGTCTTCCTAAAAAGACGCGCGGTAGTACACAGTTTTTTGTATTTTTCTGGTAAAGCTACTTGAGAATTGACTTTACATCATTGATTTCTTTTTCAATCAAGGTCTCAGAGACCTCAAGGGCCTGCGTAAGACCTTCTACTGCGTCTTTCTCACTTTGAGATAACCGCTTTCGCTTCGTTATCATATTGACCTGATCGTAGATCTCATCACGGAGCGCCGAGAAGATTTTTTCCATCTGATCTTGAATCTCTCGAGTTTCCTTGCGGAGCTTTTCCTCTTTTTGGCGGAGTACCTTTTGTGAATACCAGATGTATCCGATCAGAAGCACAACCATTACAACCAGGAAGGCAATGAATAGATTAATTGGTGTTAAGTAATCGAACCAAGATGTCTCTTCTACGATCTCAGCTGGCTTAATCCAGCCTGCTGTGATGAGTACCGCCACACTACCTTCTCGGGTGTTCCCAGCCATGTCGGTAGCAACCACCTTAACCGTATACGTACCATCTTCTAGCTCCTTGAGTAAGTAACCAAGTTTAGCTTCGTCTGGCGTGATCCGGAACGGCTCTTTATCAGCCACGGTCATGTCATAGTACTGAATGCCGGACGTAATATCTTGCGCCTCAAAGGTGAGCAAAGGGAAAGCGCTTGGCGTCGTACCAGCTCGTACTGCAATCGCAAATGGTTCTGGTGGTGTCGTGTCAATCAGGAGCTTTCGATTGACCGGTGCTCCCCAGCCCACCTGGTTGCGGTAGTTGACACTTACGTATTGCACGCCATCGGTCACATTCTCGGCAGTTATCACAAACTCATCAATTGGTGGCTCAATGATCGCTTCTTTATCTAGCTCTGGACGATTGTCAGGTGAGGTCGCAATGGCGATAGCGATAGCGTTTACATCAAATGGAAGCGTCCAGGTGAAGGCTCCGTTTTTGGTTTTATACCACGTATCAGAATCAAGGAATACTGTTGAACCAATCTCGGGAGCCCGTGGCGCATCTCCAAAGATAATCGCTTCTGTATCATTTGGTTCGGTGGTTGGAGTCGGTGTGGGGGTGGGGGAAGGTGTCGGTGTCGGTGTGGGGGTAGCGGCAGCTGCAACCGTATACGTTGCACCAGTTGCATTCTTAAACACATCCGTACCTCTACCATCAGCCGCCAGAACCGAGGCGCCACTCGCAAAATTTACCGCACCCGATCCATCGGCCACTGCTCTAAAGGTGACATTAACAAGGTTGGACGTCGTCGTAAAGGGCGTCGTCGCACCACCGCCGAACGAGACAGTACCGGCAGAGTTAGAAAATGTTGGCTCAGTCGTCCAAAGTGAAAATATCGAACCATCCTTACTCACACTCACCACCGACAGCTTCGTCGGATCAAACGTCAGACCAGCCTCCACCGCATTGACACTGGCTCCACCTGGTACCACTCGTACAGTCGCCGTAAATGTCTGGCCGGCCGTGAAGCTACCACTCGCAGGAGAAATAACCAAATCAGCTGCGTACATGACGCGCGGCAAAATGAAACCAAGGAGCGTGAAGGTTAGCAGAAGCGCTAGGGTACCTACACTCGAGAAGTTTATGCGATGATTGGTGATAAAGAACATAAGAACGCTGTGATAAATTACTAACGAGATCGAGCCCGTGGTCCGCCCGGCTGGATTTTAAGCTGGACCTTGGACTTATCTTCTGGCTTCAAGAGTGGCAAGATGAGAATCAGTACACCGTTCTTGATTTTTGCTTCTGCTTTCTCGATATGCACACTTTCGGGCAGGATGATGCGTCGATAAAAATCTCCCCACAAGCACTCTTGTGCCACAAACGCACCACTTGGCTTTTTCCTTGGAAATACGAGATACTCAGGTCTCACACGTCGGCCTTCGATCAAGACGATATCTGCATCTCCTTCGATTGAGACATGCACATCTGACATATCAGCTCCGGCTGACTGTGCATAGATCACAATCTGCTGTTCTGATTGAAATACGTCAACATTAAGCTGAGCTACTTTATCAACTGAGGTCTCCTCAGCAGCGGACTGCAAAGCTGCGTCTCCGCCTCTGACACCACGACCTTTGAGTCTTTGTAAGAAGGACATATCAATACTATTATACGAGGTTCTGAATCCTAAATATCGGTGTTACCCACACATTTTATCCAGTCCAATTAAACAAGAGAATGGAGAAGTCGGTGAGATTGACTCGACTATCTTGGTTGATATCAGCTGGAGGATCTGAATCGCCACCGTTTGAATTCCACCAGAACAACAGAATCGAGAAGTCGGTGAGATTGACTCGACCATCACGGTTAAGGTCAGTATTGAGCGGTACATCCGCTGCTTGACCCACTCCGTAAAATGTATACGTCGAGAAATTACTTTTTATACTTATACCGCTACTCTGTTCGGCCTTCGCCCGCACCTGATATGTTCCGCGACTAAAAGTGGAAGTATCGACATTCACTGACCAAGCACCTGAGGCGTCAGACGAGGCCGTTAGCGTACTCACTGCACCACTCGAGGGGCCATTCTCAATCGTCACGACTGCATTTGGTAATGCGTACCCCCGCAACGTTAGCGTTGCTCCCGGATCAACCGGATCGGGAGTGACAGCGATACTTGGTGCGATGTTAATGTTACTCAGTGATGACGTTCGCGCACCAGAGACAGTGAACGAAGTACTAAATGTTGATGATTTTATTCTATTACTGTCAGTGGCATACACACCAAACGTATACGCACCACGTGCAATTTGATCAAGCGTGATCTCATAGGCACCTTGCTGATTGGCGGTTGTCTGCCCCGCCGCCTTACCGTCAACGAGGATGCTGACGACACTGCGTGGGAAGGCATACCCACTAATCACGACTCGCGCATCTCCACTCTCGTACGGACCATCTGTACTTTCAAAGCCGCCGCCAGCGGTAGTTCCGGTCCGACCTCCGCCGCCACCTCCTCCTCCACCACCACTTCCACCCGTTCCTGCATCACCGCCTTCAAGCGGGGTCTCACCACTCGAGTTACCTGTCTCCCCTCCACTACCGCTCCCATCACCACTACCGTCATTGCCTGAACCACTGCCATCTCCAGAGATACTTCCTTCACTGTTAGCCGTCCCGGTCGGCTGGTCGTTAACGGTAAATTCGATGATGTAGTCGTCGATGTTGAAGTTACCCTCATCATCAATACAACGCACGTAAAAGGTGGCGACCGAGCCGGGGGTCACCGGCACAACCGTCGTGTGGAAAATGAGACCAGTGTTACTGAATGTATTTGGCATGGCACTATAGGGAGTACTTGATGCGGTGCTGTAACGACAAATCGAAAACTCATCCGTCTCAAGTGCAATCTCTACATTAAGTGTCGTTCCTCCGACCGTACTCGTCGGCGAACCATTAAAGCGCAGTGGCGGAATCGTTTCAGTCGTATCAGCTGGTCCTGCACTTACCTGCTGCACGAGCGCAATCAAAAATCCTGCATCTGCGACCACAGAGGCACCCTCAAAGATCTCCATCTGGACGGCATGAGTTCCGGTTGTGGTGGCGTTTTTGATTGGTCGAATATCTCCCGGTGATGTGGTAGTACCGGTCGTTGTACTAAACACCAGTTGTGGACCTTGACTCACTGAGGTGTGATTCCCTATTCTAATCTCGATTTGATCGTCGGTCTGCAGACCACTATCAGGCGCCAGGGTGTACCGGATCAGACCAGGACTACCGGGAATAATGGTCACCCCATCAATACCGGGAGCAGCCACTGTGCTCGCAGGTCGTGACACTCCACCGACCGCCAACTCAACATTTCGCGCACTAAAGAGCGGTGTACTACTGACAGTAAACCCAGGTGGTGGGGTGATCTCAATATACCCACCCGGAGCAACATCAGTACCGAGCACAAATGACAAAGTATGATTAGCATAGGCACCAGGAGCCGAGGTCGATATCAAATCGCGATAGGATGCAATATTCCGCGCCTCAGTTTCAAGCACACCCACTACAAACACAACAGCGAAACATAAAAGCGCATAGTACACAAACGACCACGACCGTGAAATGGAAAACATATGTCGTTCTATAGTTCTATTGTACCTTGTCACCTTTCACCAAGCTGCTCGTAACACACAGTTACGCACGTGCCGGTACCTGTTCCTTCGTAGCTTGCTCACGGGTACGCAAGTAGTCGAGCACATAATTGAGCACGATCAGGAGAAGAAGAATAAACAACACACCACTCAGCACAAAGGTACTGTAGTCAGTCGCCGTCGCTGGTTGTGAATTAAGTCGGACAGCGATCTCCCGTTCTGACAGCGCCGCCTCCCTTGCATCGAGCTCGCGCTGCCGTTCGGTAAGCGCAGCAGTGATTTGATTGAGTTCAGTTGGCTTCACACCAGCTGACATCCCCACCGCTGTCGCCACATAATCCATGGTCCCTCGCGACAACTGACTCGTTGTATCAGCAATGAGGCCACTCACGAAGAGGAGTACAAGAGCGAGTGTACAGGCACTGTCCCGCAGAATTTTATGGTAGTGAGAATCAGCAAGCATATTCGAATGAATTTAAGCAAACAATGCCAGGAGTACGATCATAAAGAGCGCAGTTACCGCCAAGAGCACTACCGTCATCAAGAGCCATACATTAGTACTATTTTGTCGTCTTCGCACCAACTGCCGACCCCGGACTGGCATCGCGTGCGCCAGGGTACGACGAATGTAGAGACGAACGATTAGAAAAACAACTAGCAGGATCACCGCGAGGATACCAAGGGCTGGACCTATGATACTCATCGGTAAAATCCAAAACGTTACCGTACTTGAGGTCGTTTGTTTTCCATTTACCTCGCCGTAGACTAAACTCACCACCGCTTCATACCGACCAAAACCAGTACCATCTTCAGACCACTCCACCTTAAAATCATCTCGCACTCGCCCAGGAAATACTCCGGCTGAACTCTCGTTCATTGTGAGTGTGGCAACCTCCTGGCCAAACATATTTCGTATCACGAGTGGACCAATTGGCCGCACGAGGACGTTACCCGTATTTTCAATATTTGCACTAAAGGTCACGAGCTTATTTCCATACAGGAACTTATCAGTAGAAAACTGTCGAATACTCGCCCGCTCGACCACATCGCCTGCCACCCGCAAACTGATGATATTGGCCACCTGAAACCCAACCGCCGCGCCACTTTCATTTATCTCCGGAGCTTCGGCAGTAATCATCACGCTACCAAAGTGCCCACCTGGACTTGCATCCGTGGGTATCGTGATTGTAAATGGAACAATGACTTCTCCGTTTGCACCAATGGATACTTCTGTTGTCGACAAACTGGTCCAGCCGGATAATTCATAGCCGGATTGATCTGCCCCAGGACGCAAGAATACTGGCACGCCACCAGGCCCCACATCCGTAATATCACGCACAGATAAGTAGTATGTTTCATCTGTGCTATTAAGATTGACAATCTTAAGCTCGTAGCTATGCGTCGTACCAGGCTCCAGGGCCCCACTTGGCTCGATAACAGCTGGCTGAATTCGCACACCACTTCCCTGCGCTTGAGCGAGATACGGTATTAACAAGAGAAAGCATGCCGCTGTTCCAACCAGAAAAAACCAAAATGAATTGCGTACCAATGCGTGCATATAGGGTATCTAAAATAGATTAATGTAATAACCAATAAGTTTCATCAAGTATAGCACTTACCAAAGTGCATTCTGTTCACTACACACAATCACATACACACATCCAATGAATCACGGTGTGACACACAAAAACCCCTTTCGGGGTTTTTGTGTTGATTACATTTTTTGATTGTTTGATTAGAAGGTTGGTGTTGCGATGTAGGTCAGCGTTGTATTGTAGTCATCTCCAGCTTCCTGCAAGGGAGTGATCTGAATTTGGTACAAAACGTCTGCTTGTCCAATATCTTGAGTTGAATTATCAGCTGGACCATCATGTGTGAAGACCACACGTGGTGAGGTCGAAGCGGCAATGAACTCATTGGCACCAAAAGCGAGTGCAAGGTCAGAGTCGTTTGATGTCAAACCCCAGTGTCCCCAGGTAGTTTCGTCGAGAACATTATTACCTGGTGCGTTCCACACTGTACCTGGTACAGCGACATCAGAACCATCATCAAAGTTATCGATGATAGCGCCTGTAGATGACTCTAGATCACCATCAGACTCAACAGTTACCACAAAGCCGTTACGTGCATTTGTTGCAACATTGAGCCGTTGGGCTAGTGACTTTATTTCACCAGCGGTCAAAACTCCAAATGGAATCTCGTCGTTGGTGGTTGAGCCAGTCGTAGACGCACCATTGACTGCAGTCGAGGTGGCGAGGCCACTCACTGTAAAGTCAAACACGGTATTGACGATCGCCGTTACAAGCACGTTATCAAGGATGGCGACACGTGTCTTACCAGTATCACCGTTTCCTGTGTTGACAACAAATTCATATGAATCTGTCACACCTGGGTTAGTAATTACTCCTGGCGCGATCACGACTCGTACTTCTTGACCAGCAGTGGCAGTGATGTTGTTGAATGAAATCACTTGACCAGTTGAGTCGAATGCTAGTGGCGAAGCTGCCCCCGCGTTGACGGTCACTGTCAAGTTTCCTACGACAGATGCGTCAACTCCTGTAAAACCTGATGGGAAGGTAATTGCAATCGTGTTACCGGGTGCAATTGAACTTCCAGTCGGGACAGTGAATCTGATGTCGTGTCCTGAGAGGGCACTTAGGTCAGAGTCGGTAAGTGTATTACTTACGTTGGTTAGGTTAGCTGCTTCTACAGTGCTGTACATTCCGATTGAGGAAAGGAGCACCGCAGTTGCAACGAGTGTCGCGGCCACTCGTTGCGAAACGCCAACAGTTGTTGGAATTGCGAACATGTTCTTTTTTTTATTTATTTATTAAATAACTTTTTTGTCTCTACGCGTACAAATGCGTGGTGACACTCGATTGAAGTATTCTGTGGAGAATCATAGATGTGATGCGTAGTGAAAAAGTTTCAGCCTGCTTCTATCTATGTACTTCAATCGATCTACCCATAGTTTACCTTTTCTGAGACACCCTGTCTGAGAATTGCTGTTGATAACCTTTTTGTCTCTATGAGAGTTCCTATAGAATCACCCTATTTCGTAACTATTTTTATCAGAAGAGGCAGGATTTTTGTATAAAAGTTATCACGTACAACTGTCGCTTATCCTACGACGCTGACACGACAGGGACATCCTTCCACTGTGTCGTATACGATGGCATGAGGAGGGCGCGCTTCGGACGCCAAGTTGCCTGTGCCGGCGTCGTCCCGAGCCATACCTGCCCCGTGGCAAACTTTTGATTGAGCGCATCCACGACGGACCATACGCCGACACTTTTCTGTGGTGTTTCAAGGAGCGACAGCTGACCATTTTCGGCCGCCAGACCAGCCACCATCACCCCGACTTTTTGGTACGGCACTCCTGGCACGTAGCGATGCATGAGGAGCCCCAGGGCAGCTCTGAGTAGGACATGCGTATCAAATACTGGCTGATCAAAGGTGATGTCAGCCCGAATCCCCTGAAAGGCATAGTCACCAAAGCGACTTGGCCGAACCCAGATTTTGAGGTACGTCGCCCCCGTACCAAGCTGTCGGATATCCGCGCCTACTTGGTTTATGTGGTACGTGAGTGCATCTTGCACCACTACCATGTCCGTCGTCGCTTGATTGAAAGTACGCGAACTCATCAGGCTTTTTTGCGCCACTGCCCGCTTGACTCTGACGGGCGAAACCGGACGACCAGCCAACTCTGACTGGAGCGCCACTGCCACTACCCCGAAGCGGGCGCGCAAACGATCAGCTGGCACCAAGAGGAGGTCAGCCACCGTAAGGAGACCCACCCCTCTAAACTGTGCCACCAACCCAGACCCAATCCCCCATATCTCACCGAGTGGTATATCAGTAAGTGGAACAGGTGGGG
>Ga0100385_1005006_pt1 | contig 11236 bp, 9 predicted proteins | sample CryGeymeta201509_FD_81543 | JGI IMG/M metagenome (GOLD analysis project Ga0100385, IMG submission 81543) | Groundwater microbial communities from Crystal Geyser aquifers in Utah, USA - Crystal Geyser metaG 2015-09 | ecosystem: Environmental > Aquatic > Deep subsurface > Groundwater | place: USA... | reverse complement strand
TCATGTCATCATGCTCAACGCCTTGATGCGCCGAATAAACATCATGGCAAACGCACGCGCGAACACTTTTAACTTTGTTGGCGGCGATGCAAGCTCCAACACCGCTTCCGCAAACGATGATTCCTTTTTCTGCTTCGCCTGCTGAAATTCTTATTGCAACGGCAATAGCAAAGTCGGGATAATCGTCTTTTGCATCGTAAACAAGATTTCCCGCATCGATATTTTCAAAATTGTTGGCGAGAAGATATTCTTTTATTTTTTCTTTTGTTTCAAATCCGCCGTGGTCGGCGCCGAGTATAATTTTCATTTTATTTTCTTTCTGATTTTAATTTTCAATTAATTTGCAAACTGCCACATTATACCGAAACGGATTCCCCGCCACGGCATCGGGTAGTATGGAGTAACGTAATAAGTATTTCCAAAAAGATTTTCCCATGAAAAATAGATCATCGCCGATCTTTGTATTTCACCGGAAAGATAAAAATCAAGGGTGAAGGATGCAGTAACAGTTTTCAGCGTATCGTAATAAACATAGGGATCGTAAAAATCATATTGAGCGAACGCTTGTTTGCTTGAAAATTTCGCTTCAAATCCGGTTCGTAAACGCAGACTTGAATTAAATAGGGTATCGCGGTATTCAACTTTCCAATTTAAGATAACATTTGGAACTAATGGATCGGAAGGAACACTACTTCTACCTTTTTTGAGTAAAGAGTTTTGAATTGTTGAATTTGTTAGTGCGTGTATTTTCCAATAAACGTAATTAAAAGTTAATCCAACTCCATAAGTTGCTTCGTTTGGTAATGTCCAAATACCATATTTCCCCGAGTATTTTTGATCTGAAATGGCAATGAATTCATTTTTTCTTTCATTATAAAATAGATTTACTGCAATCAATATTTCGTCTTTGGTCATCTTATAACCGAACTCTGATATAAAAGTTGTTGGAAATGGAATACGAGATGAAAATAGCCTACCGGGATGCACATCTTTAGCTTCTTCAAAATATGATAAACCAGAATAAAAAGATGAATTATCAGAAAGCAGAAAATTTATATCTGTCCCAACTCCATTAAAATTCGTTCCATTTTTTAAAATTACTTTACCGTACAAGGATGGGATTATTCTCTCATCTAAAAGTTTGCATGATAGAATGCCATTAATTGAGAGAGACTTGGCTAATCCTACATAATCAGGATTAAATCGTTCAAAATAATCCATGTACTCGTAATTCCCCTTTAGCGATAAATTAAAAATGCTGAAATTTGTTTGGTGACTTATAATTCCACCAAGCGTCTTGGTTTTTCTATCGGAAAGAAGAGTCGGAATATTGTACTGTCTTCCAAATTCATTTTGCCGGTATTCATCCAAATTAAAACGATAGTAAAAGGAAAGTTCGGACGTACTTTCTTCGTACAGATGCGTAAGCATCCGCAAAGAAAAATTGTGCTGTTTAACTTTTTGGTAACTTTCGCGGTCGACTACGGGAGAAGTCCGTTCGTTATACAAATAGAGCCACGGTTCCGTGGTTAACGTCGCAAGAGTATCATAATTTATTCCGCCGTTCAAACCGATATCCGATTTCACAAAATTGTAATTCAAAAAGAAGTTTAGTGAATTTGAATATAAATACTTTAGTTTCACTTTCGCCTGCCACAAACTGTAATCGGTATTTACAAATCCTGCATCCATTTTCCGGTTGGAAACATCAAAAGAGAAAATATATTTTTTTGAAAAAAGGGAATTGAACTGCGCGTCAACATAACCTTCTCCCATCGGAGATTCGATATATTTTATGCGTGTGTAAGGCGGCATGGCAACAAAGTCTTTTGTAATAAAATTTACCGAAGCCAGATTGTTAAAAACTCCGTGTAAAAATCCGCGGGGAGAAGGAACCACTTCAATCGAATCAACATCTTCGGTTTGGTACAAGTTTAGATCGTAAACATTCCGTATTCTGTCGTTCAGCAGAATCCCATTTTCAAAATAACTGACGTTTCCGAATCCCGCCCCGTAAAAATTCATTTCTTCCGGAAGTCCGCTAAAACCGAGACTTCTTTTATAACTTACCGGAATCAGCGAGAAAAGATCGCCCGCATAACGGAGATTCATTCTTCTAATTTCTTCTTGCGGAATGATCGCGCTGAAAGGATATTCCGCAGAAAAAGTAATGGGAACAACCGTGTCACGAACCGCTTCAGCATTGAGCGAATCGGCTGCCGACGAATCAGCGATTCCTAAATGAGTAGTTCTTAACGAATCGAAAACAGTAACAGAATCGGAGGTAGACCCGCCATGAATGGAAAGCGAATCACCCATCGAAAAAGTTTGTGTTGCAAGAAAGAAAAATAGTAAGCCGAAGAATTTCATTATCTTTTTAATTGATTGATTATCTATTGGCAAATTAATAATTAAATTTGTAGTGAAAAAATTAAACAATAAAGGCGCACTGTGAAGCTTTCACTATTATTGCCGGGGATGGATGATCAATTCCTTTGGTTTAACAATTTATATGACGTTACGGGAAAGACCGTTTTGGTGGTTGGAGAAAGCTCCGACGAACTGGCAAAGTTTATCGAAGAGAATTTTCAAGCGAAAGTTTATTTCATTGTGCATGACGAAGATGCGCTATTCCGAAGCCGTTTGAAACTCGGCGCGAATAAAAATATTTCCGTCCGGCTGATGGAATTTTCCAATACCGATTTTAAGAATGACTTTTTTGATGCAGTATATGCGCAGGCATCGGTAACGGTTAAAGAAAGAAGAAAGATCGCAAAAGAATTTTTCCGCATTACAAAACCGGGGGGAGTTTTATGTGTAGGCGAAATGTGCAACTTGAAAAAAGAAGTTCCGCAAGTTATAACCGACGTTTGGAACCGCTCTACGCTTTCCCCGCTCTTTGTTGATGAGCTTGTTCCGTTTTATGAATCGGTGCACTGGAAACATAAAGAATCAAAAGATCTTTCTGAAACGCTCGATGTTTTCTACATCCAATTTGAAAAGAAAGCCGCGAGAAATCTTCCCAACGTTCCGGAAGGAGAAAAGAAACTCCACAAGAAATTCATTCACAAAATAAGCCATGAAGCGAATGTTTTTTTAAGACACGGCGGTTACAAAAATATCGGATTTTCTGCAATGCTTTTTGAAAAGGAAACTAAATGAAACGAAATGAAATTCTTGAATTAACGATTCAAAGTTACGCCTATGAAGGTTTGGGAGTTGCAAAAATTCCGGTTGAAAAGGATGGAGTGACAAAAGATTTTGTCATCTTCGTGCAGCATGCGTATCCGGGCGATACGGTTAAAGCTGAAATTAGAAAAATTAAAAAGTCGTACGCCGAAGCCAAACTTGTTGAAGTAATTACTCCATCGGCAGAGCGGATAAAAGCGCGTTGCAATTTTTTTGGAACGTGCGGCGGCTGCAAACAGCAAGACCTTTTGTATCCCGCACAAGCGCGCTACAAACAAGAACAAGTAAAAGATATTTTTAACCGGCTGGGAGGTTTTACTGATTTTGCGCTTGAAGAGATCATCTCTGCGGAACAGAACTTTTACTACAGGAACAAAATGGAGTTTTCTTTTGCGGAACAGCGCTGGCTTACGTTGGAAGAAATTAATTCAAACGAAGTGATAGATAGAAATTTTGCACTCGGACTCCACATCCCAAATATTTTCGACAAAGTTTTAGACCTTGACGAATGCTTTTTGCAATCGGAAACCAGTAATAAAATTCTCAACTTCACACGGAAGTTTTTTAAAGATAAAAACACATCGATCTACACAACCAAAACACATACCGGTTATTTGCGGAATTTGGTAATCAAAGAATCGAAGCATTTCCCGGAACTAATGGTGAATCTTGTTACCCTTGAAGAAAATGATGAACTGATGGATGAATACACACACAGCTTAAAGAAAGCAATTCCCGCCGTAACCACGATCATCAACAATATCAGTACGAAGAAGGCGCTTGTCGCGATAGGCGAATATGAAAAAGTTTTTTACGGGAATGGAATTATTCACGACTCAATCGGTGACTATAAATTTAGAATAAGCGCCAACTCATTTTTCCAGACAAACACTTTGCAAGCGGTAAATCTCTACCAAACTGCTTTAGATTACGCCTGTCTTTCCGGTAACGAAGTTGTGTATGATCTATATTGCGGCGCCGGAACGATCTCAATTTTTGTTTCAAAGTTTGCTAAAGAAATTTATGGCTTTGAAGTTGTGCAATCAGCGATAAACGATGCGGAAGTGAACAAGAAACTTAATCACACGGAAAATGTAAAATTCTTTCTCGCCGATCTGTATGATTCTTTCTTAAATGTAATTGAAAGTCAGAATATTCCTCAGCCCGATGTAATCATTGCCGATCCTCCGCGAAACGGAATGCACAAAAACACCGTCGCCGATATTATAAAACTTTCCCCGCAGAAAATTGTGTATGTAAGCTGCAATCCTACAACTCAAGTCCGCGATTTAAAACTTTTCTGTGAAGCGGGATATAAATTGATCAAAGCTAAACCGGCAGATATGTTTCCGCAGACTTACCACATAGAGAACGTAATCCTTATGGAAAAATCCTAACAAGTGGTTGTATGAAAGCGAAAATTCAAAACAAAATTGAAGAATTTCTAAAAAATGGTTTTGCTAAAAGCAAAAATTCAGATTACACCGGAGCCATTCAAGATTTTACCAGAGTATTAGAAATCAAGCCTGATTACGCTAAGGCTTATTATTTTCGCGGGAATGTCAGAATTAAACTTTCAGATTATTCCGGTGCTATTTTGGATTACACCAAAGCAATCGAACTTGACCATGAATATGCCGAGGCTTATAATAATCGGGGCATTGCTAACGCTAACCTCTCAGCCTACACTTTAGCAATTCAAGACTTTAACCGGGCAATTGAGATCAGCCCTACTTACGTTGAAGCCTATATTGGTCGTGGTCTTGCTAAGTATAACCTTTCTGATTATAGCGCCGCTATACAAGATTTAAATAAAGCTATAAAAATTAATCCCGGTGACGGTGAGGCATACAATAAACGTGGCTGCGTTAAAGAAGAATTATTAGATTACAGCGGTGCGATAATAGATTACTCCACGGCAATAATGATTAATCCCAACGATGCTGAAGCTTATCATAATCGTGGGAATGCTAAAGCGAAACTTTCGGATTTTAAGGGAGCCATTAAAGATTGCAACAAAGCGATTGAAATTAATCCAGATGATGCCGAAGCTTATCATTCTCGTGGAAATATTGAAACAGAACTCTCAAACTATAGAGCAGCTATCAACGATTTTACGAAGGCTGTGGAGATTAACCAGAAATTTACAGATGCCTATTATGCCCGCGGCATCGCTAAAGCTAATTTGGGAGACTTCAGAGGGGCAATTCAAGATTTTGACACAGCAATAGCGACAAATCCGGAGTATGCAAAGGCATACCATAATCGCGGTAATGTTAAGACACAACTCTTAGACTTTAGAGGAGCTGTTCAAGACTTTAACAAATCAATCGAGATCAATCCTTACGATGCTGCGGCTTATTACAACCGTGGTAATGGGAAAACAAAACTCTCGGATTACAAGGGAGCGGTTCAAGATTATACTAAAGCAATAGATATTAACCCGAAGTTTGCTGCGGCTTATTATAATCGGGGAAATGATAAAGCAAAACTCTTAGACTTCAAAGGAGCGGTTCAAGACTATACCAAAGTAGTTGAATTAAACCCTCAGGATGCTCAAGCTTATAATAATTGTGCCGGTGCAAAAATCAAATTAAATGACTTTGCCGGAGCCATTCAAGATATTGATAAAGCAATTCAAATTAATCCAAACGATGAAGTGGCTTATACCAGACGCGGCAGCGCAAAAAGTAAACTAACGAACTATATCGGAGCAATTCAGGATTTTACCAAAGCTATAGAAATAAATCCTACGTTTACGGAGGCTTATTCAAATCGAGCTGCGGCTAAAGGTAATTTAAAAGATTTTCCCGGCGCCATCCAGGATTATACAAAAGCTATTGAAATTAACCCTGATCTTGCAGGGGCTTATGCCGAACGCGGTGTAGCTAAATATTTCTTTGGCGACAAAACCGGAGCCTGTTTTGATTGGAGAAAAGCAGCTGCGCTTGGTTATTCGAAAGCCAACGATCTCTTAAAACAGTATTGTAAATAGTTGGTTCACGGATATCCCTACATTTATTGTTTCTCTTTTTTTAGACCTGATCAGTCGTATAAAATATTATTGGGTCTATATCCTATTTCGTCGGTTATCGAGCAAGAGAACAAATTCCCCTTTCAGATTTTTTGCTTCAACTTCTTTTAGAATTTCCTGTGCGGAATCGCGGAAAAACCTTTCGGTTGGGAGTGTGAGATCGAATGCAATTACCACTCTACAATATTTCCCGAAAACTCTTACAATATCACTTAACAGTGCTTTTAAACGATATGGAGTATCAAGCAGCACGATCAACTCTTTTCTATTTTTTAAGTTGAATAATTCCTTCTGCCGGATTTCTTTCTTTGGAGAAAGCCATCCATAATAATAAAATTTTTCAAAGTCCAAACCGGAACCTGTTAACGCCGGAAGCAATGAATTAGCGCCTGGAACCGGTATAATTTCAATGCTGTAGCTGATGCAGAGATCAACCAACTTATGTCCGGGATCGGAAAAAAGGGGAGTGCCGCAATCGGAAATTAACGCGGCGGTTTCTCCTTGAACAATCCGGAGCGCTATCTCATCTGCAAATTCTTTTTCATTATGTTCATTAATGGAGACAAGCGGTTTCTCAATTTTGAAATGTGAAAGAAGTCTACGTGCTTCTTTATATTCTTCGCAGATTATAAAATCGACTTCGGCTAATATCTTTAACGCTCGAAGAGTTATATCATCATAGTTGCCGATGGGAGTTGAGACAAGATAAAGTTGTTTTTTCATGGCGCTAAATTACGGTTATCGTTTGTAGAAAAAAAGATTGAAATAGAAATCAGAAGTGAGAATTCAGAATTCAGAATTTAGAATGAAATTTCCTCTGACTATTGCCTTCTGAGACAACCGGCTTTTAGTTTTTGGGTTCCGACTCTGCCGGGTTATGAATTAATGAAAATCTAAAAAGCCGGTAAACTCACTTACCGGCTTTTTTATGCTACTGTTGTAAATCGAAACTCTGTTTCGACAAAACTCAACCTAATTAAGACTATCTCCATATTTAACTGCACCGATAATTTCTTTTACAACTGATTCATCATAGAACAGCGCGAGAAAACCTCTATGACTTACATGACGAACCGCATCAAGATCGTTCTTTGTCTCTCTTCTTATTTCAATCAAGGTTTTTCCAACTTCGCTTGTTCCGGCGTTTCAAGTCCGAACAAGTCATATGGTTTTTTACTAAAATTATCGTTGAACATGGAAACGGTGAAGAAAATGTATCCGATAAATCCGCAAACAATTAGCAGTTGTGCCCACGATGTTTTCTGAATATCCTGTTTTGATTTTACATCGCAAACTTCGCCGGGGCAGTATTGCGCTTTTTCTTTGAAGAACATTGAGTAAAATTTACAGCCGATACAAATTCCGAACGCAGTTTCAAAGAATAAAAAGATGAGGCAGATGAGACAGATTATTCCCGTTATCGGGCTGTAAGCGTTCATCACCACAAGATGTATGAACATTGTTAACGCTAATACCACACCGATTATCCACGCGAACTTTTTCTGCGCCGCGCCAACATATTCCGGAATTTGATTCCTAACTATCAACCGCCCGATAATTAATGACGGAGAAAATCGCGGACTGATAAAAACGCGTATTACAATATCCGTAAGAAAGATTACTACCGCGTATTTTAGCGGTACAAAATTCTGTCTAAAAATTACAATCAGGATTGTAAGGAACATCATTAAAAATAATATTCCGGCTGCTGCCCGTATTTCTCTCTCGTTTAATACCGGGATGTTGTAACCTTCAACATCCTCTCCAAATTTGATTAGTTTGCTCATTGGTACTCCTTTCTATTGTTTCTGGTATAGTTAGCTTCTGATTGTTGCAAAATCTATTTTTTGTTGATTTTGATTTTTCAATTCATAAAATCTTCAAAATCATATCCGGCAAAAACCCCTTCTTGGAGAATGAATTGTTCTCCATTATTTGCAATAACTCCTACAATTTGAGACAATTCATTTCTAACTATTAAGGTGTCCTCATTGTCCGTTATAATATGAAAAAAGTGTGCGTCAGAAAATTTTGCATCGATCGTAAGGCTGTCTTTATAGCTCTCTACTGATTGAGAACTGTAATAATTAAAATCCGCAATGAATTCATCTAATTCATGAGCGTCTTCATATTTGGCGAGTGAATCGTATTCCGTTTGAGAAATAGAGAAAAAAACAATTTGATTCTTTCCGATTTCAAGCGTATCGCCTTGTGCCTGAGCAAAAATTGTTATTGGAAAGAAAAGGAAAAGTAAAATATTTCGGTACATATGTTTTTTATTAGTATGTCATTAATAGAAATTGTTGCTGTGATGCCCCCCCAATTAGAGTGACAAATAACCACAACTATCTTCAACACGAACAAAGAAATAGAACCTCACGGATTGCTAATTAATCGCTAAAGAAAACTTAAAAAGAATTCATTTCAGTAACAAATAAAAACTTTCGGTTCAAACATCTAATCCCTTATGCGACAACGGTGGATTGTATATTTGTGAACGGGGTTGATCCACTTTTGAATTTATTAAACTTCTTTGAACTTACCTGCAACATATTTATGAATGATACTTGCCACCAACGTTTGATAGGGTAATCCTTCTTCTAACGATTTAGCCTTCAAATTTGATAAATCTTTTTCTGATAGCCGGACATTAATTCTTCTGTTTTTAACGCTGTGTTCCTTGCAATCAGTTGATATTCAACCTTCTTTTTGTCTAAATCTTTAACCGGTACCCATTCATCATTTTCGTAGGATTCAAGTAATTCCTTTTCTTCGTTCATTTTTAAATATTTCATTTCCTGTTAATTTTTGTTCATAAGTTAATAAAAATGGATGCCTATTGTCAACCCATCTTTTGCCTTATTTAATGCAGTACTATCTCACCGATCAGAAAAGGGGGGGAAGTCAAAAGTCCAAAAATCACTCTAAACATCCGAACCACCTGCCAACTGCGAACTGCCGACTGCTGACTGCCGATTGCCAACTGCGACTGACCACCCTCCACCAACAACTAACCACCAACCAACTCCCGGTATTTTATCCCGCGCGCTTTATCTTTATATTTGCATTCAATTTAAAGGAACATATGGAAAACATTCGGAACTTTTGCATTATCGCTCATATCGACCACGGAAAGTCCACAATTGCGGACGCTCTGCTGGAATTTACGGGTACGGTTAGCCAGCGTGAAGCAAAAGCGCAATTACTTGACGACATGGATTTGGAACGCGAAAGGGGAATTACGATAAAATCTCACGCAATCCAGATGAATTATAAAGCTAAAAACGGTACAGATTATAAATTAAATTTAATTGATACGCCCGGACACGTTGACTTTTCCTACGAAGTTTCCCGCTCGTTAGCCGCTTGCGAAGGAGCAGTTTTAATTGTTGATGCGGCTCAAGGCGTTGAAGCGCAGACCATCAGCAATCTTTATCTTGCACTTGATGCCGGACTTGAGATAATACCGGTCTTAAACAAAATCGATCTCCCAAGCGCGGAAGTTGAGAAAGTAAAAGGGCAGGTTATTGATCTTATCGGTTGTAACGATAGCGACATTATTCTTGCCAGCGCAAAAGCAAGAATCGGAATAGAAGAAATTCTCGAAGCGGTCATCAAACGAATTCCAGCACCGACAGGGAATGAAACAAAACCGCTACAAGCGCTTATCTTCGATTCTGTTTTCGATCAGTATAGAGGAGCAATTGCTTACATACGTGTTTTTAATGGAACACTGAAGGAAAAACAGAAGATAAAATTCTTTGCGCACGATAAGGAATACGATACTGAAGATATCGGCATTTTGGGAATGAAGAAGATCAGAACCGGAGAACTTTCCGCCGGAAACGTCGGTTACATGATCACCGGAATTAAAGATGTGAACGATACCAAAGTCGGCGATACCGTCACTTTAGCCAAACATGGCGCGACTGAACGGCTTCCCGGATATAAGGAAGTTAAGCCGATGGTTTACAGCGGATTGTATCCAACAAACACTGAAGAATTTGAAAATTTGCGCGACGCACTTGATAAATTTCGCTTAAATGATTCCGCGCTTGTGTACGAACCGGAAACTTCTGCCGCTCTCGGATTCGGTTTTCGCTGCGGATTCCTCGGACTTCTCCACATGGAAATTGTGCAGGAAAGATTGTACCGGGAATTCAACCAATCAATTATAACAACGCTTCCAAACGTGGAATATATTGTTTATAAAAAGAACGGTACGAAACTTACGGTTGATAATCCCGCAACAATGCCGCCAGTTGGCGATATTGAATTGATCGAAGAACCTTTCATGAAAGCGCAGATCGTTACTCCGAGCGAGTACGTTGGCAACATTATGAAATTGGCGATGGACAAACGGGGCGTTTACAAAAACACCACCTATCTTGACCCGACCCGCGCCGATCTTCAATTTGAATTTCCACTTTCGGAAATTATTTTCGATTTTTACGATAAGCTTAAATCAACTACACGCGGTTATGCTTCGTTCGATTATGAATATATCGGTTACAAAGAAGCTGATCTTGTAAAACTTGATATTCTGCTGAATGGTGAAACGGTTGACGCTCTTTCGATGATCGTTCACCGCAGCAAATCTTTTGATTGGGGAAGAAAAGTTTGTGAAAAGTTAAAAGATCTGATCCCCCGCCAGTTGTTTGAAATTTCAATTCAAGCGGCAATCGGCGCTAAGATCATTTCAAGATCAACCGTAAAAGCAATGCGGAAGAACGTACTTGCAAAATGTTACGGCGGTGATATTTCGCGTAAGCGGAAGTTGTTGGAAAAACAAAAAGAAGGAAAGAAGAGAATGAAGCAAGTCGGGAATGTGGAAATTCCCCAGGAAGCTTTTCTTGCCGTTCTCCAAATTGAAGATTGATATAAAGGAAGAATCTTATGAGAAAAATTATCTTTGCGATCTGTATTGTTAGCTTAACAACCTTTTCGATTTTCGCGCAGCAGAAGTACATGGTTTACTTTAAAGATAAAGGAATAACGGTTCAAACTTCGTTG
>Ga0100385_1004994_pt1 | contig 11249 bp, 8 predicted proteins | sample CryGeymeta201509_FD_81543 | JGI IMG/M metagenome (GOLD analysis project Ga0100385, IMG submission 81543) | Groundwater microbial communities from Crystal Geyser aquifers in Utah, USA - Crystal Geyser metaG 2015-09 | ecosystem: Environmental > Aquatic > Deep subsurface > Groundwater | place: USA... | reverse complement strand
TTTTCTCTGTGATCGGCTGCTGACACTCTGATAAGATAGACTTTGATTAAATGTCTCAAAAGGATCAATTAGACAACTTTCCTTTTATGAAATAGCATCATGTCTTGATTTCAACATCAAGGGCATAAAAATCCCACATCATAATTTCTATTGACATTCAGAAGATATCCACAGTTTATTTGATAGTCTATATGCTATAGTGTACATTTCTTATCATGGTTCAGTCCTCCAGCTGAAATGTGGCCAGGAAAAACTTGATAATTCACTTATGGCTGCTTGAAGGTTCTGAATATGTTTGTACTTCTTAGTTATAGCTTAGTAATAAATCTTGTAAAATATAGAGGAAGTAAAACTCAATGAGGAAGCTCAAGAATAATTATAAAATATCTACATTTTCTGAGGGAACTTTCAAGACAGCTTCATTCTATTATGATTAGGAAGCCATCCAAGAGAAGAAAAACAGAAGCCAGAGGAAAAATACGGTTATCGTTTTGAGAACGCTTCTTATTTTGTAAACACTCAACCCAAAAACAATCTGTGATTTTTCAAGAGATTTTTTATCTTAAATAGCAGAACTTGTGAACCAAAGTTGTCCTCTCTCTGATGGCTCTTTCACAACCAGAGAACTAAATAATTCTATTTTCCCTATACAACTATTTGATTAACAAGTTGACTAAAAGAACAGTCTCCCAAACGTGATAGTAAAAGCTGATATTAAGCAAGTGAATAGTCATTGAAGATTGCCCTCATGACCTTCCACTATTTATCAAGATTCAAAGAGTCAAGTTTGGGATTCGATTATGCTACTTACGGGAAATCTACATTTCATCATATAATCTGAAGTATAAACCTGAGCTTCTCAATGGTCGCTCATCTGCCTATTCTCATAAAGAGCTGATCTTTTCGATTGCCAGATGCTTCATGTTATTGTTTATTTTATTGAAGATTATAATTATGCTTTTTGATAATGGTAGCTTCAGATTCCTGATAAGAATAAAACTTTGATCATAAGTCCAAAGTTTAGAGGAATTTGCTTGTAGGGATGGAAGCAACACAGCAATAGTTTTAGCAATTATCAGGAGAGCTTAGTAACTGAGACAGGTTATCATCATGAGTAATAATAAAAACAATATAAAGAAGAGTCTCATGAAGGCTATCTTCAAGTCTTCAGTTATGAAGCATTCTCAACTCCCTTCTGTCTCCACAATTTCTTGATTTTTAGTTCCAATCAAAAACTTGCCTTCGGAGGAGCTTTTCTCTTTTTCTTTTGAGTAACTCTTTGGACATGCCCATTGGTAAGCAAACGGCTGCTTCTAAAAGGCTGATCTAATTAATCTTGCTCAGATGGGAGTTTTTCTTTTGTTTGGGCTTTTCTTTTTTGATTTTCTGAGAATGCTCTCTATTCTTGCTAACAGAGTTCAACTTTTCAACTTTTTGCAGTTAAACTTCACTTTTTGTTGTCTGAGCAGACTATTTGCCCAGCTTTTCGGACTTTATGGAGGTCTCACTGACCTTTTCAACAATATTTTCTTTTTCTAAAATATGGGCTTCCTATTTTTTAGGTTTCGGTTCTTCTTTTGGAGTCAAGATCTTCTTTTTCTATTATTTCGGTTGGATCTTCTTTGCTTCTGATTGTGAAGGCCTTTTGGGTGTTTGCTTTTAAGAAAGGAGTTAGTTTTGGTATTTTAGAAGGCTGGTATTGAGTGCTTGTGATAAACCTGAATAAGATGGTGAATACAAATAAGGATGGAGTGAGCTCTGGGCTAGGGTTGTGGCATCGTAAATTGAGGACTATAGGGATTATTGTTGAAGCAATAGGGCATGAAGGTAATGAAGTTCATCTTCTTTGACTATTTAAAATTGATTATAATTTTAGAAAGTACATACCTGGACTTAAACTATCGACAACGATTGTCTAAGCTCTTCAATTCTCATTAATTTGAGAAAAAATAGGTTCAGTTTAATAGTTCATAAATCTCCCATAAGTTTAGTACCATAGTTCTTCCTTCTTTTGTGTCAAACATTCATTTTTTAAAATTATTGAACTATAACGAAAAAACCTTGTCTGAGTGAGATCTTTACAAACAGATGAAAGATGATCGAGAAACCTTGATGCCATCTTTGATTATTCGAAAATCATCAAAGTAAACCTTTGTTGAACGTTATCTTCCTTTCCCTCACTAAGGCTAGTTTTTTCAATGAAAATATCCTTCTGACCTCCTAACAAGAAAAGCTTTACCTCCCTATCAAATGTAGAGCTGTAATTACATTTTTGACTAAACTCCAGAACATATATCTGGAATGAGATTTAAAACAAATGACTGGACATTAAAATATCAGTCAAATCAACAATTGTATCGACAATTGCATTTTTAGGATCTGGCAGCATAGAAACAGAAATAAATAAGGCATGACATGAGTTGTGATGCATCTGTTTTAATTTCGACTGGACCCAAAGTTTTTCTATCAATATGACTGGACAAGTCATTATTTAATTAATTCTAACCAAGTTTCAACAGTAAAAGTAAAGTCTCGATGTCAAGAGCAGTTGCTAATGATTATGATAAGGTCTGGTATGATCATAGGAGTCCATGATGGAACATGTAACATCATATAGCATAACTGATAAAAAGAATCTAGCTCTCCTGGGTATAAGGAAAGGTTGAGAAAGGCAAAGAACAAGCTCTTCAATCATAGTATCATATCACCGGAAAGGAAAAATAAAAATATGTAAGAGGTTCAGTTCAAAGATTACTTTTGGAATTTATAAAGATGAAACTCATATAAATTCAAAATCATTAAATTTATCATTCCACATTTTGAGGAGAATTTTTTTGTTATTCTTTTTTCTCACCCTTTTCGGGAAGCATATCGACGTCTTTCTCCTTTTCTTTGTCCGGAGTTGGCTCAAATTTTTCAGGGGACTTCGGGACCTACTGTACCGTATCAGCAGCTTTCTTTATAATCTCTCCTGAAGTTCCAACAGCCTGGACTGCAGGAGCTTTCTTCCAAAATCGCATAAGACCAGTCTTATCAAGTTATTTTTTGTACTACTCCAATGTCATAAGGCACTTGACTGACTTTTAGTTGAGTTTGTTGACATGAGGAGCTATCCTAGCAAATCCCACATTTTTCCAGACTTATTTGTCCTTCTTGAGGATTGATTTATTGATGATGTTTTGGATATCTTTGGTGTTCTTGGGGTTCATCCAGACATTGACTTCCTAATGAGAAAGAATCACTGGCATTCTATGATGAACCTTTGCCAACTCTGGGGTGGCAGCTTTGGTCAAAATAATCACTTGGTTGTCAGGAGTATATAACCCTGCAACCAAAAAATGATCTCCTTCTTTCGGTCTAAGACTAAAAGGCTCTTTCTTTTCATTCCATTCGAAATAACCCTCCATGATGACCACACACCGATTCTGAATAATATTGACAAACATTCTCTTTTCCATCAATTCCTCTATCCTTCCGTTGATGACCATATTGTATTGTCCTTTATGCCCCCAAGAACTATAATCCAGTTCTCTATATTATTCTTTCTCCATATCTTCGTCTTTGATGTCTTTGTCGCCTTGCTATTCGATGTAGAAACGATTTGGCTTGATTACTGGGATATAAGTTGTGGGGCAGACGTTGTATGAAGATGTGTAGTGTTAGCTGTTGGTGCATTTTTTCGTCTTGGCGATTTGGAGAAGACGCATAAGGGGTAGGGTTTGGAAAATTCTTCCGCACATGTGAGTTTTAATGTTTATGATAAAATATATGTGAGCCATATTAGGCGGCAGATATTCTCACATTGCTCAGAATGTACTCATGAAGAACATTTTCAGGTCAAGACTGATAAAATATTATAAAACATCAGCAGCAGCTCTTCTTTTCCTTGACAGTCTTCTGGTTATCCTTCGTTAATTTGATCTTGTTCTCTTCTTTTTTATCTTATTTTTATTACTATCCTTTACCCTCATTAACGTCTTCTTCTATGATTTTTTCATTCTTGAATTGAGAAGATTTTGCCGGTTTGATGTTGAAGTTGGCACCATCCAATGATTTCTATGTGCAAATCTCAACAATGTTGCTGAATAACTACTCAAGGTTCTCGCCTGTTTTTGCACTCACTTCGTAATATATGACCCCCAGTTCTTTAGCCTTCTGCCTGCCTTCCTCAGCAGTCACCTCTCGTACATCTTTTAGATCTATCTTATTGCCAATTAAAAGAGTGAAGCCTTCTCCGGTTTTGTTTTCGTTATACAAACTGAGCCATGTTTAAGCGCTATTCAGAGAGGCTTTACAGGTTACATCAAAGACTATCAGCGAACAATGAGCATCTCTCAGATAACCTGGAATGAGAGATTTGAATCTTTCCTGACCTGCTGTGTCCCATAGCTGCAGTCTATAGTTTTTGGTCTTGTACAAAATGTTCTTAGCCAGAAAATCGATTCCGACAGTAGGCTATCTACTATAATAGATACATGTGCAGTCTCTTAGAACTTATCGTTGACATACTTGTCAATAATGCTCGACTTGCCTACTGACTGGTTTCCCAGAAAGACGATCTTTATCTTTATTTTTCCAGTGACGGTACTCACAGAGTTATTCATCTATCGATTGTTTATATATTCAAATGTTCAGAAATTACTCTTTTGATGAAACAACAATCAACCATATTGGGAAATGAACCGCAGCACGTTAGGGTTGCGGTGATAATGAGGAATAGGATTTATTATCGGGTTGTAGGATTATGGCTTGTTGATGGCTTGAGAACGAGAATTTTATGGGTTTTGGTGTTCAAAGTATTTTCGTTCTTTTTAATTTTTGTACTGAAAAGATGGCACCTTATCGAAGTATTTATGCTGTTTATCTTTGAGAATTCTATCTAAGCGAGGGGTCATAGTCTCGCTAGGTGATTCAAGACCATCTAGCTCACTATGATAGCTCCAGTTGAGGGTATCCTTTACGCTGAGGGTAGGTATATTTTTGAAATCATAAGGATGAGTTTGTTTAGGCGATTCGACTCTACTTTAATTCTTCAGTTCTACCTCCTGTTTAAACCTTTATCTTTTTTCTTTATATTTCTGGGCATCTTCTAATCTTCTCTCCTCCTGCATTTTGAGATGTTTCTCTACTTCTTTCGCATACTCCATCCTACATATCACTTATCCTTACTTCTTATTCCTTTCCAGCTCTTTCTTTTTGTCTTGCTACTTCATCCAACTATCCTGCTACAATAAATTTCTCTACAGCCACAACTATCTCTCTCTATCTTCTCTCTCTCTTTATCTCCTTTCGTTTATCATCTAATCGTAGATCCTTGAGTATTAGTTTCGGCTTTGTTATTTTTGCTGTCTCTTGAGTTACTGCTCATACAAATGTCGGTTGCTTTGCTGTTTGGAAAATTATAGTTATTTGCTCTTCTGGTATTGTTTTTACCGCTGGTCGTGCATCTTCCTCAAATGTTCCTATTCGATGTAGCTCCTAAATTAAATGGATTGATACATTAGAGCTTTTGATTGAAGTTTTTTTATGTAGCTTTATGGTACTAGAGCCTGATCTTCCTTCAGCAGCAATGACTGATGTTTATTCTCTAAGGACATCAACTTTATTTCGGCAATATAATCTTAACTAATAATAGAAATGATATCAGTCTTGTTTTCTCCTAGGTTTGGGCACATCGATGTCCTTGATTCCATGATAAAGGGCCAGTCCTACAATGACAGTGTAGCCAGCTAGATAGTACCATTTGAACGATTTGGGAAGTTTCTTGATATCATATCCAAAAAATATATATGGCTCGTGCGCTTCTTACGCCTCTAGGAAAGGTTGAACTAATTCAATTATTTTTAGTTATTATTCGGTGTGTGGCTAGGCTATATTGAGGTTGGTCTTTTCGATTTTGTTGAACATCTCGAAGGAGTAGATGTCCGATTTGTCTTTGTAATTTTCGATGAACTGAAATATTGTTTTAGTTACCTGTTTGGCTAATTAGGGATCAGAGTACAACTGTTCGCAATTTGATATTGCCTTGAGGAGCAATTTGTCCATGAATTTTGGTTGATTTTATTCAGGCAGTGCTTTTTTTTCGGCCTCAATGTTTTAGCTATTATCGAGAAGGTGTTTCTTAAATAACCAGATACACCCTTCTCTCTGTTGTAGCTTGAGCTACTAGCTAATCTTTTCACTCTGTGCTCTGAGCACGCAGAGATAGAATGTAAGTGCTAAAACCATTCTGAGAGAGCTCATTTTTACAAAATTTATAAATTACGACCCAAAAGCTATGATATTGATTATAATCATCTAAAACTCTAACATATACAAACCAACTCAGACAAACATACCCCTGAGTCCGAACAATCCTAAATTTGCATTATTTTGCTGACTTGGTGCCTATCTTCTGATTCCCTATTATTTTTCCTTCAGCTCTTCATATATTTTCTATGATCAGTTCTATCTTACATGTTTCAAGTTACGCTACTCGATCAGCTCATCTTTTAGTTTTTTGATTTATGCTGTCAAATCTTCATGCTTTTTCTCTTTCCGCTTGTTCTCTTCTTGGTATTTAGTTATATTGTTTTTGGACTGCTGAAGTTGTCCTTCCAACTCTCTCTTCCGACGCCGTTCCGTCAAGACACCTTACTTGAGCATTGCTAATTTCTTTAAAAGTAGTTTGATCTCGTCATGCTGTTCTAACCATTACACAGGTAAGTACTTATCTGCATGGTGAACTCAGCTTCTTTCTTTTTGTCTTCTTTGCTCGCCTAGGAAGGTCTAGTATCTCCTGTTTGAGTAGTCTCAGACATTTACAGTATTATAAAAATATAAACTCAAGAATAGCAAGCAGTTCATCATTTTCGAAGATTTGCAGCATTTCATAATGATAACCTCTTTTTAGTTGTTGTCCAGTATAAACTGACAATGAAAGTTATTATTGCTTCAAATATCAAGATTATTCTATAAAGAAAATCGAAGGAAGCATGTGTGATTAGCAGAGCATGTTGAAATACATCAACGTTGCCAGACAGCATCCCGCCTACTATATCAACCTCATCGATAAACAGCTATAATGTTTCCTGAACGACAAGGAAATCTCTATCAACGAAGATATGATCTATGAGACTAACTAAGGAAAAAAGGCCTGGAAAGAGGCGAGAATGTATCTAGAACAACAGAAGTCACTGCCCCCTTTCGAAGCACATTAAGGACTCAACATGTCAGCAAAAGAGCATGCAGTAGATTTAGCTAAACATTCGATGTTCGGACATACAGGTTCTAACAAATCCACTTTCAGCTAGAGGATCCTAAAACATTGCAAGAAAGGGCAGGGTGCTATGGCAGAAATAATCGGTGCTGATTTTTACATTGAGGACCGCAATCATGCTGAAATGACTGTTTTAGGTTTGATTGTAGACGACGGAGTGGCGGATCGAGGCCACCGAAAGACCATTTTCAATCCTCAATATCGCTACATCGGTTGCAAGTCCTAAATCCAGAAAGATAAAGTAATCACAGTCTTCAACATGACCTAAAACAAGCTTCAGATCAGAGGGCAGTCTTCGACCATTTCTTATAATACTGGAATGTACACAAACTCCAGCTCTAGCCGCTTCAAAAAGGAAGACAAGGTAGACAATTATGCACCAAAGGAAGAAAACGCCTTCAGCAGTCCTAGAAGTAGGGGCACTAATAGTCCATTTGAGGAGTTAGCCAGCAATATTCCTTCTGCGAGATTCGGCTCAAAAATGAGTTAGACTCCCAAAACTATTACAGACTTCCACAACGGCAAAAAGGTCAGCTAGCGCAAAGAAAATACTCGCATTTTTTACGAAGACAACTCCAAAACAATAGAAAAGCACACCTTCATTTATTACTCTGATGGCACCAGATAATAAAACATAGAAAAGCACACAGTATATTCCTGATCTAACAACTACTTTAATCCTCGTGATTATTCTATTATTGCGATGTATGTTGGAGAGCTAAATAGATTTATTTTTTTAGTGATAAATTATAATATCGTTACTGTGCATGAGTTCCTCAGCCAATCAGCCCGATCGTAAGGATGATCATAGTCAGCACATGAAAATTTGTACATGATTGAGGATCACTGCTTCGAAAGCAATACTGTCACTAAGTACATCAAGGGGAATTTCTTGGGGAAGGGTGGGTTCGCCAGATGTTATGAACTCATCTCCCAATAAAGCAACGATATCTTTGCTGTCAAGGTTATCCAAAAATCCAGTCTAGTCAAGCAAAGATCTAAACTCAAAGTAAACCATCTCTCTATGCAGCTCATGAGCGAGATTAAGATCCACGAATCTCTCAATAACAAAAACATCGTGAAATTTCTTCACAACTTTGAGGACAACCTCAACGTCTACATGGTCCTCTAGCTATGCACCAATAAAGTACACTGTTTGATATTCCAGACTCTGAATGATATGATCAAAAAACGCAGAAGATTTAGTGAGAACTAGGTCAAGTACTTTATGCTGCAGGTGTTGGAAGGGTTGTAGTATTTACATGGGCAAAAGATTATTCATCGAGATCTCAAGTTAGGCAATTTGTTTTTGTCGGATAACATGACAATCAAAATTGGGGATTTCGGACTCGCAACCAAGATAGATTTTTATGGGGAGAAAAAGAAGACCATCTGCGGGACTCCCAACTACATCGCTCCTTAAATATTGGAGTCAAAGGGGCATAGCTACGAGGTGGATGTGTGGAGTTTCGGGGTGATAGTTTACACCTTGGTCTACGGCCGCCCTCCCTTCGAATCCAAAGATGTGAAGGACACCTACAAAAAAATCAAGGAGTGCACCTTCACCTTCCCGGATACGGTAAACACCTCCTCTCAATTAAAATACCTCGTTTCCAGTATTCTACAGAAGGATCCTCACAAAAGGCCGACAATCAAGGAACTCAAAGGTTTCGACTTCTTCACGGAAGTCAACCTATCAAGACAACCTTCTATCTCATTTACTCAGCGCTCAATGTCAGCTACCAAAGAAGATCGTGATCTTTCTGACAACGGAAAGCTGTATACTAACAATTAATTTGCCACAAGTAGAGATTTATGTCAGAAAAGCCAGGATAAATTCTTGGCTACTGACCGTACAAATTCAGTTCAAAAATCAGGGAAGAAGGATATCAATCGAGCCAGAAGTCAGCGAGTGCTGAAAGATAGCAGCAAAAGCAACTACACTCCAAAGAAGCTAGTTCGCTAAATGTAGTCAATAAACATAACAGTAAAAAAATGGATTGACTACTCATCCAAATACGGTATAGGCTATGCCCTAAGCAACAACATGATTGGTGTCTACTTCAACGATTCAACAAAAATGCTCACCCATTGCTAATAGTTTTTCTACTACATTTAGCGTATCTAGAGGGAAGATGTCATCAAGAAACATTACTTTCGGGACTATCCTTTAGAGCTCAAGAAAAAGGTGAGCCTGTTCAACCATTTCAAAGGCTATCTACAAAATGATGGATAAAATAAACTAGCTACTAGCAGTGCTGATATAGATTAGAAAAAATTAATCTATGTCCGGAGATGGTTCCGCTCTAAACATGCGGTTATCTTCAGACTCAACAACAAGTCAGTTCAGGTCATCTTCATTGACCAAAGCGAACTTCTTATAAACTCCATTACCAAACAGCTGCTGTACACAAACAAATACAAATAAAAAAGCGAGTACGCTCTGGCTGATATAATGCAGAGCTAGAATAGATAGCTGGTGAAGAGATTTGAGTACACGAAGGAGGTATTGAATGAGATGGCCAGCAACATAGAGAGTAAGAAGAGTGGAGGGCATTGAGGAAGTGCCTTTAATGATTTTTATATGGACTTTGGCAGCAGATGATATGAAATTCATACAAGAAATAGACTATGTCTACTGAATCAAAGAAAGATGGTTAATATTATTACATTTTAAAGTCCAGATATTATTCGCCTCAAATATTTGTCTATTTTAGACATAAAATCACTCAAAATTATTCACGATTCTGCTGATTTTACTCCCTTTGCTTATCAAACTACCGATGAAACTCCAACAATAATTTTTCCTTCTAGCTCAGTTCTGACCCGCTCATCAGCAAATCCAGCACGTTGACTTCATTGACCAAATAGTAATAATTCTTTATATCAAACTCCGAATTGTTCTCGATGAAAAACTACCTCACCTCAGACTTACCTCTTGTGCCTCGGACTAGCTAATGCTTTGCTAGCATTCGTGAGCAAGAGCTGTTGTTATTTTATCGATATAGCTTTGGAAATCTCCATGAGGGACATCTTTGAGGATGATTTGTAGCTTTTATTACTACTAGTAGAGATGGTTGCGGGTGATGACCAGGCATGATATTCTCTTCATCTCGATTAGCTAGTTGTTGGAAACCTACTGATGTTTGTGGGCTGCACATACATATAATATGAGAATCAATGTTGTGATGATCCTTGTTAGCATTTGGATTGGTGAGGAAACTATTATAAAAATTAAGGGATAAATCATAAAGTATAATATTTTATCAAATTATCCCTCAAAAACCCAGTCAGCCGTAGCATTCATCACATCAGGCTATGTTTCCTCCAAGACTATGATAGTTCTTAATAGCATTAAGGAACAATGGCTAATTATTGCAAAACTCTTGGTGGTATAACACCGGAACTATCATCTATGTTATGATCTTTTGCTCTCTTGCTGTAAATTATTATTTTATTCTTCATCGACTGGCTTGGCGTGCTCCTTTTTCACTCTGAACTGCTTACTTGTATGTATTCCTCTTTATCCTCTCTAAGCAGTCACTTATCTGAAGTAGTGGTCTTTCAGACTGGATCTCCTCTCCTCAGAACCGTAGTTACTGATCAAATGTGAAGCCCTTGTAGAGTTCATCTTCCTGGGGGTCTACTTGGATTCATTGAAGGTTTTGCTCAATCTTTCGAGGTTCTGATCTTACATATCGTATCCTCGTCTGTAAGCCATTTTATCGATGTAGTTCAGATAACCAAATCCTCCAGATTTTTCAGGATCAGGCTATTTGCAAGGAAAGATCGACCATGGTTTGTACTGTCCCAATTTTCCTTAGAACTTTCCCAGATCTTTAGTGCATGATGCACATTGCCATTTCTTGGCAGCAAACAAAGCATCAGTTTATTATTATGGTAACTTCCTGATGATAATTTATGTTATTTCGTTGATCTGGATAGGAAGTGGGTTACTTTCTTTTAGAGAAAAAGGAGGGCATCTCTGGTT
>Ga0100385_1004973_pt1 | contig 11282 bp, 11 predicted proteins | sample CryGeymeta201509_FD_81543 | JGI IMG/M metagenome (GOLD analysis project Ga0100385, IMG submission 81543) | Groundwater microbial communities from Crystal Geyser aquifers in Utah, USA - Crystal Geyser metaG 2015-09 | ecosystem: Environmental > Aquatic > Deep subsurface > Groundwater | place: USA... | reverse complement strand
AGTTTCACACAATTTTCCAGTTTTGACAAACCTCGATGAGTTGCTTACTTCAGCTATAAAATTTTGCAGCTGAGAGTATGTATAAGGAATAGAGTATGCAAAGTACACCGGTTTATTTTTTTCTCTAAAATTATATTTGAACTGTAACTGGAAGGTCTTTCGATCAAAGCCATACCGACAAATTCTTTAAGCCCAGACAACATCATAGCAATCTCCTTGTTTCCACTAATCATTCTGAAATACGTAAGGCTTCATTCCCTGAGCATATAGGTTCTTCTTTTTGCCAAAATTACAAATATTAAACTGAATCTAACCCACTTGATCAAGGTTATCTACTTTGAAGTAAAACCAAGCAGTATGTCCACGAGTGTTGGTATCGCATCTCAAAAATAAGTCATACTCATTTCGTTTGACCCTAACAGCCATGTCTAAGTTGCCACTTTCGAAAGCTGAATCGAACAAGATCTAGTTTCTAGTTATGTCAAGAGTGTTTCGGTTGCCATCATCTCCAACTCGTTTGATTGCTTCCTTCACTACGTTAATGCTGGTGTTGTAGCGTGAGCGATAACGCCAAAAATAGTTGTATTGTTGGTTGACTTGAACTGAATTTGTATAGCGGGGTCCAAAGTATGCCACTTTGAATCTGTCGTCTGTTGGAATATGAGTTGTAAGAGCATCGTAGTAGGCATTGTTATAGGAAAGAGGAAGTGGGCAGGAGGGAAGTTTTGGTCTCCAGCCCATCACCATATCAGGTTCGAGTGAGTGATGGTGTGACTCAAGAATATCTCTTGGAGCATCTCTGAGGTGATACCTTAGCTGTGCTGGCATTTAGTCGTTCGGCTGAGTATCTTCAAGGTCGTGATTGTCCCAGCCATCTTCCTAGGCGAAATGTTTCATTCGAATTAACGATACAAAAAGATTATTACCGAAATCAACGGAAATTCTAAATCCCTTGCCAGATATATAAAATTACAAATCAATATACAAAGTCATAGTTTCAATCATATTATCTATCAAACCTTCACTCTCGTGATTTTTGACAAAATCCCATGCTTTCTTCCAAAGTTTATGATCGCATTTTCAACTCAAAAATGAATTGATGTAGTTATTCAGTTTGCTTCCATAGTTAAGCACAATCGTTCTTGATGGATCTGGTTCTATCCTCATCTGATACTTATGTTGCCTTAATCAATCTTTACAATCCTCTTACTTGCTTCTTCAGATCATCCCGAGCCTGATTCAACTCTTGACCAGCTATATTTTATCTCAGGTAGTGTATTTGTTTGAGAGTTTCCTGGATAGCAAATTAAATACGTTGGCTTCGAGACGAGTATTGTGCACATCTGCGGCAAGTTCCTACAACTTTTCCTCAATATTTTGCAATTTGAATTTAGTGTTCCTCTCGGTAAATAGTGATGCAGAACGCCTTGAGGAGCCGAGTGCTGGTAATCTGAGAAGATCCACTTCTGGGTTTTTGAGAGCTGCTGATTTATTGACAAAAGAAGTGGAGGTGTTCAATTGTTTGCTTTTATGATCGTTGGCAGTTTTGAGATCCATTGAGCTCTGAAGGGCACGTGCCTAATTGTATCTGGACAACCTTCGCATGAGTTATTATTTTTATTTATCAGGCTAATATATTAATTGGATCAGTCTACAAGTTATGAGTTCTTATAATTCCCTCCAAGACTTCGCATTTTCAGCCAAAATGCCAAAATGTCCTCAATTATTCAGCTCAGAACTTCATGAAATGATGTTGGATTGGAATGGTCGATATGATAATTAATGGAAAGTCGTAATTTCCTAAAAACGACAATATTTCATCATCTCATATTTGGAGTCTTCAAAGACAGCGGTTATTTTGACTAGTTGATTCATTTGTCAAGTTGTGGAGTACAATTCATCGAGGAATATTCTGAATCATTTTAGTTTCTCAACAAAAACCTTTCTTTTTTCTCGAACTCTAAATAAAATAAACTAAGGTATATGCATCAGTGTTAAACATGATATCTGTGATTATAATGCCCACTTACACAAATTGGGTAGTGATTTTTTTTGCTATTACTTTAATATTAGTTTTAAATTGTATGAGTAAAAGACAGAACAGTGGGAAGGAGGCTCCTTCTCGCGTCTTGCTAGTTTGTGTCTATGATACCATTGTGCTCAACATCACCAATGAAATTGTGTATGCCAGGTTCTCAGAATATGGCAACATTCTCAAAATTCTTATCTTCGAGAAAGGTTAGGTGACTAAGTTTTTCCTGGAGTTCACCAACATCGACTCGGCTGAACAGGTACGATGACACTAACGCAGGCCAAGCTGAACCTCGATGGTGCTAAATTGTTTGAAAACATATGCAAAATGAACATATATTACTCCAACTTCTCAAAGGTGGACCTCAAACACTAAACAACGGAGGGTATCAACCTTGAGCCTTACATAATGCCTTAAGTTGATCCCTATGGCTATCCTGCAACGAGTTACCAATACAACAATCCCTCCTTTTAGGTCTACCCGATGAACCCTTATGGTACCATTATCATATAATTTAGCTGCTTATTTTCAACCTTTTCCTGAAGTGCCGCAGGCTCTCTATCAGGCAGATGTTGAAGAGATGGCTCAAGCTGTTCCTCCACCTCAATAACCTCAATAACCTCAATAACCTCAAGCCCTCAATACTCCCAACAGCAAGAGTATTTAACTGGAAATGACGATATAAAATGACATTGACTCTTTACTGAAGAGTGAGGAAAAGGCATAAGTCAAGGTGGAAGTCAAGCCCAATGCTTTAACCTACAGCATCAGCTAAAATTATCAGTTTCTGACCTTCCCAATTAAGTACAACGTCACCAACAAGCAACTCTACAACCTTTTCAGCAATTTTGGCAACGTTTCCTACATCAAGCAAACGAATCAACATGCCTACATCAAATTCAGAAGTTATGAATTTGCCTCAATCGCCAAAAAATATTTGAGTGGGTATATCTTGCTTGGCAATATATTGGATCTGAACTTCATTATGGACACCAACAATGCTCTACCATCTGAAGAATAATTCTCCAACATCACCTATTTTGACTCTTCTTTTGATAGGTACTTTCCTAGTAATGCCAGGTTCAATAACGGCAAATCGATCTCCATCAACTCACCGAGCAACACCATTCATATTTCTTCCATCAGGAGGTAGGTGTGTCGAGAGGGGGTTCTAAGAGAACTTTTTGAAGAATTCGGTTGTATAGTTGGAGTTGAGCTGCTGAGCACCGGTTCTGAAAAAAACATGGCGCTAATTCAATTCATGAACATCGAGGACAGTTTTTATGCCTTATCATAAATGCACGGAAGTACACTGGCAGGCCGCAAATTACAAATTTCATTCACCAAGTCCAGAATCTGTTGATCTCTTTATCTCTTGAACAAGTAATACGAAAAATCATTTAAAACTTTTACGCTCAGCTGTGTTATAAAACATTGGAGAATCCGCCTGGCCACCCGGACTCTGCTATTTGCTTAGACTTCTCCTGTGGGATATCTTGCTATATATTTCAGGTTGATATCTTTTCAACTATTGAGATTATTCCTTGACCAAATCGTTTTGCCATGTAGCTCTCTTAATTTTCTGTAATTAGTTTTTGTTGATTTATTTTGAGCTTCTGAGGCTGGATCTAGGATATTGATAGTTATTGTTGGGTATACTTTCATTTACTGCGCTTTGGCTGGTCATACTTCTACTTTTGTCTTTGAGCTGTTTGATTTGTTTGGATATCTCGATACATTGTCTTCTTATTAGTGGACCTTTGTTGGCACTGTGATCTTCTTCCAAGAGTTTCTATAATTTCTTTGACAGTCTCTCAATTTCATACTCAACTTAATTCTTACTTTCTTACTGTTCATATGGTCGATCGATGGAGGTGTTTTCAACATTGCTTCTGGGCAATATTTTTTCGAACTCAATCTGGAAGTGAGAGCTGATTGAATCCAACGTTGTCATTATGATATTTTTAATTTCTTGTAAATTACTGGACTGCAATCCTTGAGCTAGATAATACAGTTGATTTTCAATAAAGCTGCTACTATTGAATAGTTCTTCTTTGATGGCTCGTATCTAATTTTCATTTTTATTCATCTATGCTGCTATTTTCTTCCTTTCCTATTTGTACCTATGTTCATGTTTCATTTTTTTGCGGATCTAAGAGGTCAAGAAAGCATTCTGTTGCTTCAGGTTAAAATTTTCAGTGAAGAGAATTTTTTACATGTTTTCGTAGTGACTTTGGATGCTTTTCTCTTATGTTTACAGTATTTTGCGGCTTGTGTTGCAGGCTAGTTTAAAATTAGACTCGCATTAGCTGGATTGAGGAGGACTGTTGAATTCGCTCACTTTTGCTTTCGGCCGAACTCTAGAACTATAATTGGAAGTCTGATTGTCTGCAACTCCAAAAGATTGCAGCAATATATGATCCTTATTTTTCTTTACGGCTTCTGTTGGTCCTTTCATTTAATAACTATCATTATAAATTTCTGTCTTAATCACATCTATTCACATAGAAATCCCTACAAACAAGTTCAAATATGATCTGTTATTAAAAATGATCATCTCTTGAATATGTTCAGATCTTTGTAGAATGTTCTTCGAAGTTATAGTTGATCGATTCTTGTCTTACGCTGCATTCTCTCCTCTATGCTGTATTATCGCTCTGTTTTCTGGTTCTTTATATGATAGGTTTTGAGGCCTTAGGGGCTGTAGGCTTATGGGTTGTGTCTGATCATATTGTTGTGAACTCTTTCGGCTCTTCTGTGTGGCTCTGTTGGCTTGAAGTCAGTTGTTCGAATTTTGCTTTACCGAAGGCACCAGTGTTTGATTTAGGGCACTTTATGAAGAGAAGATTTAAATGGTTTTTCGAAACTGTTAGCTTCAATGAAATATGACCTGCCAGTTTTAGGGGTCTGATCAGGCAATTCGAAGTCTACATGACAAGCGAGTTACTGGATTTGATAAGGTCTTTTCTAGGTTGAAATCGGATGCTTCGACCGAATCGATTACTTTTTTGCCCACTCCACTACTAAGCAAAATCACTATAATTTTTCAGAGGTGTGGTGTAGCTGAGATTAGGTTCGAGTGTGGAGTAATTCATGAAAATAAAATTAAATGTTCTAATGAGCCAACTTGAATAATATCTGGAGATAATCATATTTTATCTTCAAGGTGAGGCTTCTTTAATTTAGTCAAAAGTTGAAGCTTTTATAAAAATTTACTAATAATCGGATGTTTCTTACTAAGAAAAATGCACATCTTGTGAACAAAGGAAAAGCTGCACCAAAAAAGAGACCGTTGGGAGGTAAAATGTATCTGATTTAGGTTGGGAAGACGATTAAGATAAGCCAGCTACCAAACAAGCAAATAACAATCCAATCTACATTCCAAAACAACAAACAAATCTCCTCGAAGATACTGATGAACCCACAATCACAAATCAACCTCATCAACAATAGCAATCAATCCGTAAGGTCTCTCATGAACAAAATCTTGTTTATTATGACTGGGATACCCTCAATGAACGTACAGACATGTACAATTATTTCTATTAAGTGACTGCTAGAAGTACCTTATCGAGAAAATCGTGCAACCGGGAGGGATCAGAATTAAGCCCAGCGATAGCATGCTTTTAGATATGTTGAAAGAGGTCAAAGGAATGGAAATATCAAATATTGGTTCACTACTTTTGAGCAAACTAGAAGTCAACTATCCTTTTCAGGTAAAAGCTAAGGCTTTGTATACCATCGAGTATCTTACTAAAAAAGATAAGGAATATTAATTTTACTTCAGAGAGCATGCTGAAAAAATCAAAGAATTTCCAGAACCTGAAGATAATGTTGAGAGTTATAAGAAAATTCAAAAGAGTGTGTTGAATCAGATAGGCACAAAAGTGGAGATTTAGGCATCGCTTGAACAAGCAAAGCCTGAATTTGTAGATCCAGGGTATTATCAAGAGCCTCCTAAGTCACAAATGAGCTAGTTTTTGGATAAAAATGTTAATAAAGTCAAAAAAACAACAACGAAGAAACCCATCATTGGTCCAGGCCAGGCAAAGAACAAGACGATTGAAAAGAAGAAGTCCATCACTTCTACTGAACAAGAGGCAGACCTCGTTGTTGCTACTGAACCGGTCCAAAATACCTCAAACTAAACCGGTCTCTAAGGCCTTCTCGATTTAAAGCCCTCAACTGAAAAAGTTCCTGAAGCTAATAATGATCTTCTGGTATGATATTTTAAGTAAAGTAATAGTAAGTTGTGCCCTGACTGTTAATATTGACCACTGATGTATGAGCATCGATAAATTATCATTCCGAATAAATGTTAAGCGGCTTGCTTCCAAAGTCTCTCAACTTCTGAAGCATGCTACCACCATGGTTAGGCTCACAATTTTCATCCATGTTGCAACATTCCACGCACTCGCATAACGAAGTGCATTTTCTACCGGCATTATGACATTCACAGTATTTTTTGAGGCATTTGCTTTTCCTGCAGTGACATCCTTTTCCAGTAAATGACTACTTCACTAGCTTTTTGGTAATCTTTTTATGGATTTCTTTCTATTCGAGATTTTGACATCCTTCGCATGAGCAGAAAGATGGATCACAAGTACGACCCATTCTGAGACAATCACAATAACCTTTCTAGCATTTTGAGTGACGGCAGTTGCAGCCTTTGCGGTTAGTGTCAACAAATTGAAGAGGAAGGCGCTCTTCAGTGAAAGATTCTTCTACTTTCATTTCTTTAACGGTATGAGGGAATTCCTCCTGGGCAGAATCCTCTGAAGAAAAAGGAGGAGAAGACTGATACTCGGATTACTCTTCCTATATTTAGTGAGAAGAGGGAGAGGGACTGTCGAGGAAGGGACTGGGGCCGACAAGAGATGTGAAAAGTTAAGGTTGTTCGGCCGACGACAGATCAGACTCTACGATGGCTAGTTCATCTTCCATGGGACTCATTTGTTGCCATTTTTTGATGGGAGTCTGCATATTGTTACTTCTGCTTCGTTTCATTTTGACTTATCTAACTGTATAATAAAGTTATTAAAGTTATTGTGTCAATTGATAATCGGCGCTAACAATAAACTATTGACACCTCCGAAAAGGTCAAAAATGAAAGAAGGGATAGGGAGAAATGGGATTAGCTGTTGTGCAAATCAGACTGCAGGGATTTCTTATGAGAGGAGGCGTTTGTAGGGGTAAATGCTGCTTCTGTGGCCATCGGACCAGACCATGGCAACTGCGTAGTTTCCTTTTTCTTCAATTTTTGTGGGGTATACATGAGGATCAATTTCTTCCTTTTTGACAAGCATAGCACCACTGAGTTAATCAATGCAACCAGCACATTTACATGAAATCCTCAAGGTGTAAGGATCAATTTTCTTTTTCTTGCCATTCTCCTCAACTGTAACCTTCTTATCAGCTGTGTTATAGAACACGAAAGTTCTGCTTTGACTTGCTTTGCTCAAGAAAGTTTCGATACCTTTGCATAGAGCAGTGTAAATTTTAGAGATGGAATGTTCGGAAGGAACAACAAGAGCTATGGGAGTACCATTGTCGGAGTATTTTGAAATTTAACCTCGAAGGGGTATCTGTGCTGTATTCTACATTATCAAGGATGTACCTCAATACCGAATTGCTCGACAAGCATTTGTGTATATCCTCGACCAAATATCCTATCTTTATTACCGCATTTGCCGCACTAGTAATAAGACATATTTTCAACGATGCCTAAGATAGGTACTCTCAAATCCTGAAACATCTAAATTCCCTTGATAACATCAATGAAGGATAATCGCTGAGGAGTAGTAACAATAACAGCACCATCGAATTTGAGTTATTGACAAAGACTCAACTGAATATCCCCAGTACCTGGAGGCATGTCAACCACCAGATAGTCGAGCTAGCCCCAGTGTGTTTGATAGAGAAGTTGAGAGATAATTGAGGAGACTATAGGTCCGCGCATGACGGCTGATTTTTGACCGACGAAGCCAAAAGACATGCATTTCATACCCTCGTAGTCGATTGGCTCTATTTATTTTTCGTTTTCTTCATAAGGTCGCAGAGTATCACTTTATCTGTTGATGAGAGTTGGCAATGAAGGGCCATAAATATCGGAGTCGAAGACACCAACTTTAGCACCTTGTTTATGAAATGTTGCTGCCACGTTGATAGCTATTGTGCTTTTACCAACGCCTCCTTTGCAGCTGGAAACTGCTATGATCTTTTTGATGCCTTCTAGATTTCCTTTTCGGTTGAATTTACTCTCCTTAGGTTTGGGGGCTAGAGTGATATCAATGTCAGAAAAACCAACTTGTTAAAGCTCAGCCTTAAGGAGAGCTTTGATTCTTCTGTAATCTTTGTTCAGATTTAGGCTAATGCTAACTTTCTTTGAAGCCTAATCCACTTTCTGATCAACTATCATACCTGAATCGAACAAACTAGAGGTATTGCCATCATTATCGACGGTGATCTTCTTGAGAATGTTGTCTAATCTTTAGCTGTTGGCGAAGAAATATCGAGGTGTGAAGAGCAGAGGTCTGCTGAGTAGTGTGATAGATTTGGTAAACATTTTTAAAGATAATCAAAGTAAATTCAGGAAAGATGTTTTTGCCAATTACCAGGTCTTCTCTTTGCGGATCAACTTTATAATCGCGTATTAGCCGTGTGCTAAAGCTCCAGGGTTCACAATCGGTTTGCCATTGAAACTAGAAATAAACAAATGAGTACACATCGTATTTGGCTCCTCCATGCACATGCCCGTGAAGATGAATGATGAGCTTCTCATCTGACTAGACTTTGTCTAAAGCTTTGCTGCCTGCAAAGATGGGGACTTATTTTCCATGTCGGTCGAGAGTAGTACTGGAAAGGGCTGGTCCAGTATGTGTCAGGAATATTTTAGATGTACTGAGAGTATCAGGTTTGAAGACAGCATCAACATCCTTTTCATACTCCTGTTAATTTTGATATGGATATCCCTCCCACACTTTTTTCTTGCATTCCACATCGTTATAGGCTGGTGTTGATCCTCCTAGTCCTACAACGCTAAGTCCCATCTCCAGTACAAACTCTTTTTTATGGATATTGATGATATCTGGAGAGACATGACTAGTGCAGTCAATAAAGGATTGAGGATCGTGGTTACCAGGAATGTAGATAATTTTGCACTGGAACAGATCATGCAAAAACAGCAAAATTTCATTGCAAGTCTCTTGTTATTTCTCTTCAGAGTGAGTTTTATTGTTATGGTCACAGTTAACAATGTCGCCACCCACGAAACAGTAGTCGAAGTGAAGAGAATTGGCCTTGATGTGCTCTGATAATTTCTCTAATTTTTAGCGGTTGCTGTGAATGTCGGTCAGGAAAATAATGTCGACTTTTTGAACCTGAATGTTCAGTTTTAAATTTCCTTCCTTCATAAGATATTTTAACAAATTATATACTATAGCTTACCTAATAGAAAGTATAAATTAAAGTTAATATATCATCTATCATAAGGCTGAAGCTCCTCTTTACATTATTGCCACGATCCTAGGGAATTATTTCTTCTTGATTGCCTCTCTACAACCAGAAATAGCCAGCTATTTTGCTTTGCCGAATCTGACGTTGGCAGTCTGGTTAATCAATTGACCTAGGTCTTTCAGAGATTATGACAGTTGCTTGGTATTTTGATTTTTCTTCTATATTTAAGTCATCAGATTTCTATTGAAGCCCATGATATCTGTATATGTCTTCCTGAATTATCGCATTGAGCTCACCAGCCGAGCACTTTATCCTTTGACCAACATAAATTTTATGTTATCTATCGCCTATGCCATTTCTGACGAGATCGATACTTTAGCCTGGCTGAGTTTCTAGATAATATTGAGAGTATCCATAAGTCTCTTCTTTTCTTTGGGAAACCATAGCTCTGAATCTAGTTATTGGACTCCGATGTATTCCACTAGATCTTGGAAAACGTTGCCTAATGTTTTAAGGCATTAGCAGTGAATCTCGATGAGGCTTTATTTGGTCTTGAAAATCAACTCCATTGCTACCTTATCATAGGCGTTGTAGTATCTGAGTTTCAGAGAGGTGGCTGATTAGTATTTGCTCTTTTCTTCGGCTGTCCAATTTACAAAAAAACATTGGGTGATCCATTTAATGTATCTGGCCACTCTTTCCACACATTTGAAGCGAATGCCGCCTTCGATTGTGTATTATTCTGTTGTTTGACCGAATTTCCAAAATTTCGGTAGAGTAATTTTGAACCCTTTACCCTCATAGACCTTCGAGGCATAGCTCGAATGGACAAGCGCATAACAGTTGATTTATCCATAGATCATATTCTAAGCTTTAAAAACGTACTTCACTTGATTTTGTCGGTCAAAACTTTCAGGGAGAACTGGCTCCTCAAAACTTAAACCACTCACATAACCATTTGTGCATTGAATTGTCAGAACCAAACCTTATTTTTAATGGTTGAGCAAGGTTTGGAAATTGAAATCTGACCTGAGAATTTGTTCATTGTCTGTTTCTTCCTTCTGACTTTCTGCAGTTTTGATTTTTTCTTGAAGTTAGTTGATTTCGAACTCAAGCTGTAATTTTTGTTTCTCTAATATTTAGAAATTTTGGTTTTGTAATCTGATGTCTTCAGCTACCGGATTTGGTATCGCTTTTTTGGCTTATTAATGCACATTTAATCCTGTAATTTTACCACTTTTGGACAGGCAGATCAATTGATTGTTGTTCTACCTCCTAAAATCATACACGATGATGCTGACAATTTACTAGTGCAACTTGATTTTATGGATGGTTTAGCCCTTGCCTTTCCAATCTTTGATCTCTACCAGACCATCTTTTCTGCCGATTATGGCCAGCTCATTGCTTTCAGTGAAGTAGGCAAGTACTTTAAAAACTGCGTGATGTGATTTGGCTTTCCATTTTGATTTTTTACCCTCGTAGTATGCTACAGTTCCTTCTTGAGTGCCCACCAATACTCCATCTCCAATCCAGCACAAACTAGAAGGTGTCCCCACAATTTTACCATAATCGAGACCAATATTGACTCCACGGTATCGTATTAAATTCAAATCATTGAGCCCCACAACAACTTATCTCACCCCTTTGATGGTGGTTGTTGTGATGCATTCAATCAGAGCCGAACAATGATTGACATACTGCTATTATCCATTTTGATCATAGCAGAACAAATCACAGCCACAGACGACATAGATGAAACTATCTTCCACAAACAGATTCAGAGCGTTCTCGAATT
>Ga0100385_1004965_pt1 | contig 11305 bp, 10 predicted proteins | sample CryGeymeta201509_FD_81543 | JGI IMG/M metagenome (GOLD analysis project Ga0100385, IMG submission 81543) | Groundwater microbial communities from Crystal Geyser aquifers in Utah, USA - Crystal Geyser metaG 2015-09 | ecosystem: Environmental > Aquatic > Deep subsurface > Groundwater | place: USA... | reverse complement strand
TGTCTTTCTCCTTCACTGGCCGGTCGTCTAAACCAAGTAGCAAAGCCCCCTAGTTTATTATGAGCTTCAAGTAGCAGTACACTTCGCCCATCCATCGCAAGTTTATTAGCAGCAGTCATTCCAGCAAGACCAGAGCCAACTACCACGACATCATAATTCTTTGTTATTTTATCATTCTTTTTTAATAGCATTTAATTTCCTAATTTAATAATACCTTCAAGCACTTCGCCAGACTTAAGTTCTTTTAAGATTGCATTAAAAACAATTTCCCCATTATCACTCAAGTTAGGTCTACCTATAAAAGTAATCCCTCTCGAGTTTGAGAGTTCATAAACTCTACCATCTTGTTCGACTGTATTACCTTCTCTAAACACAGAGGACCAGCTAGCCCCGTTAAATAAGAAAAGAGCTTTCTTTCCATCAAAGTCTTCTCCACGTAGAAGAATATTTCCGCTGTTATTAACAGATGGTGAGAATCGATCAAAATTCTTAATATCAACTCCTTCTGTTAACACAGGTTTTACACCATTCTCACTAGACAAATAGAGAACAATACCAGAATCAGTTTTTGCAAAGAATGCTATGCTACCATTTCGAGAAACATTATATTGGTTTTCGATAGAAATAATTTGCGATGAAGGCATCGCATCCCTATCAAGAGCAATTGGAGTAAATCGTTTTTTAGATATCGAATATAACCAAAGTTTATCTGGTTGAGACTCAGCAAGTTCACCAGGTTCACCATAACGGGCCTTAAATACTATATTATCTCCGGCCACATGATGACTAAAGAGATAGGAGACTCCATCTTGATGATCGGAGAATATCTCTTGCGTATTTTTACCATCGATGACCAATAGTCTTTTATGATTGGCACGCTCTCCACGATCTTCAATTAAGCGAAGAATATATTGACTATTTTCATTAACAGCAACACCTGACATTGCAAAAGTTTCGCGCTTTAATTCAAGGATATCTGTCTTAATCTTTGTCCTTGTATTAAATGAAAAACTCCCCTGACTTGAACCACCATCGTGAGTACCAAAAGCAAGTATTCCAGTATTTGAGAGCGAAACATCTGAAGCAAAAATTCCTCCGGCCAAAACGGTTTGAAATTCAGCTTTATCCATATCAGATTTCTTAAAGAAAATAGCGCTATCAACACCAGCATCACCAGCGGCCATAACACTGAAAGCGATGTCTCCATTAGAATTAATTGAAGGAGAAATATTCGTAAGAAAACTCACAGCTGGAAGCATATATCCATTATTACCAGTTGCCACAATTAGCTTCGGACTAAGTGCAAAAATTAAATTAGAAAAACTAAAACATATTACGAGTATAACTCTTTGCATAAAACACCTACTTTTTTTTGTAGATATAGTACCCAAAGAGCTATTATGAGTCACGGTTTATAGGAGAAAAAGAGTCAAAAACTATATAGCTCATGGCAACATTACACTTAAAAAGATAGGATAAGTTATAAAGAAAGTGTAGAATGGCCACCATGACAATTCTATGCTCACTAAAAAACATCAATGTCGCTTTCGGACAGAAAGTAATCTTTAATAATGCCTCATTTCAAATCGAACACGGCGATAAAATTGGTCTTATCGGTCTTAATGGGATGGGTAAGTCAACTCTCTTTAAAATCCTTTGCGAGAGACTGACTCCAGATACTAGCACTCCCCCATTTGTCTTTGATAAGGCGACAGGTAAGCAGGCGGCTAGCCAAGAATATACAGTATTCCTAGTGCCACAGAAATTTGAACTTCCTCCAAAAGAGCTAGGCTTAAACAAGGTTAGTGATTACTATCTATTTTATTACCCAGAAATAAAGCATAATCTTAAGCTACTCGAAGATCTAGATGCAAAACTTGCACTAAATCATGAAGACTACGCTCTCATTGAAAAACGCCATGATATTAGTGAAAAGCTTGATCACCTCGATTACTATGGTATTTCAGATAAGTATCATTCGTACCTGAAGTCATTTGATCTGGAAAATCTTGAGGCAGATGTTAATGATCTCTCAGGTGGAGAACAAAGAAAGGTTTTACTTGCACTAGGCTTAACATCTCAGGCAAATCTCATTCTTTGGGATGAACCAACGAACCATCTCGACTTTGAAACTATTAATCTTTTTGAAGATGAAATCACCAAATCAAATTCATCTCATATTATCATTTCCCATGATAGATACTTACTTTCCAAAGTAACAAGTAAAATATTTCATATCTCGCGAGCTCAAATTCTCTCTTATAGAGGAACATATGCCGATTATATGGAGCATGTGGCCAGTGAGGAAAATGCGCGAAAGCAGATGCTCTCAAAACTAAAAAATTCTCTAACAAGGGAACTTGCCTGGATGCGCCAGGGAATCAAGGCCCGAGGAACACGAAGCAAGAAGAGAGTTGAAAACTATCATGATCTCGCATCTAAAGTATCGACACTTAAAAGTGATGCTAAGAAGTCGATGGAAATCCTTATTAACAAATCAGGAAGAAAAACAAAGAAACTTTGTGAATTCATTGGCGTCAACTTTAGCTATGATAAGAAAGTACTCTTTAGAGATTTAAACTTTTCATTATACAAGGATGACAAGATTGGAGTTCTTGGAACAAACGGTGTTGGTAAATCGACACTGATGAAAATCATTTCGATGCAGCTTGGGCCGACACTTGGAAAGATCAAGTATGCCGATGATTTAAAAATTTGCTACTTCTCACAGCTTCGAGATGAATTGCCTCTAAACAAGTCCCCTTTTGAATTGCTGGGAGATGGCGAAGAATTCATCCACTTTAAAAACGGAAGATCAATTCACGTCGCGACCTATTTTCAAAACTATCTCTTCAATCAAGGAGAGCTTCATCGTCCACTATCAAGCTTTTCAGGTGGTGAGTTAAATAGACTTCAACTTGCCCTTAACTTAAAAAATGAAGCCGATGTGTGGATTTTTGATGAGCCGACAAACGATCTGGACATTGAGTCGATAGAAATCCTTGAAGACAAGCTTAGCAGCTTTGATGGAACTGTTATTATCATCTCACATGATAGAACCTTCCTTGAAAACGTTACAAATAAAATTTGGCACATCGAAAATCAGGAAATTGAATTCTTCGAAGTTGGTTACTCTCAAGTAGCCCCATATCTTGAAGCATGTAAAATCGAAAAGGATTTTTTAGAAAGAAATGAAAAAGATTCTCCGAAAGAAGTTATTGTCGAAGTAAAGAAATTAGACCAACAAGAGAAAATGAGACTTGAGAAATTGCCTACAGTTATTGAAGAACAAGAAAAGTCGATTTCTGAAATCGAAGAAATACTTGCCCGCTTTGATTACTCTTCAATGGATGCAGAAAAAAGTGAAATAGTTGGTAAGTTAACATCAAGAAAAGAGGCCCTTGAAGAGGGCTTACTCAGTCTCTATGAAGAACTGGAAGGACTTGAAAGCCGTGCTTAAGGCATCTTATATTATCTTATTATGTTTATCGTACTCATCATTATTTGCGAAGCAAGATGTACTAAGAATTGCAATATCTGACGATTACCCTCCTGTGCACTTTGGCATCGATAATCAAAAAAGTAGTATAAGTACTGACTCCATCAAAGAGATTTTCAAGAATCACAAAAATTTAGAAATTATATTTGTAAGTCTTCCATGGGAAAGGGCACAACTCTATACAAAAGAAGGAAAGGTTGATGCGATTATCACAGTTCCTACAAAAAAAAGACTTGAGTATACCAATCAAACAACCCACCCAATCATCAAACAGAGATTTGAGGTTTTCAAGCATAAATCAATTAAATTATCCCCAGATGACATTACCGAAATCCGAAATAAACATTTTCAAAAATACAAAGTTTGTGAATATTTCAGCTCAGGTTGGGCCAAGCAAAACCTTAAGAAAAATACAGATATCATCTATTCTCAGACCATGCTTAGTAAGATTAAGATGCTAAACTCCGCAAGATGCGACCTCATTATTGATTCAGAGATATCATCAAACTATATTATTAAGAAGAATGGATATAAAGATATTGAATCTACTAAAATTTATTATGAAGGAACAGATTTTTTTTTCTTACTTAGTAAATCATATAAAGATCAAACTATTTTAAAATATATTGATCAAGAGCTCGTAAAACCTGCCACTATGAACAAATTAAATCTCATTCAAAACAATTGGATTAGCTGGAATTCTAGCGTGGATTAGCTTAGTTCTTCTCTTTACGAATCATGGCCATGGCAACCTTAATCCCATCGACGGCCGCTGAAGTGATCCCCCCAGCGTAACCTGCACCTTCACCACATGGATAAAGCCCTTTATGTGAGTCTGACTCAAATGTTACTCGATTGCGTAGAATCGTCACAGGAGCGGATGTTCTTGTTTCAGGGGCCATTAATATCGAATCATTAGAAACAAATCCAGGCATTTTCTTATCGAAGTTTGTTAGACCTTCATGGAGACCTTTTTGAATAAATTCAGGAAGAATCTGTCTTAAGTCATACTTAAATATTCCTGAAGGACACGATGTTTTAGGAAGATCTGACTTAAGCGAGTTATCAAGGAAGTCTGTAAGAGTTTGAGTTGGAATCTCTCTTCCTGTCGCGACCTCTTTAGAAGCAAGGAATGCTTTCTTTTCAATTTCTCTTTGAAAATAATGACCAGCAAGTACATCATCAATTGGGTAATCTTCCCCCGCCCTTACCGTTACAACAAGTGCAGCGTTAGACCAACGCGAATTGCGCGCGTAATTACTCATTCCATTAACAACGATACCATCAGCTTCTGTTCCAGAAGAAAGAACATAGCCACCAGGACACATACAAAAACTATAAGTTCCCTTATCGTTACTCTTATTATGAAAAGTTAGTTTGTATCGAGCAGCACCTAAGTCACATGCTGCAAACTTACCATACTGTAAATAATCAATATGCTGTCTTGAATGTTCAACACGAACACCAACGGCAAAGTCTTTTGCTTTCATTGCGACTTTATTTTCTTTTAAATGAAAATACACTTCCTTGGCCGAGTGTCCAGTTGCAAGAACAACATTATTAGACTCGATTTGCTTACCATCGTTTAAAACAACACCTTGGACACTATTGTTATCACTTGCGTAGATTAATTTATCAACTCGAGAGTTATAAATAATTTCACAGCCGTGAGCAATTAAGTAGTCCGTAATCTTATTAATTAGTGCACGAATTTTATTTGAACCGAGATGCGGATTTGAAGCGTATGCCGTCTCAGGAGGAGCTCCAAAATCGACAAGCCTGTTCATCACGTACTCAACGTAAGGAGACTTGATTCGAGAGATTAGTTTTCCATCACTAAAAAGCCCCGCACCACCTTCACCGTAACAAACGTTATTTTCTTCATCAAATTCACCATAACGCCAAAATTTAGCAATATGTTTCATTCTGTTATGAGCACGATCACCACGTTCAATCAATATTGACGGGATTCCGTATTCAACGAGACGAAGAGCGCAAAAAAGTCCAGCAGGACCGGCCCCTATGATAATAGGCTTTTGTTTAAACTCACCTAGTTTTCTAAATTCTTCTTTGAAAGTTTTAAATTCTTCACCAGGGTAAACTAATTCAACGGTATAATTATAGATTGGTTTTTTTCCACGATTAGCATTTCTTGCATCAAGAGCTTCTGAATAAATACGATAATCCTCGAAACCAGGATATGTTTTATTCAAATAAAAATCTAAATCTTGATCGAAATCAAGTTGGAATTGCACTAATTTACTCATGGGTATAAAATACTAGAAATCCGTCATTCTTTCTACTAGGAATGCAATAAATATACATTTTTAAGGACATATTATGGCCAAAATTACTCAGATAATCATCGGTGATGAACTTTTAAGCGGAAAAATTCAGGATCTTAATCTTAAATGGCTGGCCACAGCTATTCTCTCGACTAAACACAAACTTGTGGCAACAAGAATTATTGGAGATGATGAGGATCAGATAAAATCAGTGCTTACTCAATCTCTTGATGAGAGTGACGTCATTATCATTACAGGAGGCCTTGGCCCAACAAAAGATGACAAAACAAAGAAAGTACTCGGGGACTGGATAGGCGGTCAACAAAAAGAAAATCAAGAGGCCATCACTTTGGCCAAAAAACATTACGCTCGTTGGAATAGAGAGTGGACAAGTGAGCTTAATAGCTACCACCTTATTCCTGAAGGGATTACTCCCCTCTACAATCCAGTTGGCTTTGCTCCAGGTCTCATGCTTAAAAAGAATGGAACTTTTATTTTTGCGGCTCCGGGCGTTCCGCGAGAATTTCAAGGAATGTTAAACGAAGTCATTATCCCAATTATTGACAAAGAAATTGGTGGAGACGAGGCTGAGCTTGAATTATTCAATATCCGTACCTATGGCATTCCAGAGGAAGTTATCTTTGGAACTTTATGTCCTGGACTTTGGGAACAGCTTGAAGACTATGGTAGTGTGAGCTCGCTACCAGGCATTAATGGTGTGGATATAACACTAAGACTTCTTAAAAATGATGAAACGCAGATAAAAAAGAATAAGGTAATCGAATTACTTAAAACCACTAATCTCTATCCAAATATCTGGCACATTGGATTAGAGAGCCTACAAGAAGTGGTTGTTCTTAAAGCAAGAGAAAAAGGTATCACTTTCTCATTTGCTGAGAGTTGTACAGGTGGACTTGTAAGTTCACTAATTACTGATATCTCTGGAAGCTCAACGCCTTTTATCGGATCAATTGTCAGCTACTCTAATGAAGTAAAGATAAATAAGTTGGGAGTAAAGTCTGAAACACTAAAAAAATTTGGTGCTGTAAGTAAAGAGACAGCGCTTGAAATGGCAATTGGGGCCAGAGAGAAATTAAATACTGATATTGCGATTTCATTGACTGGAATTGCTGGACCGACAGGCGGAACAGAAGATAAACCAGTAGGAACAGTAGGGATTGGTTTTTCAACAGCGAGTAGCTCAGGTAGTGATATTTATCACTTTCATGGTGATCGCGTAAGACTAAAAGAGAGGTTTGCAGCAAAGGCCCTTTCAATTCTTCTTGATTTGATTAATAAGGCCTAAGATATTTCGACGATGCAAGAAAGAGTTGATTCAACTTTTAATTCATCAGAAAAAGGATTTAGAGAATTCTTAAATTGACCATTTAATTGTGCTTCGATTATCTGTTCACCATATTTATTATAACTTCTATTTCCAATTTTTTTATCAGAAATACTCTCTGAGTTTAGTTTAATATCTTGATTGGCCAGATCGACACTAACATCAACTGATATGTTAACACCCTTAACTGGTAGCCTCGCAGAAATTTTAGATTCTCCAATTCTAATGATACGACCATCAGAAATAACGAGATTTCCAGATTCATCAAAAATTCTGGTTTTCAAATTACATGTGTTAGCAAATGTTGCGCCAGTGATCGCAATTAAACCTAATACTTTTAAAGTTCTCATGCTTTCAATATAGCCATTTCTAAAAATTAATGTTCCAATTTGTAAAAATAACATATTAGCAACAATAAACGGCTAAAATTTAAACAAATAAGGAGCTCTAATGATAGCTAAGCTACTAATATCACTTTCACTATTCAGTTGCGCACTAGCTTTAGACTGTGCAAGCGAAACTAGAGACTATATTGATTCAAACAATGTACGTATCGAATATGGGAAACTAGAAGTCGTATTTGAGACACCACAAATGATCAAATTAAGTACTGATACTGCGAAATCAAGCTTCAATGTGACTTTAACAGAAGACAAAATAACATCGATCATTTCTCTTGGTCCAGATTACACAGTAGGAACATTAGTAACTGGCGAATTTGATAAGAATGGAGAATTTAAGCATTCACTAGTTGGTCCAACTTACACTTCAATACTTACTTGCTCAAAATAGACTGAATTATTTTCACTTCAAATGAATATCATCGATAAAAAGACTATAGTGACTTCATCATTAAACATTGAGGTCGCTATATGAAAATTTTAGTCTTTCTACTAACTACACTAATGATTTTTTCAGCAAACGCAGATTGCACAGAAGGAAATATCACAATAGGAGTAAATCTCTCAAACAAGACCCTCGATAGGGCCTATACTGATGGAGAAGCTAGCTTCAGTGAATCTGATTATCTCGTTTCGACCGTAGACGGCGAGAAGACTATTTATGACATTGGAACAATAGAAGACGATCAGGCCGGAAATTTTACAATCAATGCAATCTCATCAGAGACTGCAACATATTTTGAAGTTACACATGATCATGAAACTTGGCACCAAGGGCTCGATGGTTATTTAACAACTCCTGACAATAAGATTATTGATCTTAGTATCTTTAAAAATTGCGATTATGACTCACTATTTAATTAAATAAAGAAGGGGCCCAAGAAAATGGGCCCCTAGACTTTGTGTAGGTTGTTGATTTACAGGCCTAAATAGACCCATACTGATTATGCGGCATCTTTACTTTCTTCTTTTTCAATTATTAATTTCTCAATTGTTTGACCTGCTCCCTTTAAGCGGGTTGCAAGTAACCTTGAAAGATTCAAAATCAGCAAAGAAAATATTTTTGGATTCGTCTTATAAAGACTAAAAATCTCATGATATTTTACAACAAGGATATCAGTGTAATTATCACTCACAACATCAGCATAACGAATATTTTCTTTTAAAAGTACCATCTCCCCAAAAAGATCTCCTTTTCTTAATGTCGCAACTTTATGTCCATCTTTATTAACATAAGCACTACCAGCAAGAATAAGATATATCTCATCTCCCTGGTCTCCACTTCTAAATACATAATCATCCGGCTTTAATGTTATTACTGAGCATTTTTCACAAATAGTCATAATCTCTTCATCATATAGCTCTTGAAACAACGGACAACCTTTTACTATATTTAAAACACTCATAACAACTCCAAATTAAGCAGCTTCTTTATCGTTTCTCTTCTCATCTTTCTTTTCAATTCTATCAAGACGCCCAAGAATATCTTTTAAAACAATCAGCATTTGCGGAAAAACATCTTTATCTTTCTTACTATCATTTTGAATGTGATACCAAAGAATCTGTAAACTCGTTTCAACTTTTTTAAACGTTCTAAATCTCATATCTTGAATTGGGAAAAACGTATTAAGAAAAGTAAGTATTAAGTTAAATAAAATACCAACAATCGAAGTCTTCATCGAGAAGGCAACGTTAATAACGAATCTTGTTAAGTTTTCACTTGAACCTTCAAGATTCTTAAAGTCAATATTAGCAATTTCAGGAAGTGCCATGGCAATACCAATGAACGTCCCAAAAACTCCAAAAACAATAAATAAAGAAGGAAGAATATCAATCGTTCTCGAAATACCTTCGATAGGAATATGCCCATAGAGCTGAGTCCAATTCTTATCTTCATTCATAATACGATCTGTAAGTTCATCAAAATCGGGAGGAACTTGAACATTGAAGATTGCAGACTCTGCCTGGATCGATGCGATCAAACCGTGCTTTGAACCAACATAGTCCCCCAAAGACAAACGAGCATCATCTTCATCTTCACTTTCCCTTCCTGTAATATTCTTATTACTTGAAAAACGTAAAGAGTTCGCAGGCAGCTTCTCATTTACTCTTCCAAGTACATTTGAAAGATAACTATCAACATCTTCAACTTTTACACCTTTTCCTTTATCTTCACTTACACAAGTGTCAAGTTCTCGTGTAAATCTTGAATAGTAGGCTTCATCATCTTTAGAATGCTTATAAGCTGCATATCTAAAAAGAAGAGCACCAGTTAATAAACACATCATAAACTCAATTAGATAATTTCCAAAAAAGGAGAGAACTAGTTCGACCATAAATCATCCTTTGGTAAGTTTAATATTTTTTCAATTGTCTTAGGATCATCTTTTAATGAAAAGCTAAGCTCAACTCTTTGTGATAATGAACAACTAAAATCACCACACTTAAGATCTGGGTTTTCAAACGGAATATAATCGGCTGAAGCAGGTGATCTATCAGCGAGTAAGATCCCTTGTGGTTCGATTAAATCGTCAACATATTTCTCTTTCTTTACAGATAGAGGAACAGGTCTTGTAAACCCATACCCAATACTCTTTGTAACATTTCTCATATGAAGCTTATGTGGAAATCTAAGTCTTTCCCCATAAATATAGTTTGTAATCGAAAGAGCTCTTCTCGAAGAAAGATTCAAGTTATAGTTATAAGCATTTGGTTCACTGTTAAATGGATCAACGGCACCATTTAAATAGTTTGGTGAAGCATGCCCCTCAACATTAAAGCTTTGTATCTTTTCTTTTATCTCACCATCAGAAAAAAGAACATCCGAATACACTGGTATAATTTGAGATAACTTCTCTTTTGCAAACTTTGATAATCTTGCAGAGTTTGTCTCGAATAATAAGTTCTTGTCCATAAGTAAGGTTACGTTACCAGTCTTAGGATCAACCTTAGCATCAATGTTATTTTCTCTAAACTTTCTTGCTAGATTCTTAGCAATATTTGCACGTAAGTTCTTCTTTTGGTTCTCAATTTTATTTGCGACATCGCGTAACTGATTTAAAAACTTATCTTTAGTCGCAATAACTTTATCCTTCTTATCTTCACACTGAGTTAAAGCTTTTGATTTAGTACCAATTCCATTTTCTAGATCAGAAATCTTTCCAAGTAATCCGTCTTTCTCATTACCACATTTTGCGATAACACCGTTTAGTTGATCTAAATTATCATTTAGACTCGCAATCGAACGACCTTTATTAGAAAGTTTATCTTTTAAATCTTTATTCTCATTACCCATTGAGGTTAACTGTCCCTTCAGGCCTTTTAAATCATTTCCTAAACTTGCGACTTTAGTTTGAAGTCCATTATTATCATTTTGAAATTTTTCTAATTGACCCTTAAGACCATTATTTTCATTTCCAAGTCCAGCAAGTTTTCCATTAAGCTTACCTAATTGATCTTTAAGACCACCAAGTTCTCCGGCCATCTTTCCAAGCTTACCTTTAAGGCCATCGTTCTCGCCTTTAAGTGCACCCATTTCTCCGGCCATCTTTCCAAGTTTACCTTTAAGGCCATCGTTATCGCCTTTAAGTGCACCCATTTCTCCGGCCATCTTTCCAAGTTTACCTTTAAGGCCATCGTTCTCGCCTTTAAGTGCACCCATTTCTCCGGCCATTTTTCCAAGCTTACCTTTAAGTCCATCATTCTCGCCTTTAAGAGCACCTAGTTCACCTGACATTTTTCCAAGCTTACCTTTAAGGCCATCGTTATCACCTTT
>Ga0100385_1004960_pt1 | contig 11308 bp, 12 predicted proteins | sample CryGeymeta201509_FD_81543 | JGI IMG/M metagenome (GOLD analysis project Ga0100385, IMG submission 81543) | Groundwater microbial communities from Crystal Geyser aquifers in Utah, USA - Crystal Geyser metaG 2015-09 | ecosystem: Environmental > Aquatic > Deep subsurface > Groundwater | place: USA... | reverse complement strand
TTACTATAGCAGGAGAGTAAATCTGAAATGTAATCTTCAATAGCCATCTGTTTTTTTTAAACAAAGATAAGATTTTTTGTATTATAAATGAACTTGTCCGTAGTTGTCAGTATTTATTGTTTTTTAATAAACTTGGTGTGGATATTGTTTTATTCCTAACAAAAAATTAGACAAATATCTAAAGTATTAAATAAACTATTAAAATTGCCTATTAGAAATATTTACATAAATCGACATTATCTATCAATTCAACTTTTACTATTTATTTACTTTATTACTTGATTTATAATTAATTTATGCAAAAGAAAGGTTTTTTTGGTGTTACTAGACGTGCTGATTTTACTCAGCGTTTGGATATTTTATTTTACTCTTCTGTTTCTGCACCTCTTATTCTACTCTTTTTTGGTTTAGGTCGTTATCAAAAACCAAATAGTTATGCTTCTCCATATATCATATTTCCAGATTGGTTTGTTTGGTTATTAGTTCTTTCCTGCATTGGAGTAGCTCTTTCAGGAATTCTACTTTATAAAAAACGTATTCCAAATGCAAAGGCACAAGTTCTTTTGCGTTGGAAAATTCAGCGTTTTCTTCGTGCTGCTAGCTATAAATATACACTTCCTGCTTTTTCAGGAGTTTTTGCAGCTCTAGGATATTATATGACTGGTGAGATAGAGTTTGCTTTTGTTGTGATGAGCATTCTTACTTTATTTTTGTTACAGCGTCCGACTACTAAAAAGGTTTGTAAAGAATTATCACTTCAAAATGATGAGATTTCTCTTTTTAGAAGTGAACAAACTTGGGCATAAGTCAAAATTCTTTTAGATTATAAGTATATAAAATCTACTCTATTACTCTATTACTCTATTCTGTAGTGATTTTTTCTTTTTGTATTATTTTTGTATTATTTTTTTTGTGTTCTTTTATTTTTTCTATCTGATTTTTTTTGTAGTTTTTCATATAATCACTCAATATTGGATAAGTAAATACTGAAAGAAGTAATAATCCTGTTCCGATATAAAAACCTGTATTCATCACATTTTCTTGAAAAAGCAAAATAGCGGCAGCCGTTCCATAAACAGGGTTTAGATTACTTACCAAAGCCACCGTAAAAGGAGGAATGGATTTCATAATACTGATAAAAATAGAATACGCATAAATTGAAAACACAAATGCAAGTCCTAAAATGAGTATATAATCCGTAGGACTTGCATCAAATTGAAATGATTTGCCTTCAGGAACTAAGTAAAAATAATAATAAAAAGGAAGAAATACAGCAGTGCTGATAAGTGCGCCTCCCATTTGATAAAAAGTAACAACATAAGCATCGTGTTGATGAGCTAATTTTGCATTATAAATAGTAAGCAGTGCTCCAAAAATAGCTCCTATAATTCCAACAGCAAGTCCCCAGCCGTAATCAAAATCAGAATTAAAGATAATATAAATGCCTAAAATGGCGTTCATTCCTACCAAAACTTGAAATGGACGGCTTTTTCTTTTTGATAAAAGAGGGTCTAAAAAGCTAATCCAAAGAGAAGTAGTAGCCATTCCGACCAAACAAACAGAAGCCGTTGATATTTTAGCAGAAATAAAAGATAATCCCCAGTAGAGAAAAACTAATATTCCAGAACCCAACATGTGGAAAATTGCCTTTCTTGTAAAAAGACTTGGTGATGCTCTTTTATTCATCAAAACCAACAACATCACGAAAGCAAATAAAGTACGCAAAAAAAGTAGTTCGATAGCAGGGACATCAATTAAAAGCACTATTGAGGGAATAAAACTACTCAATAATACAATCATGTGAAGCATGACATACGTGCGTACATTAGAAGACATGAAAATTTCTAATTAAGGGTGCATAAACATATAATACAGTAGAAAAATTCTACTATCTATCTTTGTAAGATTTGTAAAAGTAATAAATAATAATTCAATTAATTAACTATTTAACAAAAAAATAATCTGTTACAATTACAAAGCTCTGCAAAATACACACTCTAAATTAAATCTGCAATAAAAAATCTATCTAATCAACATTTTATCACACTTTTATTACATTATATAAAATTTGTAGGCAAATATTAATTAATTTTTTAACCTACTCAATTCTTTAAATAAAGCCTCTTCTTTATCGCTCAATTTTGTTGGAATTTCTATTCGCAGTTTGACAAACATATCTCCAAACTTATCAGATTTTCCATAAACAGGCATTCCTAAGTTTTTGAGTCTTAATTTTTGTCCATTTTGTGCGCCTTTCGGAATTGGAATATTAATCGGACTTCCTTTTATAGTTGGTATTTGTACTTTTCCACCCAAAACGGCAGCGTACAAATCTACTTTTACATTACAGTACAAATCATCTCCTCTTCGCTCAAAGGTTGGATGTTTTTCTACTTTTACATAAATATACAAATCTCCATTTTGTCCATTTGAGCCTTTTTCTCCTTTTCCTTTTAGCCTTAATTTTTTATTGTCTGTTGTTCCTGCTTTTATGTTTATGCGAAGTTGTTGTTTGTTTACGCTGATTGTACGAGTAGTTCCGAAATAGGCTTCTTGCAATGTAATTGTCATTTCGGCTTCCAAATCTCGTCCTGCCGATGCAGCAGAGCCAAAACCACCACCTGCACCACCTCCAAACATTTGCTCAAAAAAACTACTGAAACCACCCTGCCCAAAAGCATCTTCAAAATTAGTTTCATAACGAGCATAACCACCACCTGCACCATTATTTCCACCAAAATCATACTGTCCACCACTAGCCCCTGCACCTTCATATTTTTGGTAATCTTTGCCGTATTGGTCGTATTTTTTGCGTTTTTCTGGGTCTTTTAGCGTTTCGTAGGCTTCGTTTATTTCTTTAAATTTCTTTTCTGCATTTGGGTTGTCTGTATTTTTGTCTGGGTGATATTTTACAGCAAGTTTGCGAAATGCCTTTTTTATATCATCTGCTGATGCAGATTTTGTTATTCCTAATGTATTGTAATAATCCATAATTAATTATCTAGAGTATCCTTAAAAAAATGGTAATAAAAAAAATGTTCAAAAAATTAATTATTTATATTTTATGAAAAATACTTGTGAATAATTACGAATTAAAAATTATGACCTGCTAAAGCAGCGAAGCTAAATAAATATTTAGTGCAACTAAGTAGTTAAGCAGAATTAAATATAAGTAAATTTAATTTTGTTCAAGTCTGTACCGACGGTCTGACTTGGACAAAATAAGCCTTTCTGATTGCTGAAATGATTATTTTAACTTGGTCAGACCTACGGTACAGACCAAGTTAAAATACAAGATAACATATAGGTAATTCTGCATCATTAATTAATTCGTAATTCGTAATTGAATTTAATCAATCTTTACTTTTCTAATTTCTGATTGAGTTTCTGGTTTTATGAAAGGCAAAATTATTTCCAAAATCCCATCTTCGTATTTTGCTGCCACTTTGTCCGTATTGACGTGAGATGGAAGTGAAAAAGTACGTTTGAATTGTGAAAAACTATATTCTCTACGAGTAAATTTCTTTCCAGTAGAGGCCGTAGTTTCGTGTCCTTTATTGGCTGAGATAGTTAGGTTTCCTTCAGAAAGGTCTATTTCAAAATCATCTTTTTTTAGTCCAGGGGCTGCAAGTTGAACACAGTAGGAGTTTTCAGTTTCTGAAACATTTACAGCAGGACGACTGATAACCATCTGATTAGTAAGGTATTCATTGGCTTGTCCGACAAGATTATCGATGAGTTGAAGTGGATTTTTGTATTCCATGATTTTTTAAATTTAAGTTTTGAAAAAGGTAAATTAGTGATAAAAGAACTTGAAATAAAGAAATTGAGCAAAACGAAAAAACAGAATCAAAAATAATGTAATACCTTTGAGTAAAGTTTATTTGTCATTATTGTCTAAAATTGAATTCTATCCAAAAAATGAAAATTCTATCCATTTCTCAAAAAAAAGTATATGTTCTTTTCTATCCTTTTTTCTTTCTATTCGTTTCTCTATTTATTCATCAAACTGTTTTTGCTCAAGATTTGTTATTAAATCCTTCTCCAAAAAGAGAATTTAGAGCCGTTTGGATTGCTAGTGTCGGAAATATTGATTTTCCTTCCAAATCAAATCTAAATTCAAAAGCACAACGAGAAGAATTTGTCAGTTTAGTAAACCTTCATTCTCAAAATAACTTAAATGCGCTTATTGTGCAAGTCCGACCTTCTGGAGATGCGCTTTATCCGTCTGTTCGTGAGCCTTGGTCGTCTGTTTTGACAGGAAAAATTGGGCAAATGCCAATGCCTTTTTACGACCCTTTGGCTTTTATGGTAGAAGAAACACACACAAAATCAATGGAGTTTCATGCGTGGTTCAATCCATTTCGTGCTGTTATGAACCTTTCTCAAAAAATAGATTTGCCAGCCAATCATATCACAAAATTACATCCCGAATGGTTTATGCAATGTGGAAATAGCTTGGTTTTTAATCCTGGTGAACCTGCTGCAAGAGAATTTGTAAGAGAAATTATTATTGAGGTGGTGATGCGTTATGATATTGATGGCGTTCATTTGGACGATTATTTTTATCCTTACCCTGATGCAGGGTTTTATGATGATAAAGAAACTTTCAAAAAATATGGAAAAGAGTTTTCGACAATAGAAGAATGGCGAAGAGATAATATCAACACATTTATCAAAGAAACAGCTTTGGCTATCAAAAATATTAAGCCGTATATCAAATTTGGAATTAGTCCTTGTGCCGTTTGGCGCAATCAAAAAAAAGACAAAATAGGTTCGGATACAAAAGGAATTTCTGCTTATGATGATTTACACGCTGATACTCGCCTTTGGTTGCAACGTGGTTGGATAGATTATTTAGCTCCACAAGTTTATTTTAGCACAAAATCTAGTGCTGTTCCGTATCAAACAATGCTGAATTGGTGGCAAAAAAATAGTTTTGGAAGACATATTTATATCGGACATGCCGTTTACAAAATCCAAAATGATAAATATGATGAGCGTTGGAATAATCCTTCTGAAATGAGCGAACAGATTAGAATTATGAGAGGGCGAACAGGAATGGCAGCAGGAAGTATTTTTTATCGTTCTCGTTTTTTGCAAGATAATCCTGCACATGTTCAAGATTCTTTGAAAGCTAATTTTTATCGTTTTAAGGCTTTGCCTCCTGTTCTTACTTGGATTGATAATACTCCACCACCACCTCCTATGAACCTAACTATTTCAGGTTCACGAAAAGGAGCCGTTTTGAATTGGCAAGCGCAAGAAACCTCTGACCCTTTCGAACAGCCCACTTATTTTATTGTCTATCGCTTCGAAGATGGAAAAGAAATTGATATTCAAAATCCTGAAAATATTGCAGCTATTTTGCGTCAAAAAGAATGTTTTTATATCGACCCCAATGTGCGTAAAAACTGTAAATATACGTATCTCGTTACGGCTGTCGATAGATTACATAATGAAAGTATCCCTACAAAATCGGATTTATTTAAGTATAAAAGGCGTTATTTGAAACAGTAAATTTATAAAATGAATTATTTAGAAACCCTAAAAATTACCTTTGGAATAATCGTTATTCTAAGTGCATTGAGTGTTTGGTATCAAAAAGAAGTAGTCAAATCAGCTTTTTCTTTTTTGGCTACTATGCTTGGAGTGGCTGCGCTTTTTGTTTTAGAAGGAGCTGATTTTGTGGCTGCAACACACTTGGCTATTTATGTGGGTGGTGTTGTGGTCTTGCTTTTATTCGGAATTATGTTTGTTCATAAAATGTCCGATGACAAAATTATTTCTGATAAGCAGTACAAACTTTCTGGAATTTCACTTTCAATTTTGTTTATTTTATTTATTTCTAGCTGGATTTTGAGAGAAAATTTAATACAATTCATACCAAATAATCATACAGAAAAAGTAATTTTATCAAATGCAGATACTTCTACGTTAGATGAAATTGCACGTCTTTTTCTGACAGATTACATTATATTTTTTGAGTTAGGAGGAATTCTGCTCACTATTGCTCTTCTTGGAGTGGCTGTTTTGGTAGGAAAAGAAAAATAGTTTTCAATATGAGTTTCATTTTTAAGTATTTGATTTTCAGTTGCAGAGCAACGTAATCTTTGTGTAATCTAAGAATAGTACAATAATAGTGTAATAATTTACTGTTTTTTCAAAATTTTCTTTTTAAATTAACCTAAAAAAACTATATTGCTAATTATAAATCATGTCTTGTCTTTACTTATTGAATATCAAGTATTTAACTTTTGAAAAAGACGAATACCATCTTATAAAACCTCTTCTTAAACAAAAAACTGCCATTTTTCAGACTCCTGTATTTAAAATAAACTCTATTTTAGTGATTTAAGAGTTTTTGACTTTACTAAAAGAATATTTTTCTTACATCTTAGCGAAAAATAAGTATTAGCCAGTTTCATTGATTTGCACTTTTAAAAATCCCTTTTAATTGTATTTTTCTAAGATTAACACTTTTATTAAGGAAAATATTATTTTACGATAAAATTGCTTAACTCACAAATGTTAGTTATATTTGTGCTATGAAAATAGAACAACTTATCAATAAATGGAAAATTAATCAATCTTTATTGGCTGAAAAGTTAGGTATGACTAAAAATTCTTTTAGTGAAAAATTAAGAAATAAAAAAAGTCAATATTTTTCTGATGAACAAAAAGAACAGATTAGAACTATAATACAAGAACTCCATAATGATACGGATTCTATTTCATTTTAATCAAAAAGCCTATAAATAACCGTTTGGAAACGTATTTATAGGCTAGATTTTCAAACATAAATTATATAAAAATGGAAAACAAAGTTAATAAAACGCAGTAGAATTACAAAATAATCTACACAAATTAACAAGTAATGGTGATATATCATTATCTTATCATCTTGATAATGCAATGTATCATTTAATATGTTCTTCTTCTGTTAATACAGAGCTTAAAGAAGTTCAAATGACCTATCAAATACTTTATGAACTGCGAAATATTTTTATAAAAATGGAGAAAAATATTAGCTAATCAATTAAAAAAGGCTTTTTATTTTATTTTTGGCTCTTAATATAGATTTTGGACTGATAGTAATAAAAACTTGATTAACTCATTTATTAGCAAAATATTAGTTCGTTTTTTCCATAGCGCAGGGTTTGCAAACCACGCTATGGAAAAAACAATACTTCTACAGAATAAAATTTGGTAATCACAAAACTTGTTTATTACCAGTACAATATCAGATAAGAGCCTTATTTTTAATTAGGAATTCCCCATATTTCAAGTATTTTTGTTACTTGTATAAGAGTAAATAAAGAGCGTCCTTTTTCATATAGACCAACTTCCTTTAGCCTTTTATTTAGAGTGGGACGGCTAATACCAAACATATCAGCTAATTGTGATTTAGTGTATTTTACATTAATTTTTACATAAAAAAAATTTACATTAATTATTTTTTGGAAGAAATGTAAAGACAAACGTAAACGTATATGTAAAACAGTATAAAGTAATGTAAAGTTATTTTGTTGCTATTCATTAAACTTTTAAATTTGTTTCATATGATAAGCTTTTATAATTACCAAATTTACCAAAATAATAATTTATTAGCCTATTTTTCGTTTAGTAATTAAACACATAGTCTTGTAATATTCTTAGGAATAGCAACCTTAAAGACTATGTGTTTTTTATTAAAAATATTACACTTGAGAAAAGAGGTTTTAGTAAGCTGTATTTTTATAAAGTCGATGAGCTAGAATATGGAATTGATTATAATATTTTTAATGGAACTGAAGAAGAATTAATCAAAAATTGGTCTTCTTGATTCTATTAAAATCCTTCAAAAAATAACTTTTTATAAGAACAAGTCCTTTCAATAAAAACTACCTTTGCACTCAATTTCAATCATTGAAATAACTATTTTTCTGCAAAAAAGTAATTTTATTCTTCTTATGAAAAGTTCTACATCTGCTCAAAACCCTCTAGTTTTATCTTGGTTTCTGCTTATTTTGCTTGCTCTTATTTGGGGAAGTTCATTTATTTTGATGAAACGTGGTTTGCTTATTTTTTCTCCTTTAGAAATTGGTGCGCTTCGTATTTCAGCTGCTTTTGTGGCTCTGTTGCCGTTTGCTGTGGTTCATGCACGTAAGATTCCGAAATCAAAATGGAAATATTTATTAGTTTCTGGACTTTTAGGAAATGCTATTCCTGCCGTTCTTTTTCCACTTGCTCAAACTCGCCTTTTAAGTTCGGTTACTGGAGTTTTGAATGGTCTGACACCACTTTTTACAGTTTTGGTAGGTGCGCTTTTTTTTAGTCAAAAATTAAAGTACAAGCAATTAGTAGGTTTAGGAATTGCTTTTATTGGTGCAGGACTTTTGAGTATTGCCAAAAAAGGAGGAGGTTTTGGAGATATAAATATTTATATTGTCTTTGTGATTTTGGCTTCGTTTTTTTATGGAATTAGTCTGAATGTTATCAAAAGTAATCTTGCAGAAGTTGCTTCTTTTCCGATTGCTTCGTGTGCTTTTCTTACCGTTGGTATTCCTTCGCTTCTGTTTTTGTTTTTTGGAACGCCTTTTCTTTCACATTTTCAAGAAGCGCAAGAAATTACAATACAAACGACCATTATTCCTCCTATTGCTTTAGTTTGGAAATCCTTTTTCTATATTGTTATTTTAGGAGTTATCGGAACGGCAATCGCTCTTATTATTTTTAATAAAGTAATTCAACTCAATGATGCCGTTTTTGCCAGTACAGTAACTTATTTTATTCCAATAGTAGCTATTTTTTGGGGAGTTATAGATGATGAACCTTTACAAACAGGGCATTTTATAGGAATGGCTTTAATTATTTTTGGTTTTTTTGTGGCCAATAGATGGAAGTAAATTTGGGGGATTGGGAAATAGATATTGGGGAATGGGGAATGGGGAATGGGGAATGGGGATTGGGGAATGGGGAATGGGGAATGAAAATAAAACTTCCCTTTTAAAACCGTACACCTTTCGAAGAACAGCGAAGCTAATTTTTTCTTATTTTTTCCTGAATTTTAGCTACAGAGTAGCGCAACTTTTAGTGTGCAACCAACAAGGTTTCGCAACTCTGTTGCTCTAAAAACATTGTTTTATCATTAAACTACAAAGGTTACGTTGCGCTGCAACTTTAATAAAATTGGTTTTAAAAACTTCCCTCGCTATTGTCGGTATCCTCCCCATAGCTGTAAGGCTAATTTTATTTTACCTCATAAACAGGGTTAAAACCCTACTGTTTACCCACAAGTCTGAAATGTCTTAAAAAATAGTATTTCTGTTTCATTTCGCCATTAGCAACGTCTGTTATCTTCGATAACTGACGCTTGCTAAGGCAAAATGAAACACCTATTTAAGTTTTTCCCTTAGCAAGCGTGTATTTTTCGAAGAAAAATAGACGTTGCTAATGGGGAATACGACGAAAAAGCAGTAAATAAACACATTTTTTAATTTCACAAAAGGTGTGGGTAAACAGTAGGGTTTTTAATTCTGTTTTTATTATTAGCCTTACGGCTATGGTGTCCTTACCAACGACATAAATCCTTTCCATTTAATTTTAAAAATTCTTAATCTACTCGTATTTTCTTATCCTTTTGTAAGGAATTGAGTTGTTTTGTAACTGTTTATAAAATCATATTGATTTTTACAATTTATTCAACTACTCATTTCCAGCCTTTTTTGGTTGTTTTAGCATAGCGACACCAACAAAATACATTTATATTTTATGAAAAATATTTCCTCTTTTAGTTATCAATCTTATTCTGTTCTTTTATTTCTATTGATTTTTTCTACTTTTTGTAGTTCTTCTTTTGCTCAAACGACTACTCAAAATCTAGTTTTCAAAACGACAAATTCTACGCTTACACTTCAAGAAGCCATCGCTCAAAGCCTAAAAAATAATTATGGAATCTTGATAGAAAGAGAACGTATCAATCAAGCCACGCTCAATAATAACTGGGGCGAAACAGGGCGTTTTCCTACAATAAATTTATTATTACAACAAAATAACGGCGTAAATAATATTGATAACCCAGCTTCTTTCTTGTCTGGAAATGTAATCAATAATAGTATTCAGCCTGCTATTAATATAAACTGGGTTGTTTTTAATGGATTCAAAACCAAAATAGCCAAACACCGTTTGGAACAGTTGCAAGAAGAGACAGAAGGAAATGCAGAAATAGTAATTCAAAATGCAATTCAAGCTGTTATTTTAGGATATTATAGAGTTGTTTTAGAAAAAGAACGTATTGATGTACTGAAAAAAGTATTAAATTATTCAAGAGATAGAAACCGTTATTCCGAAGTTCAAGTAGATTTGGGAACTGCCACAACTGCCGAAACACTACTTACCAAAACCAATTTTTTGACAGATTCTATAAATTTAATCAATCAAGAATTAGTTTATCGTAATGCTGTGCGTGATTTGAATGTTTTGATGGGAGAAAAAGAAATTGAAAAAGTATATGAAATAAATAAAAAACTACAAGCACCAGCAGAAACCTATAAATTTGCAGATTTAGAAAAACAAATGCTTGAAGCCAATCCAGATTTGAACCGTCTTTTGATTTCGCGAGCTATTCTGCACGATGCAACATTATTAAATCAAGCTGCTATTATGCCACAACTTTCTCTTTCAGCAGGAAATTCATATAATTACAATAGACAGGATTTGAGTCAAGCAACTTTTTCGGGCGACCGTCCAGCACCAACAGAACCAATAAATGCAACTACTACAAATTACTTTCTAAATTTTAATTTATCTTTTACGCTTTTCAATGGAGGGCAATTAAAGAGAGCCGTTCAGAGAGCCAAAATTTCGGAAAACATTGGAAATCTTTCTATTGACCAAAACAAACTCACTCTTTCAAGAGATTTGGCAAGAGCTTTTGATTTGTATAATGTCAGAAGACAATTATTAGAATTATCAACAGAAAGTAAAAAAGTATCTGAACAGAATTTACAGATTTTGGAAGAACGTTATAACTCTGGTTTGATAAACTCATTTGATTATCGTCAAATTCAGAATGCCTTTCAAAATGCAGCTTTCAATGAATTACAAGCTACTTACAATTTGATTGATGCAAATACTACTTTGATTAGACTTACAGGTGGATTGACAAAATAAAAAGAATCCCTAAAATTCTAATTTTAAACTACTTCTAAATTTGACTTTACTATTTTATCTCCATCAAGCTACTGCTTGTGTCACTAAATCAGTAAGGTATCTTATTTTGTGCTTATAACTTTTAATAAGGCTATTTTGAGAGGTTATTAATAAT
>Ga0100385_1004957_pt1 | contig 11313 bp, 9 predicted proteins | sample CryGeymeta201509_FD_81543 | JGI IMG/M metagenome (GOLD analysis project Ga0100385, IMG submission 81543) | Groundwater microbial communities from Crystal Geyser aquifers in Utah, USA - Crystal Geyser metaG 2015-09 | ecosystem: Environmental > Aquatic > Deep subsurface > Groundwater | place: USA... | reverse complement strand
CTCTTCGAGTGCGCCAAGGCGAAGCGCGATTGGGACGGCATGATGCGCGCCGCCAAGCTGGCGTTCGCGCTGTGCCAGTACACCGAAGACCGGATCGGCAAAGCGACGGACCTCTGCGTCCAAGCCTGCACCGCCAAAGGCGGCCCCGGCCTCGCCACCCAATTCGTCAAGTCCCAGGAGTCGGCCGACACCGAAAGCCCCTTCAAAGACATCCCCCTCCCCCGCTTCGACCCCGAAGGCAAGATCGCCGGACTCGTGGCACAGGTTTCCCAACCTGTGAACCGCCCCGCCACCCCCACAGGTCAGCGACCTGTGCCACAAGCCGAGGCACCCGCACACCCGCCCACCGGCGCCCCCGTTCCCCCTCTCCTGACCGCCGCCGCCGACAACCTCCACGCCCGCATCAACGCCCAACTCGCCCTCGGCGACTACGGCAACGCCGTCGCCGACGCCGTGGACGAGATGCGCGAAGCGGGCAACAGCAAAGACAAGTTCAAGATGACCCAATCCCTCACCGATGTGGCGCGGTGCTTCAAAGCCAAAGACCTGAACCTGCTCCGCGCCAATCGGTTCCTGGAGTACCAGAAGAGCGGGCAGGGGGAGAATCCACTGCCGACGTTCTGAAAGCTGACGGCTGACTGCTGATCGCTTGCGAGACCTATCATGACGAGACTGCTCACAACCATCGCGGTGTTGACAGCACTGGGCACAGCCTCCGCCCAGGTGCCGGAAGCTTGGAAGGACTGGCCGCCGGAGGTGTTCGACCGGGTCGGGGTGGAGCCGGTCGAGTTGCGCGGCATATTGGGCTTCGACCTGGTCGGCGTGGAGCCGGTCGACCTGCGCGGCGTGTTAGGCACTGGTGCGGCGGTGTCCCCGGTCGAGATCCCCTCCACCGTGAGTGCGCGCGACCAACTGATGCTGGCCTGCCTAAAGGCCGGCGACGTGTCGCCGTCAGTACGAGGCTGGCTACGGGAGCTGAACAGTGAGGCACTCCTGAAGGTAATCGAGGCCGTTCCGCGGACAAGGCTCGACCACGTTGCGAGCGACGCGGCAGTGGAGGCCCTCATTGAGGTTCACGCTGTCGCGGAGAAAGACGAAGGGGCACTCCCTGACAAAGTTCTCCTGCGCCTCGCGGAGTACTACGCCGCGAGCGGAAACGAGCGCTGTGTACCGCTATACGAACGGCTGCTGGCAAAGCGGAAGGAACTGGCTGACGGGTGGGTTCCTGAGTTGTTCGGACTGGGTATGTACTACACGAAGGTGGGCGATTTCCGCGAGATGATGACTACGTTCGGTCAGGTCGAGAAGTTCACCAACGACCCAACGGTCATCTGCGACTACTACGTCGAGGCGGCACGGGCGGCCACTCGCCTGGGACTCAGCGATGTCGCCGCTCGGTTCTATGGTCTCATTGACGGCTTCAAACGACGGGATTGGCCTACGGCTGTCTCCCGGATCGACAGAGCCAATTGGGTCGCGAAACAGGGCGACCTTGGGGCTGCGGAACAGACGCTTGCTACCCTCGTGGCCGGAGATTTTGGCCCGAAGGCGCAGTACGCCGGTCTGTCTGCGCTGGGCTACATCCTTCATCGGGCTGGCGATGCCCAGAAGGCACAGAGACATCTGGCCCAGGCGGAGGCGATGCTCTCCAGGGCGCAGGTGACTTGGCTTGAGGAGTTGATCCATCTCTCTGAGGCGAACGGTCGCTATCTGGACTGCATCCGAAGATTCGACCAGGATCCCATCCAGCTTAGTCCACCGGCACCGGTGAACCTCCGGCTCACACCCAACGCCGACACGAAGCACGAGTTGGCTGTGGAAACGTATGGGCCCATTCCCCTGGTTCTTGACACCACCATTGACGGTGTTGAGGTGAAGGTGGACCAGGGAAGTGCGACCTCACTCAGCCCTGAGATGCCGGATGCCTCAGCATCCTTGCCACCCACTCGGCGGAGGGTGACGCTGGTCGCACACGGAAACATGGTCAGGGGGGACATGCAGGGCACTCTCCGCGTCTGGAGTTCTGCGTGTCTCGGATACGAGGTCACGCTCCCGATCCACGTGCTCTGCACTCAAGGGGTGCGTATTGCGCCGGTGAGGCTGTTCTTCGGCTTCTTGGGGCGAGGTGAGTCGCGAACGGTGACGGCTACCGTTGAAGGAGACAGACCCGTAGTCATCAGGCGCCACGGGCCGGTCACCGCGGATCGTGTTGAGTTTGCGTTCGCGTTGACGCAGGACAGGAACTCCGGTGGGCAGACTATGGTCAGGATCACGTGTCGTCCCGGGAACGACTGTGCTCCGCGGGTCCACGAAGGAAGACTCGAGATTGAAGCTGACACGGGAGCAGTCGCTGAAATTCCTTACCATGTCCATGTGCTTCGTTAGATACGCGTGGCCGTTACCAGTCCACGCGTTGCCAACCGCTGTGGTCCAGCTCGACGGACCTATCTTCAGGAGGAAACCCGATGATCAAACTTACCAGTACTTCACTCGCCCTGGGGCTGCTACTAGCTTGGGGTTGCGTGGCCTTCGCTGCGCCCGCCGAACCGAACACGCCGGCCGATCCGCCAACCAAGTCTGAGTCATCGCGCCTTCTGACAGACGAGGAGCTGAAAGCGGCAAAAGGAGGCAATTGGCTTGGTGACTGTACTGCCGGGATCAAGTGCGCGACCTGCCTAAACCTGATATTGACCGGCACACGAGAATGCTCTCCCAACGTCTCAAAGTGCACAGGCCTAACGGGTTGGTGCGGTCACACCACGCCCGTGCTTTGCACCTGCAAGGACCCTTTCGTTGACTGCACCATGTGGGGCACGCCCTACTTGGTAGGCGCCCTGCAGTGTCCTTAGAACAGTCGCTTGGCGCATGACAGACGCCACCCTCGTTGCGCGTCAGGCATGGTGACCCTCAGTCGTGGAGCCGGACCGACAGTGAACGGAACTCAGGAGCCTGGATGCTGCCGCAGGCTCCAGGAGCGACACTTTGTCCTGCTACGCACGCTGCCTCGTCGTTGGAAGTCGTGAGACCGGCCCCGAAGGCACCCGGAAGTCGCCAAGCGCGCACGGTCATACTGGTTGCCATACGGGTAGGAGCCGACTCCCGCGAGGGGGAGCAAGGGTGTTGACGAGATGAGATACCAAAGGCTAACAAAGCAGACCGTCCTTGTCGCCACTCTGGTGGTGTCTTGCTCCGTGGCATTGTACATCGCCTCGTGGGGCCGGACGGCGCCGGCAGACCCGCGAGTCCTAACCATCATGCGGGGCATCGAGTACCGGGAGGCTTTGATTGAGAGCCTGTCCGTAAGCTACGCGGAGACCACCACAAGCAGCCCTGACGTCATACTTCGGATTGCCGAAGCCTTCAAGGCGAAGCACCCGGAGCGATCGTTCCCGCCTCCGCCGCGCATCGTGCGAGCGAGCGGGAAGTGGATCATGAAGGGTGAGAAGCAGCGGGTGGAGATGATCATGCCTTCCCCCGAGACTGACGTCGGAACCCGGGCTCGCCAAGACTTCGAGAAAAGGAGAGATGGATCTGCCGCCCCAGAAGAGGGAGGAGCGGGAGCGTATACAACCACGGCAATGTACGACGGCAGGAAGCTGATCGCACTCTATCCCCAGACCACACCGGGGCTTCCGTTCATCGTCAACGTGTCTGAACGCGCGACCGGATCGGCGGCTGCGGACTTGTACCGTATCGGGGAGATGCTCCAACTGTATGAATCGAGGATGCCACTCAGTGAGTACCTGGGAAGGCTGAACCCATCCCTGGTTGGCTCCGAGGAGAACGAGGGGCGCCAGTGCTTCGTGCTCCAAGCCGAAACGGAGCTGGAGGGCCACATGGTGAGAAAGCGGTGGTGGGTGAGCCCGGAGACGAACTACTGGCCGGTGAGGCAAGAGATCACCTTCCCAGATGGCGAACTTGTGTTTGCCAAGACGCTGAGTGACTGGAAACGCCACGGCTCCGAGGTGTGGATTCCGCATCGCGTGATCGTTCGCTCGTATGTACCACGTAAGCTCTACGGGACGCACGAAGAACGTTCGAGAGTGGATCTTCGCCTGCTCACGGCGGAGGTGAACGCGCAGGTACAGGACGACGTTTTCACGTCGGATGTGGATTCCCTCCCCCCGGGAACTCAGATCCAGGATCTGGACGCCGGGAAGATGCGAGTCATCGGAGCGGTCGAGGCTTCGGATGACGAGATCCGGTCGCTCGCCGACCTGGCTCAGCAGTATCTCGAAGGGAAGGTCAGCGAGGCCCAGTTGGCTGCGAGGCGGCGTTCGCCCCCGAGCGGCGACAAGCGACTATGCGGTCCCCAGTGCCTCCTGATCCTGTGTCATCTGCACGGCCTGGACGCCTCGACCAAGGAGCTGGCCCGTCTTGCTGGGACCGACGAGACGGGGACTACGATGTATGGTCTGGTTCAGGCGGCCCAGAGCAAGGGGTTGAAGCTGCGTGGTCACAGTACGACGTACGATGACCTGCGAAGCCGAGGAGTCCCTGCCATCGTGCACATGCAGGAGGCTCACTTTATCGTAGTGGTCAGGGCACTGGACAACCGAGCTGTTGTCATTGATCCGCCTCTGCACGTGGCTGTTGTGCCGAAAGGTGACTTCATGTCGTCTTGGCGCGGGGAGGCGTTGATCCCTTCGCCCATCGCAGACGGGCCGCAATAACGCGGAGGAGCAAGGAGAGTCCGATCATGACACACCGACCGAAACACTGGCTACTTGCCCTCTTGGTAATGATCAGCGTTTCGATTATTGCCGACCGGCGGCGCGCCGTCGCAGAGCCGACACCAGCAGATGCGCCTCGTGCCGAAGTCACCGACCCGGTGTTTGACTTCGACGCCGTGGAGTTCGGCCAGCTCGTGGCGTGGCGGTTTGCAGTGCGCAACGCGGGAACGAAGCCGCTACGGGTTCAGGTCGACAGAACGTCGTGCCGGTGCGTCGCAGCGCTATTCAGCAGGGACCCCATTCAGGCCGGGGCCACGGGCTACGTTGATGTGTCTTTCGAAATCGACACTCCAGGCGAAGTAAGGTCTCTCGTGTTCCTGAAGACCAATGACCCCCTGGCCCCGGAGATCACCTTGGCTATGCATGGCTGGGCGGTCTTCGGCTTGGGTTGGGAACCAAAGCGCGTGGCTTTCCACGCTTCGCTGGGTGAACGTGTCACAAGGAGCGTGCGTCTCACTGCGCCGCCGGGCTCCGAAGTTCGCCGCGTTGGTGCGGAGGGAGCAGAGGGGTTGGCAGTCCAGTGCGAGAAGACTCGGGACGACCGGGCGGGAGTGGTTTGCGACCTGCGGCTGACGTATTGCGCGCTGCGTCCGGGCACGGGGGAGGCGAAGGTGGTAGTCCAATTCGCGGGGGGCGTCGCGGTTGAGGTGCCGGTCACTTGCACAGTGCAGGGCGATCTCTGCTTGCGCCCTCCCAGGGCGTTCTTTGGCTTTGTCCCCAAGGGGACTCCCTCACGCAGGGAGCTGACGATCACCTCGGCGTCCCAGAAGGCGTTCACAGTCATGCGAGTTGAGAGCGCCGACCCTAAGGTGAACGTGCGAGCTGAGCGAACTCGGCGCGCATGGGAATGGCGGGTCGTCGTCCAGTTGGCAACGTCGGAACACGGCCGGATCGATGCATTCGCCAGGATCATCACGAATGCCCAGGGCGAAGAAACGCTGTCAATACCGGTAACGGCGCACGTAGATTGACCAGGCCTGTCGACCAAGTGCCAGGGGGCTCATGCCCTCGCCGCGCCGACGAGTGAGGTCTGAAGAGGGAGACTCGCATGACCAAGTGGCTCCATGCCGGCGCTGTCTGTGCGTGGATTGCCTTGGTGCTCGGCCCGACCGAGGCGCCCGGCGAACCGGCCCCCAGGGGGCGAGGTCCCGAGCCCCCGGTCGTCAATCTGCCTGAGGCGGAGCACGGGTTCGGGAACGTCAGCATCGGCCAACAGCTTGAGCATACGTTCGTCGTTTTCAACAGGGGCGGTTCCGATCTGCAGCTCTCCATCCCGCCGAGTTCCTGCGGCTGCGTGAAGGCCACTCTTGAGCCAAGCACTGTTGCGAGGGGGAGGACGGCCGCGCTCAGAGTAGTCTTCCAGCCGACCGACCCCGGTCGGGCAGAGCAGGTCGTGTGGCTCCACACGAATGACCCTCTGTGCCCCAGGATGCCGATCACTCTCAGGGCCTTGGTGCTTAGACCGGCGCAAGCTCGACCCGAGTTCGTGACTCTCCAGACGGACTACGGCAGCCCACAGACAAGGGATGTTACCGTCTCCCTTCCGCCAAGTGCCAGCCTGACGGCGCTGCACGTCGAGCACCCGGACTTCGCCGTCGGCAAACGACGGTTGCTTGCAGACGAAACAGGGAGTTTGTGGCGGATCACCGTCACGGCGAAACCCGGGATTCCTATCGGCGGCCACAGGACCCAGGTGAGAGTCGACCTCTCGGGCGCCTCCAAGAAGCAACTGGTGATCGACGTGCGGGCCGTGGTTGCCGGTAGGATCTCGGTTGCGCCACCCAGCGCGTTTTTCGGCTTCCTGACTGCCTCGGCCCGGCCCCTCCCAACGAAGTCGCTCAGGCTCAGTTCGACGGACCACAAGCCCTTTCGCATCCTGTCAGCCAAGACCCCTCACCCAAGCGCCTTCGTGGTCACCTTCGCACCACAGAAGCCCGGAACGACTCAGACGATCGAGGTGACGCCTGCCCGGAAAGGCGCGTGGCGGGGCGCGGTGCAGGCCGAACTGGAGATCGTCACAGATCACCCGTCAGCCAAGCGTCTGGTGGTGCCCCTCTCTGCGCATTTCGGTCGAAGCCCAATCCCACAGCCATGACGCAGTCCCGGGCCTCGGGCGCTGGAGTCCCAGCCACATCCTTGATTCCGCCCGGAAACACCCTTTCGGCGATGTCGCCTCGTCGTGGCGCCCCGGGGGGCAACCCGACCTCCACGGGGCCATGCTCCCCATCTCCCCCACCAGCTCCCGCCTCACCACCTCCACCTCCTCCCCCAACCGCGCCTCATCCTGCAGCGCGCCCGACCCGGAAAACCGCGGCGGCCCTTGCAGAACCCGCCGGTGCACCCCGCCGACGGGCCCGCTGCCAGCCAAGACAGGCCCGGTGTCAGTCGAGGGGACCTCGGGTGCGTCCGGGCCCGGCCCGGATGACTTCGGGCCGGTCTTGGGGTATTATGAGGGCGGCCCCACCCCGAGAGAGGCAGGCCCGGGCGGACCCGAGGCAGCCTTGGCCCGGTGCGGGCCAGGCCCGAACCAGCGCGGGCCGGTCTTGGCACAGTTCGGGCCGATCTTGGGCGCACCCGGGCCGGGCCCGGGTGTGTCCGGGCCTGGCCGCAACCAGTCGGAGGCAGGCCAACCGGCGTCTGTGAGATGAAACGACGCGTGGAAGCGAGGCGCAGCAGTCGGGCGTGCAGGTGAGGAAAGGAGTCAGTACGAGGGCAATCTCTGCCCTAATGCGCGCGCAACGCTTTGAGTCGGCCGCCATCGGCCCCGCCGACCGCCTCCGGCAAGCTACTCGGTCACAAGCGGGACGTGTCGTATCAGGCACTGATCAAGCTGACGCTCGCTGACATGGTGCAACGGGAGTTGGGGGCTGTTCCGGCCCCGGGAGCCCGTTCCCTGCCAACAGAGGCTCCGCGCCTTCCGGAAGGCGCAGTCCGGCGCGCGTACCGTGTCGGGATCGCGCTGGATCAAGAAGCCCGTGTCTCCGTGGACGCGACCGAGTCCGTGGGTCAGGACAGAGTGCCCCAACCTCACGTGCAGGCCGGAGGCCACTTCGCCGTGCTCTTCTCCCGGTGGCGCCCTGTCGACGACCGCTCCTTTCACCAACTCGCGCCACATGCCATTGTCCGGCATGTGCCAGGACCCCTCGGCGGTGACGTGACGCTGGACTTCCACTGCGGCGACGCTCATCGGGGATCATCTCGCGGTCCGCGGACCGCGAGGCGGATTATAGCAGGATTCGCGGTCGGTGGGGCGAATTGCCAAGCTGCGACTTCGTCCCCGCAACTCGAACCGGAGTCGCCGCAGGACTGACGATGAGTTCCTTGCCCAACCGAAGCCTCACAGACGCGGTCAAGCGCAGCGCGGCCTTCCTGCTCGTGTCTCTCGCCGCGTTGTCCCGTCCGGCTGGCGCAGGACCCGCCGAGCGCCTCTGGCAGTTCCTGTCGACCCATCCCGAGTCCGGCGTCTTCGGCTACCCGGGTGAGGTCGCGCTGCGGAAGTACGTGTTCCGCGAGTTCCGCCGGCTCGGGCTGAAGGAAGTCCACGGGTTGCCATTCGAGACGGGGACTCCGTTCCAGCACTACGCACGGCTGCAGGTCGCCGGCGAGGTCAACACTCAAGATCCGAAGTCCGAAACCAGCAATCCGACATCCCAAATCCGACATCCCAAATCCGAGATCCCCCTCCAGTGCTTCTGGCCCAACCAGGTGCGGACCTGCTCCACACCGCGGGAGGGCATCAAGGGCAAGCTGCTCTACGCGGGCGACGGGCAGTACCGACGGTTCGACGGCCAGGAGGTCCGGGGGCGCATCGTGCTGCTGGACTTGGACTGCGGCGACCGCTGGTTGAATGCCTTTGAGCTGGGTGCTAGTGCAGTTGTCTTCCTGCCCAAAGGGCCGGTGCCCCGGCAGGAACTGGAGAAGAAGCTCCTGTCTCTGCCGCTCAACGCGCCGCGGTTCCTGGCGCCCGAGCGGTCCGTCGGCCGGCTGAAAGAACTGGCTGCCACAGAGGCGGAGGTGACGCTGGCGGCGTGGCAGGAGTGGCGCCAAGTCACCGGCTATGACGTGCTGGGCAAGATCCCGGGAACGGACCCTGAACTCGGGAAAGAGCACTTGGTGATCTCGGCTCACTACGACCGGATCTCCGCCGTGCCCACGCTGGCTCCGGGCGCCGAGAATCTGGTCAGCTTGGCGGCGCTACTGGAAGTCGCTGAGGAGTTGGCGCAGCATCCGCCGAAACGGACTGTGGTGTTGCTGGCGACTTCGGCACACTACCTGGGCATGGCCGGCATGGGGGCCTTCGTGCGGGCGTACGCCCTCGCCGCCAGGGACGTTGTCCTCCAAGCGGACCTCGACCCGGACGGGAAGCGCTCGGCGCGGCTGAAGGGGTTGATGAACCGCTACTTCAGCGGCTACGCCGACGAGAAGAAGCAGCCGTTGACCTTCTTGATGAGCCTTGACCTCAGCGCTGGCGGGACGCGGACGGGGATCTTCCATTTCGGCGCGTACGAGGAGAACCGAGACCTGTACCGCGAGCGTCGATACGTTCTGGTGGGCCAGCGGGTGGCGCGGCAGACGGAAGCGCTGGAGAAGACAAGCGGGCTGGCCGCCGCGACCCACTTCGCTGACGGCATCAACCCGCAGAAAGGGCGCAGCCCGGAGAGCTTCTTCTCCGAGCTGCCTGCGTTCGAGAGCGAGGTGGCGTCGCTCGTCTTCCCCGGTCTGGCCTGGGCGACGTGCAGCGATGATCGCGACTTCGTGAATACCCCCTTCGACACGCTGGACCGCCTCCTCGCGCGGACGCCGTGCGTCCGCGAACGGACGGGGTCCGTTCGCGAACGGACGCCATGCGTCCGACGCGACAGCGCCGACGCCCAAATCGGCTACCTGCGCCGACTCATGCCGTTGATTGCCAACGACGAGCGCTTCCCGGTGCGCACCGTCGAAGACGGCAGGCTGAAGGAGCCGGTCTTCGGGCAGTCAGTGTGGTGGGACAAGGGCGAGACGTTCTTCCCCAGCACGCCGGTGCCATTTCCCGTCGCCGCCGCCACGATCCAGCGCGGCTGGTTGGGCGGGTTCATGCGCAGCTACCCCAAGCCGCTGTTCGGGGTGCACATGGAGCAGACCGTCGTCGGCGACGCGGAGGGTAAGTGGAGCCTGGAGAACTTCCTGTGGCCGTATGGCGCCCGGGCGGAGAGCCAGGGGGTCGACCCGTTGCTGCTTGTCCCCGGCGACTTGAGCAACGTGCGGCACTTTGCCGAGCGCTTGGAGCGGGCACGCGACCCGCTTTCCGCCTACCTGAAGCAGCAACTCCCGCCGGAAGCTGCGGCCCGGTTGCGGGAGTACGTCGCCGCCTCGGAAGACGAGAAGATGTCCGTCGAGCGGTCGCTGATGGACGCAGTCAACCTGGCGCTGCTGGACAGGAAGCTGTATGCGGCCGACCGGTTCGCCGGGGTTGCACTGTTAGACGAGTTGCGCCTGAGGGCCGAGCGACGGCCGGCGGGCGTCGAACTCAGCCGGCTCAACCGCCTGCTGCTCCATGCCGCCTACCCCGCGGCCATCCCCGCCCCGCCTCAGTCCGGCGCCATCGCGCTCGCCCCCGACAAGGGTGAGGAAGGCGACCGGAAGTCCAGCTTCCTCAACGTGGACGTGGGCGCCAAGGGCGGGCGGCTGCTCACGCAAGTCCTCTTCCACTGCACGGGCATGGACTTCGTCAACCTGTTCGACCCACGCCAGTTGACGGCGCTACGCAACGTGAGCGTGCTGGACGCGAAGACGGCGACGGAGCCGATGGAGTTCGGCTGGTCGCTGCCGCTGGCCACCCGCTACGACTCCTCGTATGTCGAGCCGTGCGCAGTGGTGTTCGCCGACCCGCCGTCGAGGATCTCGGCATTGATGGGCGGCGGGCTCATCGGCCACCGGTTGGTGCTGATCCACTCGACACCCAAGGAGCCGTTCGGCGTGGGTCTCCCGGCCACAACCGCGCGGGTGCCACTTGCCATGAAGCAAGTCGCCCACGATCTCTACCAGTTGGATGAGTACCGGCTGGGCATCCTGAAGCGGCACGGCATCGAGAGCGAATACCTCCATGAGTTGCATGTCGAGACGAAGCGGCTACTGGACGAATCGGGCCAATCGGTGAACCGTCGGCTGTGGAGCCGCGCCGTTCCCGCTGCCAGTCGCGCCTGGGCGCTGGAATCCACCGTGTACCCGGCGACGCTGGCCACGTCCAACGACGTGGTGAAAGGCGTCCTGCTGTACCTTCTCCTGACGCTCCCCTTCGCCTACTTCATCGAGCGGCTGTTGTTCGGCTTCGCCGACATCCGCAAACAGATCGCCGCGACGGTGGGCGTCTTCGGCGTGGTGCTGGTCATCCTGGCCGCCGTGCACCCGGCCTTCAGTATTACCTTCACGCCGTTCATCATCTTCCTGGCGTTTTTGATCCTCACGCTGGCGGCTATCGTGAGCAGCATAATTGTGCGCAAGTTCCAGGTCGAGCTGCGCCAACTCCGCGGCGGGATGCGAGGCGTCCGAGAGGCGGACGTGAACCGCGTTGGGGCGCTGACGGCTGCGATCAACCTGG
>Ga0100385_1004945_pt1 | contig 11338 bp, 9 predicted proteins | sample CryGeymeta201509_FD_81543 | JGI IMG/M metagenome (GOLD analysis project Ga0100385, IMG submission 81543) | Groundwater microbial communities from Crystal Geyser aquifers in Utah, USA - Crystal Geyser metaG 2015-09 | ecosystem: Environmental > Aquatic > Deep subsurface > Groundwater | place: USA... | reverse complement strand
TTTTCGTTGAAGATAAAATCATGGTTGAACTGAAAGCGTTAATTCTATTAGAAGATGTGCATCTTGCACAGGGGAAAAATTATCTTGAAGCTTATAATATGGAAGTTGGGCTTTTAATAAATTTTGGTACAAAGAGTTTGGAGTTTAAAAGATTATTTAATCGTCTGAACCAGGATTACAATGATTAAAGGATTATATGATTAAACTTATAATTCCGAATGATTTCCTAATAGAGTAGTAATATTTAATTTTATTGTAAAATGAAAAGAAATTTTAAATCAATATTTCCGAATCGTTTCCGAATAAAAAATCCTGAAACTCTTGAAATCCGACAAATCCAGGTTCAGACATTTGTTGATGAAGGCGGGCTTGTCCCGAAGGGATGCATTCGCAGGAAATTCTATCAACTCTTTGGTGGAGAGACAGAAAAAATTATTGAGGAAATAAATAAGGAGTTAGCTGCATAATGTCTGAACCGGGATTCTCATGATTGAAGGATTAGCATGATGAATTTTAAATATGAAGATATAACGAAACGTATTATCGGATGCGCTATGAAAGTTCATTCAACTTTAGGAAATGGATTTCAGGAAGTTATTTACCAACGTGCTTTGGAAATTGAGATGAGCTTAGAAGGATTGAAATTTGAAAGAGAAAAAGAGATGCCCGTTATGTATAAAGGTTATGAGATTGGAACACGCCGAGTTGATTTTTTCGTTGAAGATAAAATCATGGTTGAACTGAAAGCGTTAATTCTATTAGAAGATGTGCATCTTGCACAGGGGAAAAATTATCTTGAAGCTTATAATATGGAGGTCGGCTTGCTTATAAATTTTGGAGCGAAGAGTCTTGAGTTTAAAAGATTATTTAATCGTCTGAACCAGGATTACAATGATTAAAGGATTATGAGATTATTTTATAGAAATCCTATAAATCTGATAATCCGACAAATCCAGGTTCAGACATTTGTTGATGAAGGCGGACTTGTCCCGAAGGGATGCATTCGCAGAAAATTTTATCAATTGTTTGGAGCAGAGTATCAAACGTTGTTGGAAGAACTGAATAAAGAACTAGCGGCGTGAAACAGGGAAAAAGCAATAGAACGCAGATGACGCAGATTGAACAGATTAACGCAGTTAAAATCAGTGATGATCTGCCTAATCAGAGTAATCTGAGTTCTATTCCTAAACACTGGTCTTGGGTTAAACTTGGTGATGTTTGTGAACAGGTAAATAAAGTAAAAGATTTTAATAAGGATGGAAGTTTTTATTATTTAGATATTGGTGGAATAAACAACAAAAAAAATCTCATTGAATCTGTTAAAGAATACGAATGGAGGACTGCACCTTCAAGAGCCAAACAAATTGTCAGAAGTGGGGACGTTCTGTTTTCCACTGTTAGAACCTATCTTAAAAATATTGCAAAGGTTCCTTTATTATATGATAATCAAATTGCGTCAACCGGATTTTGTATTATCAGACCACAAAGGAATCTATTAAACACAGAGTACATTTTTTATCTTACTTTATATGATAAGTTCTTAGCACCATTAAACGCTTTACAGGTTGGATCGAGTTATCCAGCAGTTCGAAATGGGGAAGTGTTAAAACAAGTTATCCCTCTCCCACCACTCCCCGAGCAGAAAAAAATTGTTGAGAAGATAGAAGAACTCTTCAGCGGATTGGACAGTGGTGTTGCTTCACTTCAAAAAGCAAAAGAACAATTGCGGATTTATAGACAGAGTGTACTTGCGTATGCGTTTAGTGGTAAGTTAACGGGAGCCGTGAAAGGTGAAACGAAAAACGGAGAATTACCAGAAGGTTGGGAATGGGTGAAGCTAAATGAAGTATTAGAAGTAAAAGATGGAACACATGATACTCCTAAGTACAAAGGAAAAGGCATTCCATTCATTACTCAAAAAAATATTAAAAATGGAGAATTTGTATTTGATGGTTACAATTTGATATCTAAAGAAGATCACCAAAAGTTTTATAAACGTTCTAATGTTACATTTAATGATATTATAATTTCAATGATTGGTGCTAATCGTGGGATGTCAACTATAGTTAAAACAAAAGAAGTGTTTAGTATAAAAAATGTTGGTTTAGTAAAAACTGAGGAGGGAAAACTCCTCTCAAAATTCCTTGACTATTTCTTTAAATCTGAAGTTGGCCAAAAATCAATCCTTTCCAAATCTAAGGGTGGAGCACAACAATTTATTGGACTAACTGAGTTAAGAAATTGGCTTGTTCCTCTTATTCCTATTACAATGCAAACCCAAATCGTAGAAGAAATAGAATCCCGCTTTGCGGGATCAGAAGCACTTGAAAAAGCGATAGATGATAGCTTAATCAAAGCGGAATTATTAAGGCAATCAATTTTAAAGCAGGCGTTTGAAGGGAAACTAATTTAATTTCAACTATCTGGAAATTCCGACAAGTTCAATATTTTTATTATCTTATTAAAAATGTGCAATTTTTGCAAATACTGAATTATAAAACGGTCTCGAATAAATGGAATCAAAAGGCGAAATAATTCTTTATAAGTCCTCAGAAGGCAAAGTAGAACTTGAGGTTAACTTGAAGGATGATACAGTATGGTTGTCGCAAAGACACATGTCTGTACTTTTTCAAAAAGATACCGATACTATCGGTCTTCATATCAGGAATATCTATAAAGAAGGTGAATTGTCCATAAAGTCAACTACCGAGTATTTCTCGGTAGTTCAAAAAGAAGGCAAAAGAGAAGTATTACGTAAAATTCAATATTATAACTTAGATGTCATAATCTCCGTAGGCTATCGTGTTAAGTCAAAGCGTGGTACCCAATTCCGCATCTGGGCAACTAAAGTACTTAAAGAGTATTTAGTTAAAGGTTATGCATTAAATGAAAAAAGATTAAAAGAACAAAGCGAAAAGGTAAAGGAGTTAGAAAAATCTGTCGAAGTTTTTAAGCGGGTGGCGGATAGCTACCAGTTAAAACAGGATGAATTTACAGGCATTCTAAATGTAATTTCAGATTATGCTTATGCACTAGATATACTTGACCAATATGACCATCAAGAACTGAAACTAGGAAGAATTGAAAGAGCGGAAGAGTATAAAATCAATTATAAAGATTCAGCAGAACTGATAAAAAATCTTAAAAACAAATTTGGCGGGTCAGTATTATTTGGAAAAGAAAAAGATGAATCGTTCAAAAGTACAATCGGCACAATTTATCAGACATTCAATAAAAAAGAGCTTTATCCTGGTCTCGAAGAAAAGGCAGCAATGCTTCTTTATCTTACGATAAAAAATCACTCCTTTATTGATGGTAATAAAAGAATAGCTGCCGCTTTATTCATAGTGTATCTAAGTAGAAATAATTTCCTTTATAACTTAAATGGCGAAAAGAGAATTGCCGATAATGCCTTAGTTGCACTATGTTTAATGATAGCGGCAAGCAATCCGATAGAAAAAGATATAATTGTGAAAGTAGTTGTAAACCTTATAAACAAAAATAATTAATAATGAAGAATGAATAATGAAAAGTGAAAATATAATTCAAAATAAAAGTTATCAGTTTGCTTTAAGGATTATTAAACTTTATAAATTCTTAATTGAAGAGAAAAAGGAATTTGTATTATCAAAACAAATATTAAGATGTGGGACTAGCATCGGTGCAAATATCGAAGAAGGAATAGCCGGACAATCCAAAGCTGATTTTATCGCTAAATTTCAAATTGCCTTGAAAGAATCAAGAGAAACCCATTATTGGATTCGGCTTTTAATTGACAGCAATTATTTAGATAAGAAATCCGGTCAATCAATTTTAAATGATTGCGAAGAATTATTGAAGTTACTCAACGCAATTTTAAAAACCTCAAAATCAAACAAATAATTATTCATTATTAATTCTTAATTATTCATTAAAATGACAACAGCATCAATAGTTCAAAGAGTTTGGAATTACTGCAACACATTAAGAGATGATGGCGTAAGTTACGGCGATTATGTAGAACAGCTTACTTATCTCCTCTTTCTCAAAATGGCGGATGAGTATTCTAAACCGCCATATAACAGAGATATTCAAATTCCGAAAAAGTTTAATTGGGAAAGTCTCCAAAACAAAAGCGGTGCAGAGCTTGAAGTGCATTACATAAAGATCCTAAATGAGCTTGGTAAAGAAAAAGGAATGATCGGGGAAATATTCTTCAAATCTCAAAATAAAATTCAAGATCCTGCTAAGCTTTACAAACTCATTCAATTGATTGATGACGAAAATTGGGTTGTACTCGGTGCGGATGTTAAAGGTGATATTTATGAGGGACTTCTTGAAAAAAACGCCGAGGATACAAAATCCGGTGCGGGGCAATATTTTACTCCGCGTGCACTTATCAAAGCAATGGTTGAGTGCATCAAACCTGAGCCAAAGAAAACCATTGCAGATCCGGCTTGCGGTACCGGAGGTTTCTTTTTGGCAGCGTATGATTTTATTTCAGATGAAAAGAAATTCACATTGGATAAATCGGAAAAAGAGTTCCTTAAATTCAAAACTTTCCGCGGCTGGGAAATTGTACCGAATGCAGCACGGCTCTGTCTGATGAATTTATACCTTCACAATATTGGCGATTTGAACAGTGAACCGCCAATCGAAAGAGCGGACAGCTTGCTTGTGTCACCATCACAAAAATTTGATTTCGTGTTGACAAATCCGCCGTTTGGAAAGAAAAGCAGCATTACAATTTCTAATGAAGATGGGACACAAAGTAAAGAAACTCTAACCTATGAACGACAAGATTTCTGGACGACGACATCTAACAAGCAATTAAATTTTGTTCAGCATGTTCGCTCAATGTTAAAGGCAGATGGTAAAGCCGCAGTAGTCGTTCCCGATAATGTTCTATTCGAAGGCGGTGCCGGAGAAACTGTAAGAAAAGAATTGCTGAAAAGCACTGACTTCCATACGATATTAAGATTACCAACGGGAATATTTTATGCTCAAGGTGTAAAAGCAAATGTTATTTTCTTTGATAACAAACCGGCAGCAAAAACCGCATGGACTAAGGACGTATGGATTTACGATCTTCGCACTAACATTCACTTCACATTAAAAACTCAACAGATGAAGTATGATGACTTAAAAGATTTTGTTGCATGTTATAATCCAAACAATAGATTTAAGAGAAAAGAGACAGATCGCTTTAAGAAATATTTTTACGATGAAATAATAGCGAGAGATAAAACCAATCTTGATATATTTTGGTTGAAGGATGATAACCTTGGTGACATGGACAATCTTCCCGACCCAAATATTCTGGCGCTTGAGATTGTTGAGAACATTGAAGCGGGATTAGACAGCTTTAAGCAGATAATGGAAAATTTGAACGTGCATAATAAATAAATATAGATGAGCTTGCTCTAAAAAGGTAATATTTAATAATGTCATTGCGAGTCCCGATTCATCGGGACGAAGTAACCTGCCGAATTTAGTGCAAAACCAAAAGATTGCTTCGTCACTCCGTTCCCCGCAATGACGGGAAATACCTTTTTAGAGCAGACTCATAAATTATTTTAAATTTAGGCTGCCGGCTACGTCGCGTTAGGTGTGAATGATTGTATAAAATCATTCAAACTATAAATAAAATAAATTTTCCGTTAGATAACGGATTTTATATCAATAATAAAGTTAAGAGGTCAACTTGAGTTTTTTATCACCCTTTTCGTTTCCTCTCGGAACTAAAAACTCTTATATAGCAATAAACCATTAACGTGATAATTACTCCCCATGCAATCGAAATAAAAATAATGCCTTCACTGCTTAAGCCCATAAAATTTCCTTTCTTAAAATTCCGGATTTAGTTTGCTATGTTCTTTCCCGGAGTATTTGCTCCATCCTTTACGAACGAGATAAAGCAATCCCGCAAATAAAAGAATCATCAACACTCTCGAACCCCAAATATATGGCGCATTGGGAATTGTCACTTCAGCTTTCTGAACATTTGTAAGATAAACTTCTTCAGATGGAGTAATCACACTTCCCTTTGAATGAATTTGAAGATCGTACCTTTGTTGGGTAACTATTAATCTATCTACCATTGTTACTACGTCCTCTTTCACTTCGGGATTATAAACCATCACAAGCGGTTCTATTGATAGATCATCTTTGTTTATAAATTTGAGTTCATCGCCGTCAGATAAAGTTGCAGTAACGGGTCCGGTCTGTGTTTGATATGTAACTTCTACAACTTCATATTTAGTTAACAGAAGCGTTGGAATAGCATCTGTAACAAACCACCAGCTCATTATAACAAATAACACAACCGGCGTAACAAATTTCATTATATAAAAAAAGCCGCGCGGAATTTTAAAATCGCCTCCGGCATTCATTTCCTTCCAAGCGTTCTCTGCCCCGAATACCCACATGAAGAGCACAGTTTCAACGAGTGCGAAAACGACAAGTCCGAATGTGCCAGCCCAGTAATCCATCTCATCGAGGAAACCAAACTTTAAGAAAAATACAACAAATTGAACAGCAATCAGTACAACAAGTGCAAGCGTGAAAACTGCTCGTTTTCTATCCATACCAAACTCATCTTCGAGGAATGCAATAAGCGGCTGCCCCATTGCAACAGAAGAAGTAATCCCCGCAAAGAACAAAAGGAGAAACCAGAGAAAGCCGAATATTTGTCCGAGAGGAATTTTTTGAAAAATCAGGGGCATAGAAACAAAACCAAGATCGAAAGCGCCGCCGGCTGCAAATTCTTTTGTAGCATCAAGCCCGAAGAATGCAACTGCAACCGGTATAGCAATAGAAGCGCCGAGTACAACTTCAACAAATTCATTTGTTGATGCAGTCGTCAATCCCGAAAGAGCAATGTCATCTTTAGGAGTTAAATAACTTGCATAGGCATGTATAGTTCCCATACCAACAGACAAAGTAAAAAAGATTTGCCCCGCCGCTGCAAGCCAAATTTTTGGATTACCAAGTTTACTAAAGTCCGGGTTCCAGATAAAAGCGAAACCATTCCAAACAGAGTTTTCCGGTATTGAGGGATCTGGAGTTCCGAGAGTGATGATTCTTACGGCAAGAATAACGGCAAATATGAGGAGAAGCGGCATAGCGATCTTTGCAAGTTTTTCAATGCCTCTCGAAATTCCTCTGTATAGAATCCAGAAATTTATTGTGAAAGTAATAAGCATTAAAATATAAGCTACCCAGATGCTGTCGAAATTAGAACCAGCTTCGCGTCCTTGATAGCTATAAAGAAAGCTTCGCATAGCATTGGCTGTGCCTTCACCAAAATAAGATTTGGTAATTGAAAATATACTGTATCCGAGCGTCCATGATTCGATATACGTATAGTAAATAAGAATTGTTAACGAGATGAATAAACCGAGAGCTCCGACATATTTAGCGAAATCGTTTTTCCAAATAACGTCAAACATACCGGGAGCGCTGCCATGTTTATAGCGTCCGCCGTGCCTGCCAATGCCCCATTCAATCCACATTAGAGGAATGCCGAGTATTAGGAAAAAAATAAAATAAGGAATCATAAATGCGCCGCCGCCGTTATCTGCAGCTTGAACCGGAAAACGAAGGAAGTTCCCGAGTCCTACCGCGTTACCTGCTACTGCCAGTATCAATCCGATCTTGGATGCCCATTGATCTCTTTCGCCGTTTTGTGGCATCATGCCTCCGATAATTATTTATTAAAACATAGCGCGGATAGCCGCAATTAAAAATTAAAAATTAAAAATTAAAAATTAAACACTAAGAATTTACCAAATACTTTAGCTAACGCTTTGACTAACGGATAAACTGATAATTGATAATTCTATATTAAAATAAAAACAAAATTCGGGACTGAATATCTCAACTTTAATTTTTAATTACAACTGTTCAAAAAAAATTATCGGTCACCCTTCGCAAAATGAAACGTAAATGATTAGAAATAAAACTTAATTTGGAAATCATGTATGAATGGAAATGTTCTTTAATTAACGGATTGAATCATCATTGGATTTTATACTTTAGATATCTTGAAAAAAATAAAGAACTTAAAAAAAATGCCGGAGGTTAACCGGCATAAAATAATAATCAAATAGAAAGAATGATTACGATTTCATTCTCGGACCTTTTTCTTCGTGAATGAAAATCCAACTGCATATCTTACCGATATTAACATCCCGAAAATCATTCCAGTATTCTTTTGTACGAACGTGCTGCGAACTTGTGTCAAATTCGTTGATCGCTTCAGCTTCGGCAATTAGTTCTTTTATTCTCTGCTTCCATCTTTCCATGTTTGAAACACGCAAGTCAATCCAACCTTCATTAGTCCAGATATCGATATTTGCTGGAGTAATATCAAGTTCATTTTCACCTCTGAACGCGGGGATTTTGAACATACCGCCGCGCAGCAGCGAAACCCCATCGGGCAGAAGAATAGGAAGACCAATAGATAATATTTCATTGCGGAGTTCATCGTTTTCAGAAACGATGGAAAAACAATTATCGGAAAGTTCCTGTGCGGATTTCGTAAGGATGTCCGGTAATGTTTTGTTAAACAATCTTATAAGGTGAATTTCATAAAGCAGTTTTGATAATCTCGGTGGTCCAAGAAGTTCAAAAGCAATACTTGCTTTATTGTGCTTCTTCTCGAGTTCCTCAAGTTTTTTAACTGCCATGTGCTGCATGTAACCTGCCCGGTATGTGGGTTCGAGAGTTGCATGGTCAAGAGCGCTAACAATATCATGTCCTGTATTGCCGCCCTTGGTTTCATAGATTACTACGTCGGCAATTTCTTCAGGCGTAACAAATTCCATTTGTTTCTGAGCGGTGATTGTTTCAAATTCGCCCCGCGAAAAGATTCCGTTTTCGCCAGTGTCAATAAAAATAGATTGCAAAGTTTTGCCGGTAGTTTTATAAGTTTTGTCATCGCAAATTCTAAACTTACCTTCAAGTTTCACTGCTTCCGTAACCGGCACATCAATAAGTTGAATTGGTTTTCCTCTTTTCTTTATTTCGCCAAATTCAATTCGCTTCCATGCGATAGCTGCCGTCGGTTTTACTTCTTTAGTAATAGCGCCGTCGGGTGTTCTTCCCATTAAAAATAAAAGAAGAGTATGCGCTCCGGCAATTGATGATTTGCTTAAAAGCACGCGCGATGGTTTTTCTTCACTGTGAGTATATGGAATATTTAATCCCATGCCTCCAGTGCCGCTTGTGCCAATTTTAATATAAATTTTTGTATTGGCTGCATTCATCGAAGCGTAAAGAATTTGTATATGCCTGATCAACTGTGGGATGTAGAGTGTGCACATAAGTTTTTCTGTTTCTTCAACAAGTTGCTCATAACTTACTTTATCGGAAATAGCACGGGTGACAGTTCGGTAGGTAGTGTATACGTCCTGGTAAGCTATTGCTGTAGCCGTGTTAATACAGTCTATAATAACATCAGGTCGAAATTTGGTAAGTAAGTGATAGATAGATGAATTTTTTAACACCTCGTCAGTTAATTCTTCCATAATATCTTTCATCAAAACCTTACGTTTTGCCGGGTCGTTTAAAATCTCCAGCCTATTTTGATCTTTATATTCATTTCTCACAAATACATCGCCGCCCCAAGGAATAAAATAATCTTTCCCTTTGTCCGGAAACTCATACTCAAGTTTGGTTACAGCATCTTCTGCTTCGCTGCGGAAAAGAGAGGTAACGATGATTTGTTTCGGATCTTCAAGAACTAATTTGCGGACTAACGCATGTCCAACAAGCCCGAAGCCTCCAAGTACAAGAACAGTTTTATTTTGGATATCCATATTGGCTCAGAAAAATTTAGTAAAATTATTACATTCAAAATTAAACTAAAGCCGGTAGTTAGGCAAACATAAAAGGCAAATTGTTCATTATTATCAAAATCAATTTCTGTTTTATTAAAAATTTTTACAGCATCATTCAATTATTAACTCACCTTACACAAAAATTGTAGTACGAAGTCCCGCATGCGGGATTAGCTAACGGATTATCGAAGCTTCGCTTCGATTTACAATACAATTTCAGACTTCTGCGTAAGGTGACTTATTAAAATATTTTCTTTAACTTTTGGGTAGAAAAATTGCACGGATAAGTTCGACAGGTAATATGTTCTCAGCTTGTCCATTATTTATAATCAAAAAGAAAAGGTATATCATGAGGAAAATTTCCATTCCAGTCCTATTGTTACTCTTTGCTGCGGGTATGTTTGCTCAGCAAGGCAAGTTTCATAACGAATTAAAAGCAAAGGAAGAAACAAAAAACTCAACTAATCTTCGCTCAGCTTTTGAACTAAGTAGTTTAAACTTAAAGTTGCTCGATTCAACAGTAATTTGGAAAGAAGATTGGGAAGGCATAAACACCTGGACAAACGTTGATGAAACGGATGTTGGAGACAAATGGCATCTTGATATTTTTAATGCATACGGCGGCAGCGGCGAAAGCTGGTGGGTTGGTGATCCAACTATCGGCAATCAAGGCGGAGGTTATGATAACCATTGGTACCAGGTGCTTGATACTGATCCAATTAATTTAAGCGGAACAACTTCTCCTTCATTTACATTTTACCATCGTTTCAAAGTTGAAGCGCCCGGCGGCGAACCTGCGGGTTACAACGGCTGGGATGGTATGAATGTAAGAATATCTACTGATGGCGGAACCACCTGGTCGGTATTAACTAATCCTAATCCAAATTATAACGTAACAAGTTTATACAGCTTTGGATTTGAATGGGGTGAAGGACAGGGAATCCCCGGTTGGGGCGGCGCTGCTACAACATGGCAGCAGGTCACCTTCAATTTAACAGCTTATGCTGGTCAAACCGTTAATCTAAGATTTGCTTTCGCTTCCGATCCGGGTTTCAGCACACCCGATGATCCCACCATGTTTGGCTGGCAGGTTGATGAAATAAAAGTTGCTGACGGATCGAATGTTATTTTTTATAATGTCGGCACCGCTTCAGGTTTGAATGCCGCAAACAATGGTGATATTGGCGGCGACCTCTGGAGAGTAGCTACAGGCTCAGGGCTTCCTTCTCCCACACATTTTGCAACTGCTAATGATTCTATCACTAATTCATACTTGCCGAATATGATAAATTCTATTGTCTCTGAATATTTTTATCTTTCCGATACTCTTAATACAGCATGGATGGATTTTTATCTGCAGGGCAGTTTTGTCGACAACGATGTATTTCCCGAAGTTGATTATTTTGGCGCATTCGTTCAGAAAAAAGGTGAAGCTGTTTGGAGATTTGTTAGTAATATTACACAAAACCCAAGCGGCAGCAATTTTGTTTATTCCGATGCGCCGCTTGTCTGGGCAA
>Ga0100385_1004943_pt1 | contig 11341 bp, 13 predicted proteins | sample CryGeymeta201509_FD_81543 | JGI IMG/M metagenome (GOLD analysis project Ga0100385, IMG submission 81543) | Groundwater microbial communities from Crystal Geyser aquifers in Utah, USA - Crystal Geyser metaG 2015-09 | ecosystem: Environmental > Aquatic > Deep subsurface > Groundwater | place: USA... | reverse complement strand
CTCACGCGGAGATTTTTTCTTGGCGGCTGGGGGTTTTCGTGGCTGAGCGGGGGGCGGCGGCGGAGCTGGACCTGCTCGGCGAGCCGATGGTTCCGATGAAGGACCGGCGCGGGCGGAAGGCGATCAAGATTACCGTTGCGGATCAATACTTTGTAGCCGCGCGGGCGGCCGAGGGGTGGAGCCGGGAGGCGATCTACATCCAGCTCGGCATCTGTGACGAGACGTTCCGGAAGTATTTTTCGGAAATCTACCGCGACGGGCTGATCATCCTTGAAGGGCTGGCGCTCGACCTCCTGATCCGCAAGGCGCGCGAGGGCAACGTCTCCGCGATCAAGGCGCTGCAGGAGCGGGTCGACCGGCGGAAGGCGATGACGACGCCGAAGGCGAAGAAGCCGGAGGCCAAGGGCAAGAAGCAGGTCGAGAACGAGATCGGCGTCCAGGCGCATCTCGGCACCGACTGGGGAGACTTCGTCCAGTGACCGTTCACCCGACGGCGCACTTCGATCCGGCGCGGGCGTTTTCGTGCCCGGACTGGTGGGAGCGGCTGCAGGCGGGGGCGGCGCCGTTCCGGCCGGTCGCGACCGACCCGGACCAGGAGCGGGCGGCGCTCGGGTGTTTCATGAAGATGCCGCTGCCGGACATTCCGGGCCAGCCGCGCTTCGCCGACCGCGCCTTTCCCTGGCAGGCGGAGGTCGTCAAGGCGCTCTTCGGCGCCCGCTTCATGGAGCCGGACGCCCGCGGCGAGATGCAGCTGGTCGCGAAGGTTCCCGAGCTCTTCCTGATGATTCCGAAGAAGAACGGCAAGACCACCTTCGCCGCCGCGGTTTCGCTGATCGCGATGCTGCGGAACCCGCGGCCACGCGCCCAGATGCTCTACATCGCCGCGCGGCAGGAGATCGCCGAGATCGCCTACAACACGGCGGTCGGCATGATCGAGGCGGAGGACTTCCTCGTGAAGCGGTTCCACGTCATGCAGCACCGGAAGATGATCCGCGACCGGGCGACCGGCGCGACGCTGAAGATCGTCTCCTTCGACATGAAGATCGTCACCGGGGCGAAGCCGGCCTTCGTGCTGATCGACGAGATCCATCTCCTCGGGGCCGAGGCCGCGGCGGCGCGGGTGATGAAGCAGCTCCGCGACGGCACCAAGCCGAACCGCGAGGCGCTGATCGTGATGATCACGACGCAGTCGGACGTGCCGCCGGCGGGCGTCTTCAAGGCGGAGCTGGCGCGGGCGCGGGCGATCCGGGACGGAAGCTGGGACGCGCCGGCGCGCACGCTGCCGGTCCTCTTCGAGTTCCCGGAGGCGGTGCAGCGCTCGGAGGCCTGGCGCAACCCGGCGCTCTGGCCGCTTGTCTCCCCCGCGCTCGGCGACACGCTCGACCTCGACTCCAGCGTCGCCGACGCCGACGACGCGCGGCTGAAGGGGCCGGCGGAGGAGCGGATCCACGCCTCCCAGAATCTCAACATCGAGATCGGCCTTGCGCTGCATTCCGACCGCTGGGTCGGGGCGGATTTCTGGGAGGGGGCGGGGACGGAGGCCGGCCTCACCGTCGAGAGCCTGATGGAGCGTTCCGACGTCGTCGTCTTCGGGATCGACGGCGGCGGGGTGGACGACCTCTTCGGGCTCGGCGCGATCGGGCGCTGCAAGGCGACGGGGCGAAAGCTCCTCGCCTGCCGCGCCTGGGCGCAGCCCTCCGCGATGGAGGGGCGGCCCGAGATCGCGGCGACCTTGCGCGATTTCGAGGCGGACGGCGACCTCATCGTCTGCGGCGAGGGCGACGAGGATCGGGACTTCCGCGAGGCGGCCGCGCTGATCGCCTCAGCGAGCGAGCGGGGACTTCTCCCCGCGGTCGCCGCGGTCGGCCTCGACCCGCGCGGGGTGGCGGCGCTCTACGCCGCGCTCCTCGCCGCCGGGCTTGTCCCCGAGCAGCTCGTCGCGGTGCCGCAGGGCACGCGTCTCTCCTCCTCGATCTGGGGGATGGAGCGCGAGCTGAAGGACCGGCGGCTGCGGCACGGCGGGACGCGGATGATGGCGTGGTGCGTCGGCAACGCGAAGGCGGAGATGCGCGGCAACTCGATCTACATCTCGAAGCAGGCGGCGGGGAAGTCGAAGATTGACCCGCTGGTGGCGGCCTTCAACGCCTTCGAGCTGATGGCGCGGAACCCGGAGCCGGCGGGGCGCTCGGTCTATGAGGCGCTCGCCCGTGCGTCCTGAAACCGGCCTGATGGCGCGTCTCGGCCGGCTCTTCGCGCGGAAGATCGCGCCGGAGATGCAGCCCGAGATCCGCTTTGTGCGGATCGGGTCGGTGACGACGCGGCTCTCGCGCCCAGAGGACGCGCTGAAGATCTCGACCGCCTGGCGCTGCGTCACGCTCCTCTCGAACACGCAGGCGGCGCTTCAATGGGAAGTCGAGCGGGTCGGCGAGGACGGCAAGCGCACGGTGCAGCCGAAGAACCGCGTCGCCTGGCTGCTCGGCCACGAACCGAACCCGGAGATGGGCGCGCTCGACTTCCGGCGGACGCTGCACAGCCATGCTTTGCTCTGGGGCAACGGCTACGCCGAGATCCAGCGCAACAACCGCGGCGAGGCGGAGGCGCTCTGGCCGATCGGGCCGGACCGGGTCGAGCCGATGCGGGACTATGACGGGCGGCTCTTCTACCAGGTCTCCAATCCGCGCGGCGGCTTCAGTGAGCTCGACCCGCGCGACGTCTTTCATGTGCGGGGCCCGGGCTGGGACGGGGTGCGCGGCTATTCGGTGCTCGAGGTCGGCGCGACGGCGCTGAACGGCGCAAACGGGATGGAGGGTTTCGCGTCCACCTATTTCGCGAACGGGATGCAGCCCTCCGGCGTCATCACCGTGCCGAAGGAGGCGGCGCTCTCCGAGGAAGCCTTCCGGCGGCTGCAGGCCGAGGTTGCGGAAAAGCACCAGGGCGCGGCGAACGCCGGCAAGCCGATCATCCTCGACAAGGGGATGACCTGGTCGGCCTCGAGCGCCGACCCGGAGAAGGCGCAGTTCGTCGATGCGCGGAAGTTCGCGGTGACGGATGTCTGCCGCTGGTTCGGCGTGCCGCCTTACCTGGCCTTCGACACCGACGAGCAGCCGCGCGCCAATGTCGAGACCCAGAGCCGGGAGTTCTGGCAGTTCGGGCTCCTGCCCTGGATCACCGCCTTCGAGCAGGAGGCGAACCGCAAGCTGCTGAACTCGGAATGGGGCGGGCTCCGGGCGCGGATGAACACCGACGAGCTGCTGCGCGGCGATTACAAGACCCTCGCCGGATATTACCGGACGATGCGCCAGATCGGCGTCTTCACCGTCAACGACGTGCTCCGGATGGAGGGGATGCCGACCATCGGCGCCGAGGGCGACGTGCGGCACATGCAGGAACAGAACCGGCCCGTAGGCGAGGCTGGCGGCGAGGCGGGCGGCGCGGCGGCGTCGCCGGCGCCGGGCGCAAACGAAGGCGCGGATCAGGCGGGGGGCGGCGATGGCGAAAACGGCTGAGCTCCTGCTCTATGGCGATGTCGGCTGGGAGATCACCGCCGCGGACGTCGCGGCGGAGATGAAACGGATCGGGGCCGTCGATGAGCTCCATGTCCGGATCAACTCCTATGGCGGCGACGTCTTCGAGGGGCTGGCGATCTACCAGCGGCTCGCCGAGCAGAAGGCGCGGGTGATCGTCCATGTCGACGGGATCGCCGCCTCCATCGCCTCGATCATGGCGTTGGCGGGCGCGGAGATCCTGATCGCGCGGCACGGCTTCATCGTGATCCACGACGCCTGGACCATCGCCGCGGGCAACGCCCGCGAGCATCGCGAGGTCGCCGACCGGCTCGAGGCGGCCTCCGCCCAGCTCGCCGGAATCTATGTGCGGCGCACTGGCCGGGACATGGGATCGGTGCGCGCCTGGATGGACGAGGAAAAGGAATTCGACGCGGAGGAGGCGGTCAAGGCCGGCTTCGCGACGCGGATCGTCGAGGCGGAGCGCATGGCCGCCCGCTTTGACGCCGAACGCCATCGGGGGCGCAAGACGCCCTCGGAACGGGTTCTCGCCCCGCCCCGGCTGGCGGCGGCGGCGAGCGCGGTCGCGCGGATGCAGATGATGCTCCGCGCGCGGAGCGGCCGGGGCTGACGCCCCGGCCTTCATCGGGCCTGCAGGTCCCAATCCAGGAGACGTTCACGATGAACGACGAAGTGATCTCCGCTCATCGCGAGCGGCAGCAGGCCCTCATCGAGGAGAGCCAGACCCTCATCGCGAAGGCGCAGGCCGAGGCCCGCGACCTGACCGAGGAGGAGCAGGCGACCGTCGACGGGAACACCGAGGAATTCGACCGGCTCCGCGCCGATATCGAGCGGCGCGAGCGGCTGCACGCGCAGGCGCAGAGCCTCGCCAAGGTGCACAAGCGAAAGGCCGAGGCGGAGCCGCTCGGCGGCGGGCGCGACGATGACGGCGACCGCCCGGCGCCCGGGCTCCGCGCCAAGGCGCCGGCGCAGCCGCGCCCGGCCGGAGAGGCGGGGCGCGGCGGCTTCACCACCTTCCCCGAATATGTCGCGGCGGTGCGCAAGGCCTCCCTCCGTGGCGGCGGCGAGATCGACCCGCGGCTGATGGGCGCGGCGGCGAGCACCTATGGCAACGAGGCGGCGGGCGCGGATGGCGGCTTCGCCGTGCCGCCGGACTATCGCGCGACGATCATGGAGAAGGCCTTCGGCGAGGAGTCGCTGATGGCGCGGACCGACCGCATGGTCTCCGCCTCGAACACCATGACCTTCCCCTCCGACATGACGACGCCCTGGCAGACCTCTGGCGGCATCCAGGCCTATTGGGAAGGCGAGGCGGCGACGCTGACGCAGTCGAAGCCGCAGCTGCAGCAGGTCACCCTGCGGCTCCACAAGCTCTCGGCGTTGGTGCCGATGACGGACGAGCTGCTGGAGGACGCGCAGGCGATGGGCTCCTATGTCGCCCGCAAGGCGGCGGAGAAGATTGACTTCAAGGTCTCCAACGCCATCGCCTTCGGGAACGGCGTCGGCGAGCCGCTCGGTTTCATGAACTCCCCGGCGCTTGTGACGCAGGCGGCGGAGGGCGGCCAGACGACGGACACGATCAACGCGGCGAACGTCGTGAAGATGATGTCCCGGATGCCGGTCCAGTCCCGCCGCACGGCGGTCTGGCTGATCCATCCGGACGCCGAGACCCAGCTGCCGCTGATGACGATCGGCGACCAGCCGATCTACCTGCCGCCGGGCGGGTTCCGCGACAACCCGTTCGGGATGCTGCTCGGCCGGCCGGTCATCCCGCACCAGGTGACGAAGACGCTGGGCGATCTCGGCGACATCGCGCTGGTCGATCTCGCCTCCTACGTGACCGTGACCAAGGTCGGCGGCATCCGGGCGCAGACCTCGATCCATCTCTGGTTCGACCAGGACCTGACGGCGTTCAAGTTCACGCTGCGCCTAGCCGGCCAGCCCTGGTGGAGCGAGGCGACCGCGTCCCTCAACGGGGCGCACACGATGTCGCCCTTCGTGACGCTCGCGGCGCGCTGAGCGCCCTGACAGAGCGGCCCCGGCGCGACGCCGGGGCCTTTCCTTCATCGCGGCCCGGGCTTCGAGGCCGCAACGGGAGACCAGACCATGAATCCGAACGTGGATTTTGCCGAGCAGATTCAGATCGTTTCCGGCTTCGTGCCGGTCAACCTCGCCACCGGCGCCAACAGCGGCGACTGGGTGTCGCTGAAGAACTACGAGCGCGTCACGATCCTCTTCTTCAAGGGCGCGGGCACGGCGGGCGACGACCCGGTCCTGACGCTGCGCGAAGCGAAGGCGGTGGCGGGGACCGACGCGCAGGACCTCGCCGTCATCGACAAGGTCTATGTGAAGCAGGGGACGCTGACCGCCGTCGGCCCGTTCACGAAGGTGACGCAGGCGGCGGCGGCGACCTATACTGACGCGACCTCGGCGGAGGTCCAGGCGATCTGGGCTTTCGACGTGCTGGCGGAGGAGCTTTCCGACGGGTTCGACTGCATCCAGGCGAATGTCGCGGATGTGGGGACGAACGCGCAGGAGGGCGCGCTGCTCTACCTGCTCTGGCCGGCGCGCTACGGCAAGGAGGCCCTGCCCTCCGCGATCGTGGACTGATCCGGTGCGGATCCGGTTCACCGCCCGCACGGTCTATGAGACCGGCGGGCGCGGGCTCGGGCCGGTCTTCGAGGCCGGCTCCGAGCACGATCTCGACGAGGCGTTCGCCCGGCGCTGGCTGCGCCGGGGCGTCGCCGTCGAGCTGACGGAGGCGGAGATCGCCGCGGCGGCGGCGTTCGCCGAGGCGCTGGCGCAGGCCGAGGCGGCGGAAGCGGCGGCGGCCGCTGAGGCGGACGCGGCGGCTGCGAAGGCCGCGGCCGAGGCGGCGGCGCCGGCCGTCGCGAAGCGCAAGGGCGGCTGATGGAGCCGCGGATGATGCGGCCGGTGCGGATCGTCGCGCCGGCCGCTTCCCTCCTGACCCGCGCGGACCTGAAGGCGCAGGGCAAGATCGAGTCGACGGAGGAGGACGAGCTCCTCGACGACTACGCCGCCGCGGCGGTCCAGCATCTCGACGGATGGGAGGGCGTTGTCGGCAAGGCGCTGGTGACGCAGAGCTGGTCGGTCTCCTTCTCGGCCTTTCCGGCGGGGACGCGGCTCCGGCTGCCGCTCGGGCCGCTGGTCTCGGTCACGTCGATCTCCTGGCGGGACGCGGCCGGCGTGGCGCAGACCTTTTCCTCCGCGCTCTGGCGCGGGCACGAGGATCATCTCTCGCCCTTTGTCGAACTTGTGGAGGGCGCCGCCTGGCCGGCGGCGGCTTCGCGGGACGACGCGGTGACGGTGCTCTGGCGCTGCGGCTACGGCGAAACGCCGGCGGCGGTTCCCGCCACGATCCGGCGGGCGGCGGCGATGCTGGCGGCGCATTGGCACGACCGGCGGCACGCCGCGGACCTGGCGACGCTGGCGCCGCTGCCGATGGGGGTCGAGTCCCTCCTCGCGCCGCACCGGGCCTGGCGGATCTGAGATGGCGCTGCAGCCTGGCCGGCTCGACCGGCGGCTGACGATCCTTCGGGCGACCGCGACGCGGGACGCGTTGGGGGAACTCGTGGAGAGCTGGTCGGAACTGATGACGGTCTGGGCGCAGAAGGTCGACAGGCCGCTCCGCGAGGCCCTGCGCGAGGGGCCGGGGATGGCGGCGGAGGAGGTTCGCGGGGCGACCTCGGCCTCCGGGTTCCGCATCCGCTGGTCGTCCGCCGCCGCCGGGATCGGGCCGAAGGACCGGGCGCGGCTGGACGGGCTCACTTATGACATCACCGGCGTGCGGGAGATCGGGCGGCGCGAGGGGCTGGAGCTGCTCGCCGTGGCGCGGGCGGACGGGGGCGGGGTCTGATGGCCGGCAAGGTCACCGTGCGCGTCGAGGGGCTGCGGGAGCTGGAAAGGGCGCTGGCGCAGCTTTCGAAGCGGACGGGGAAGAGCGTGCTGCGGCGGACGCTGAAGGCGGCGGCGGAGCCGATGCTGCTGAAGGCGGCGAGCCTCGCGCCGGTCGACGAGATGGATCTGGTCGAGTCGATGGGGCTCTCCTCCAAACTCGGCAAGCGGCAGGCGAAGCTGCACAGGCGGATGTTCCGCGACGACCGGGCGGCGGTCGAGATGTTTCTCGGCGCCGGCGTCCTGCCGCAGGCGCACCTGCAAGAGTTCGGCTCGGCGAAGCATGGCGCGCAGCCCTTCCTGCGGCCGGCCTGGGACGCGGAGAAGAAGCCGACGCTGGACCGGATCTCCGATCTTCTTGCGAAGAACATCGACAAGGCGGCGCGGTCCGCCGCGCGGCGGGCGGCGAAGGCGAAAGCGGGCTGATGGAGGCGGCGTTCCGTGCGCTCCTCTCGGCCGCGCTGCCGGGTGCCGGGGGGCGCGTGAGCTGGGGGATGCGGGAACAGGGCGGCTTGCTGCCGGCCGTCACGATCATCCGCATCTCGGGCGCGCCGACCTATGCGATGGACGGGCCGGACGGCCATGCGGAGGACCGGCTGCAGGTCGATTTCCACGACCGGACGATGGCGGGGGCGCAGGCGCTCGCCCTCGCCGCCGCCGCGGCGCTCTCCGGCTACCGGGGCGGCGTCTTCCAGGGGCTCTTCCTCGCCGGGCGGCGCGACGTGACCGAGCCCGGCGCGACGGATGCGGACCGGACGGCCCGCGTCTCCCTCGACTTCATGGTCCATTACAGGAGCTGAACATGCCCGAGACAGAAGCCAGCATCGGCTACGGCGCCGAATTCGAGATCAGCACCGACGGCGGCGACACCTGGTCCGGCGTCGGCGAGGTGATGAGCATCACGCCGCCCTCGGACGCGATCGACATCATCGACGCGACCCACATGGCCTCGCCGGACCGGACGCGGGAATTCATCACCGGCCTCCGCGACCCGGGCGAATGCTCCTTCGAGATGAACTTCGTGCCGGGCTCCGCCGGCGACACGCTGCTCCAGGCGGTGCGCGACGCCGCGGTGCGGGTGAGCTGCCGGATCACCTACAACAACGCGGTGATCTGGACCTTCAGCGGCATCCTGACCGGCTACGAGCCGACCGTGCCGATCGACGACAAGATGACGGCGACCGTCACCTTCAAGGTGACCTCCTCCTACGCCGTCACCGCCGCGGCGGTTCCGGCCAACTCGGTGCTGCCGGCCGTCTCCGGGATCGCGCAGGTCGGCGAGACGCTCACCGCGCTCGAGGGCGCGTGGTCCGGCGGGCCGAGCTTCACCTATCAGTGGCAGGAGGACGACGGCGGCTTCGCGAACATCTCGGGCGCGACGGCGCGGACCTACGACCCGGTCGTCGGCAATGTCGGCAACGCGCTCCGCGTCATCGTGACCGGGACGAACAGCGAGGGTTCGACGTCCGCCACCTCGCAGCCGACCGCCGCCGTGCTGGCGGAGTGACGCCATGGCGAACCGGCTGAGAGGGGAGCACGCGGTGACGTGCTACGACGGTGTCGAGCGGGTGCTCGTCTTCGACGTAAACGCCTTCTGCAACATCGAGGAGCGGTTCGGCGCCCCGATCTCCGCCCTCGATGGGCGGCTGAAGGAGCCCACCGCGCGCGATCTCCGGACGCTGTTCCATGCCGGGCTCGCGGCCCGGCATCCGGACATCACGGAAGCGGAGGCCGGGCGGCTGCTCGGCCTCTCCGAGACGGCGGCGGCGGTCGGCGCGGCGCTGCAGGCGGCGATGCCGACGCGGCAATCCGGCGGCGGCGGAGGCGGCCAGGCGGACCCTCTGGGGGCGGCGGATGGGACTGGCTCCGGCTCCTGACCGAATGGTGCGCGGCCGGGTGGCCGCCCGCCGCCTTCTGGACGGTCACGCCGCGGGAGCTTTCCGCGGCGCTGAAGGGCGCGGGGCTGCGCGCGGCGCGCGAGCAGGAGGGGCGCGCCTGGCTCGCCTGGCATGGCGAGGCGCTGGGGCGGGTGAAGAGGCTGCCCAAGTTCGAGGCCTTCGCGGGGGTGAAGGCGCGGCGGAAGCCGGCGCGGCAGAGCGTGCCGGAGCTGCGGGCGATGGCGGCGCGCTGGCACGCGGCGGTCGGCGGCGCGCCGACGCGCGCGCCGGCTACTCCGCGATGAAGCCGAAGGACCGGGCGACGCGTGCGGTCTGGGCGCAATGGGCGCGGCGCGCGCTCTCGCTCATCCCGGCCACGTCGCGGGCCATCCCGCGGGTCATCAGGCTGAGCGTCGAGGCGAAGCCCATGTCGTCCGCCGCGACGTTGGCGGCGATCCAGCGGTCGATCCCCTCCGGGTCGTATGCGAGGCCGCAGGGTTCCTCCGCGGCGAGCACGGAGCCGAGCTCCATCGCCTTCTGCGTCGAATCGGCGGCGGCGGGCGCGGCGAGCAGGGCGGCGGCTGTGACCGGGGCGGCGAATCGGATCATGGCGTTCTCTCCAATGGCGGCGTGAGATGCAGTCTGTGATCGGCGCGCTGCGCGTCAACCTCGGGATCGACACGGCGGTCTTCCAGGACGGATTGCGGAATGTCGAGAAGAGCCTGAAGGGCGTCGGGCGGCGGTTCAAGTCGGTCGGGCAGGACCTCTCGCTCTCGCTCACCGCGCCCATCGCCGGCTTTGCGGCGCTCACGATCCGGACGGCGGGCGATTTCGAAGCCTCGATGAACCGGGTCGGCGCGGCGACGGGCGCGGCGGAGGAGACGCTGGCGGAGCTTCGCGAGGAGGCGAAGCGGCTCGGGCGCGAGACGCAGTTCTCCGCCTCCGAGGCTGCGGACGCGATCGAGATCCTCGCGAAGAACGGGCTCGACGCCAGCGCCATCCTCGGCGGCGCGCTCGACGCCTCGCTGACGCTGGCCGCGGCCTCGGGCGCCGACCTCGCCGCTGCGGGCGACCTCGCGACCGACGTGATGCTGAACTTCGGCAAGCGGGCGGACGAGCTGAAGGGCGTGGTCGACGGGGTGACGGGCGTGCTCCTCGCCTCCAAGTTCGGCTTTGACGATTACCGGCTGGCGCTGGCGCAGGCCGGCGGCGTCGCCGGCGGGCTCGGGGTCACGCTCGAGGACTTCAACACCGCCATCGCCGCGACCTCCTCGGCCTTCGCCTCCGGCTCGGACGCCGGCACGAGCTTCAAGACCTTCCTCCAGCGCCTGGTGCCGCAGAGCGACGCCGCCGCCGCGGCGATGGAGCAGCTCGGGCTGGAGTTCTTCACCGCCGACGGCTCGATGAAGTCGATGGCCGAGGTGGCGCAGGAGCTGCAGGACGGGCTTCGCGGGCTGTCCGACGAGGAGGTGAGCGGCGCGCTCACGAAGATCTTCGGGACGGATGCGCTTCGCACCGCCATCGGGCTGGCGAAGCAGGGCTCCGCCGGCATCCGCGACCTCGGCGCGGCCATCGACGAGGCCTCCGCGACGGAGCAGGCCGAGGCGCGGATGCAGGGCTTCAACGGCGCGATGAAGCGGCTCGCCTCGGCCTTCGAGGCGCTGCAGCTCGCCATCGCGGATTCGGGGCTGCTCGATTTCGTGACGGAGATCGTTCAGGGGCTGGCCAACTTCGTCTCCCGGCTCTCCGAGACCAACCCGGAAATCCTGCGATGGGGCACGATCCTCGGCGGGCTCCTCGCCGTGCTCGGCCCGGTCGCCATCGCGCTCGGCGCGGTCGTCTCCGCCGTGGCGGCGATCGGGCTGCCGGTCGCCGCGGCCGTCGCCGGCGTGGCGGCGCTGACCGCCGGCGTCGCCGCCTTCTGGCCGGAGATCGTGGCGGCCGGCCAGGCGGTCTCGGCGTTCACGGTCGGCGCGCTGCAGGACATGGTCGACTTCGCCGCGCGGCTCGGCGAGGCCTTCGTGG
>Ga0100385_1004940_pt1 | contig 11346 bp, 10 predicted proteins | sample CryGeymeta201509_FD_81543 | JGI IMG/M metagenome (GOLD analysis project Ga0100385, IMG submission 81543) | Groundwater microbial communities from Crystal Geyser aquifers in Utah, USA - Crystal Geyser metaG 2015-09 | ecosystem: Environmental > Aquatic > Deep subsurface > Groundwater | place: USA... | reverse complement strand
TGAGCCCTACCGCATTGAGTATATGGCGCCGGGTGCCATGAAGCCGGAGATATGGACAAAGTAGGAGACATTTTATGAGTGATTCCGCACCCGGGAGTCCGAGGTTGCGGTCCAGGAGCTAAAGGGGAGAGATTACTTTCCCCTTTTTCTTTCCACACAAGTCATAAATTACAGGTTACAAGTCACTTCTTGTATATCTTCTGGTAGTTTTTCGCTGTTTCAGTCCAGGAGAATCTTTGCTCCATGCCGTTACGGGCAAGTCGCTGGAACGCATCCCGGTCCTCCCGATAGAGTGTCACCGCGTCCTTGAGGGTTTCATACAGAGTGTAAGGGGAGTAATATTCGAAACCAAAACCCGTCGCCTGTTCCATCCCCCGGTCAGTGGTTATAACAGTGTCCCTAAGCCCTCCCACCAGTCGAACCAGTGGCACATTGCCATATTTCATGGCATAGAGCTGGCTTAAGCCACAGGGCTCATAGCGGGATGGCATCAGGTAGATATCTCCCGCCGCGTGAATCCGGTGAGCAACGGTTTCATCATATCCGATGTAACTGACAACCCGGCCTTTGTACCGGTGTTCAGCACCCCGAAAAAAATCTTCAAGGTCACTTTTCCCTGTACCGAGAAGCACAAACTGAATCCCCATATCCATAATCATGTCAAACACCGGCAGAATCAGGTCAATCCCCTTTTGCTCCGTAAGCCGGCTGATAATGGTAATTAGCGGGGTGTCCGGTTCCTTCTCCAGGCCCATTTCCCGTTGCAGTTCCATTTTATTGGCAAGCTTTCGCCCAAATTGTTTCCCGGAATAGCGACTTTCGATGAGTTTGTCAAACCATGGATTCCAAATCTTATAATCCACACCATTGAGGATTCCCGTTAGATGATCAGCTCTGGAACGAAGAATCCCGTCCAGTCCAAATCCGGTTTCAGGAGTCTGAATTTCCCGTGCGTAAGCCGGGCTGACAGTCGTAATTTCATCCGCGAACACAATACCGGATTTCAGAAAATTGATGTGATCATAAAATTCAATTCCATCCGCGGTGAAATACTCCCATCCCATGTTCAGTAGATGCATATCGTGGTGCCAGAACAGACCCTGATACCCAAGGTTGTGAATTGTCAGCAGGGACTTCACACCGGTGAATTTTCCCAACTTCTGATAATATTCCTTCAGATAAAACAGAGCAATGGCTGTGTGCCAGTCATTCATGTGAAAAACATCCGCGTCAGGTAATTTTTCTGCCAACTCCAGAATGGCCCTGGAAAAAAACAGGAAGCGTTCCGCATTGTCTGTATAGCCCTTGTCCCCAGTTCCAAAAAGGTAATCACGGTCAAAATAATGTTCGTTTTCAATTAGATAAATAGTTAGATTTTCCGACATCTTGATTTCGGATACAGAACCGGCCACGTTTTCCTTGCCGATTGGGATAGTAAATTGGATCCCTGTGTCCTTTACATTGAGCCGATTCCGTTCAATGGCACTGTAACCCGGCAGTACAACACTGACTCTGTGGCCACAACTTGCCAGTTTTTTAGTAAAGCTTCCGGCGAAGTCTGCCATTCCTCCCACTTTAACAAGGGGATAATATTCTGAAACTCCAAAAACAATATGCATGACGTTATTCACTTTCTCCTCTGAGCGCGGCCGCAGCCTGTTCCGGTGCCACTGGGTTGGTATAAATCTGACCGCCCATTACCTGTCCGGTGTAACAGATGAGAATCGGATAAATTTCCAGATGCCAGTGGAAATAAGGGAGATTCTCTTCCTGCAGCGGCCCATTGTGCATCACCATTGCAAAGGGGACATTTCCAAGTACGCGATGGAGCTTCTGAAAAGTCTCCGTATAGATTTCCGCCAGATAATACAGATGATTTTTTGAGGAAGTTTCAAAATGGCTCAGATGTTCCGCAGGCACAATCCATGTCTCAAAGGGATATCGGGAAGCATAGGGACAAAATGAAATAAAATAATCGTTGGCAGCTACCATTCGAAGCCCCGCTTTCATCTCCTGTTTTTCCATGTCGCAGAAAACGCAGCGCTCCTTCAGGTCGAAATATTCTTCGCCTCCAACCAACTCCGCTTCTATCGCGGCAGGAATAAACGGCGTCCCAATCATCCGGGAATGGGGATGAACCACTGTGTCACCCGCTTCCTGGCCGAAATTCTTGAACCAGAAGAGATAATTGAGTCGGGTATCCTTTCGTAAATCCAAAATCCGGTCGTGGATGGCCCAGAAGATCTGCTCCACCCGGTTCGGTTGAATGAGGTGGGGCAAATCATTGTGATAAGGAGATTCAATCATGATTTCATCCGCCCCAACACCGCTCATCCAGTCGTATATGCCGTCTGCTTCCTTCTCCGTCTGCTTTTCCACCCGCAAAACTGGAATCCGGTTTGGGAAAACGCGAATGTCCCAGTCAATTGTTTCCTTGGGAATAAAATTGTAGCGAAGCAGGTCCGGCCCACTGTTGCCCTCCCGACCGGGACAAAATGGGCAATTTGGGTCATGGGCCGGTAAATTATCCGGCACATCAGCTGAATGGAGGCCACGGTCGTCCATTGGATAATCCGGGTCAATAATCACCCATTGGTTCAGTACCGGATCTTTGCGAAACTCAGACATCTTCACACCACCAGCTCAGATCCAGATTCTGGAAACAGTCGTTGTCCCGGTTACACTGGTTCACAAAACCCCGATCGTCTGCCGTCAGGCTTTCACCCGCTGCCAGAACATTGGCCATTCCAAGGAAACGCGCCACTTCGCCCACATGCTGGCGAAACCGTTTTTCCACATAATCCAAAGCCGATCCCTTGTGAATGAGAAACTGCCAGTCCGATGCCTCCGCTATGAGCAGGGACTTTGCCGCCTCGGTCAACACCGACCTCAATTCATCATCCTGCTGCCACTTTTCCTGTTTTTCCTGCACAAACAAAACAAATTTCCGCTCCACCGGGTAAAGTTCCAGAAACGTCCATTTTGTTTTCCCGTTGAGCCACACCGAATGGTCCGCGTTTTCTCCCCAGGATCCTTCCGGCAGGTCAATAACCTCAGCCGTTTCAGATACCCGGGCCATTTCCCCGCAGGTCACAGGGACAACTCCATCGGTTGTTTCCAGAAGCCGCAGCACCTGGTAAAGCCACTCAGGCCCTTCAAACCACCAGTGGCCAAATAATTCCGCGTCAAAAGGCGCCACCAGCACGCCGGGGCCGCCATTCTTCGCCTTGAACTCCGCCATCAGCCGATTCGCAAGATGGGCGAAGTGTTCCGCATTTTCCTTAATTCTTGATTCGGCAATTTCCGGGTCATAAGGTTTTTTGCCCCCAAGATCCACATCCGTCCCGGTAATGCGCCAGAATTTAATGCCGCTGGTGTCTTTCATCTTATGAAATTCAAGATAGTAGGGATCGCCGGGGTAACCGTGGTGACGACTCCAGACCTGATAACCCGTAACATGATCCCGCACAAAAAGCTGAAGACCGCTTGAAAGACGGTAAGGCAGATACGGCGTCCGCGAGAACTTCACTTTGGAAAAATCCAGCTCCTGGTCTGAATAAACACCCAGGAGGTTGGCATTTCCAAGGAGCGGGCTATCAATCACCGTGTATTCCAGCCCTTCTTCCACCAGGATTTCATCCACGCCTTTGCGTACAAAAGTTTCCAGGGGTACCACGGGATTGGTCCATTTTCCGGCAGGCCGATACGCACATTCCGGCATCCAGATTCCCTTTGGTTTGCGCCCGAATGCCCTTTCATATACGTCAATTCCCGCCTTCACCTGGCCCCGTACACATGCATCCCGGGACAAAAGCGGAAGATACCCATGGGTGGCGGCGGAAGTCAGAATCTCCACCAGTCCTTCATCCTGAAGTTGCCGAAACGCATCAATAATGTCACCGTGGCATACATCCGTAAACACTTGAGCCGTATCCAGATAGAAATTACGCCACCTTCCCGCCAGAGCCGCCATACGGGTGTCCCCCGATTCTTCCAGGAGATCCACGTCTTTTGTCGCCAGTTTCAACTTATAATCCAGAAATTCCCCGAAGCGTTCCCTGAACCCTTCGGATTTCAACTGCTCCACCAGCACGGGAGTCATCCCAATGCTGATAGCAGGGGTTCGACGTTCGCCTTGGAAACGTCGCAGCATTTTCAAAAGGGGAATATAAGTTTCCGCCGCCGCCTCAAATAGCCAGTGTTCCCCGTGTGGCCAGGCGCCATGATTCATCACGTACGGAATATGCGAATGCAGCACAAACAGAAATCGGCCTGTCACTTCTTCCATCTTTCCCACCCTCATTTGTAATTCGTTTGCAGTTAAACTTAAGGCCTCTGCGCAGTCAGCGTAACCGACGGTTCCATTGGATACAACCGGACCACCGCACAAAGGCCTTGACTCACTCACAATATAGATTTCCCCACCCCGTATGTCAATCCAAATATAGGAGAAAAGACAAGTAGAGACAAGGTTGAGGTTAAGTCTGAGCTCGGAAAAGGGGAAAGCAGGGACTGATAACATCTGAAATACACTGTGCGCCCCCCGTGCCTGAGGGGACAGTGCGAGTGAATGTGCGTGTGGGAGAATGAGATAACTGTTTGTCAAGTTCGGGACATGGTCCCATCTTTTCTCATCTTTTCTCCCAATAGCCCCACTGTCTTTGGTTTATTTTACTTTCTGCCTTGGGACATGGTCTGCTTGCCACTCTGCCACAGGACTTATTCTACTTCCTCAATTACCAAATTTTCGGAATCTTTAAAGATGGCGAAGGTTCTCAAAGAGTGCTTAGCCCTCTTGAAATGAACCGGTCTTCCCACTTGAGCTTTGAATTTCTTGCTATTGTTATATTCTTTGATTGTCTTGCCATTCAAATCAAAATCGGTTGTTTTCCCGTTCTTAGTTTCAACCAAGACTACTTCTCCAGTGCTGGCAGTCATATCTGGCGAAAGGCTGATTTTGGTTTTTCTGAATCGATTTCGAATCTCGTTAATGCTGAACTGTGTTATAATTTTCCCTTCACGCCCATCAATGAGAATGAATCGGTTATTGGATTCTCCCAGAACTCGATCTTTATTTAGAGGAATCAGATAAAATACAGGCGTTGAGAATTGGTCAACGTTGATGGACCAGATTCGCAGAAATTCAGGTAACGAAAAGCAAATAATTGATCCATTCTCCAAAGCAGCAAACAAAGTGTTGGTTTCATCATTCACCACCAAACTCATAAATCTCAGAGACCCGGTGGGGCTTTTCAACATAAGGTTTTGTTGAAAATTGTTAAAGCCCAGAATCCCAAGTTTGTCAATGGTAGCTGTGCCATCGGTGTCGGTAATGACCAGAAACTTTCCATTTGGATAAGAAGTCAGATAGTAACGGTCACATTGCCTGTTGGAAATATCCTCATCATAGGAGATCAGTTTTCTGCCTTTTTCGATCACAAATATCCGACTCTCAAAAATCCCCTTCTCGTTCGTTTTGAATTCGTTTAGAAAAAGCCGGGAGCCGTCTGCGGATACATTCACAAATTCATACTGTCCATCCCATACCCGTCTCTCAATCAACTGGTCATTCCGATAGGTCAACATCTTTAAGTGTTTGCCTTCCTGCATCGGAATAAATGTCATGACGGTCCCATCCGATAGTTGTCGAAACTGGATTCTATTGACATCCACACGTTCATCTTGCATAGGAATCTGAAATTTTACTGCCCCTGCTTTTCCCTGTTTGGGAAGCCCCGTGTGTGCTTCTTTATTTGTTGCTTGAAGTGCAGTGAAAGTCAAAACCGCCATGAGTACCAGAATTAGTTTAATTTTAATCTTCATATTATGCTCCTTAGTTACAATCATTTCCCAAATACACAGCTGGGTCCTGCCAGGTGCCCGAACTGTTCTTATAACCTATATGAAAGTGAGAGCCATCTCCTCCAGTCGTAGAATAAGTCCCACCTGTATTGCCTACTTGTCCAATAATATCGCCAACTGAAATTTGTTGGCCCGGTTGTACATTCGAACTCGACAAGTGCATAGCGTAAAATGACTCTCCACTTTCATTCACAATCTTAACGTAAAGCCCGCCCCCCTTTGTTCTCTCCCTGTAATTTTGGGTTGGTTGAGTCTCTGAGCAAAACTTCAAAATAGGTCTGTTCCTCGTAGGTCCAAGTTTCGCCTGTAGATTCGAAATAATGGCGTGATGAATCATACTTTACAACACTATCATTTTCAAGTTGAACCGATACTTGAGAAACAGATCCAGACATGCCGCTATAAACCAATGTCCCTGTCTCAGCGGCTCCATCAATCCCATAATGTGTTGGAGGGTTGAATGCTCTACCTGTGTTCCAGTTTCCGTCTGGCAAAGTGTTCTTAAAGCAGTCGATTTTACCGTCATAATTGGAGTCAAGCCTGAGATAATAGCTGCCGCCAGAACCCGGGTCATCTACATCACTAGGATCACTTATTCCTCCATCATACGGGTTGAAAAACAACAAATTGCACTCTGAATGACACGTCCAACCCTTTTGCTTTCCACATAGTTCTGGGCCTTTCTTAGTTACCACACTTATTCCGGTTTCCTGAGCCAACATACAGTATTGATAACAATCCCAATAATAGGTTCCGGCATACAAAGAGCTTGCAAATAAAAAATACTCAGTGATTTCAAAACCTTAGCCAAAAGTTCTTACCCCCTAGTCCAAACTTATGCACGATTACGGGCCAAGCTATGCATATTGCAAACAATTCTACCAATTTAATTGTAAAAGTAAATCATCAATAAGGAAATCCGTTGAATTTCAAAGCGTCGTGAAGCGCGTACAGGTAACGGAAAAGTTCCGTACTGCCGGCGTTAGTCGGAAGTGCGGGTTCGCCCCCCCTTGGCAACCTCAGCGGTGAGTCTCCGGTCATAACACAGGACCCTGAAAACAGAACACTTCCCGAATATATTCGGGAAACCTGAAACATTACCTTGCAATACACAGTACTATGTTTTGTACAGAAGGAGGTGGAATGAACACACAATTCAAAAAAGGCGCCTTGGTCTTGTGTGTGCTGGCTGTCCTGGCCCGAAAAGACTGTTACGGTTACGAACTGGTCCAGACCATTTCCAAAAACATCGATGTAGCGGAAGGAACCATTTATCCGTTGTTGAGACGATTGGCTTCGGAGGGACATTTCGAGACTTACCTCCAGGAATCCGCCGGTGGCCCGCCTCGAAAGTATTATCGGCTCACCGAGAAGGGACAAGGATACAGGGATGAGCTGGAAGAGGAATGGACCGCTTTTACTTCCGGGGTCAGCCGGATTCTGGCGCCACCGGTCAAGGGAAAGGGAAAAGGAGAAGTGAAGTAATGGACAGGGAACAGTTTCTTGAATCAATGGAAATGTCGCTGAAGGGTCTTCCGGAGACTGAGGTAAATGAAATCCTTGAGGATTACCGGATGCATTTTCAGGAAGGGGAGGCGGATGGACGGGACGAGAACGATATCGCCATAGCGCTGGGTGACCCTGCCGCGATCGGTCGTATGTTCCGGGCAGATTTTATGGTCGCGAAGGCAGGTCGGTCCGCCACTTTCAGGAATGTGGTCGGTGCATCCACGGCGGTTATCGGGCTGGGTCTGTTCAACCTGTTGTTTGTTGCCGGCCCGGTCCTGATATTTTTCATGGTTCTGGTCGCTGTATGGGCTCTGATTGTCATGCTCGCCCTTGTGTCCGTGACGGTCATCGTGGCATCTATTCTTTACGCTCTCTTTCCGTCGTATTTTATCGTGGGGGGTGCCTCTCCTTTCCTTTTGGCCCTGGGTTTCTTTTTCCTGGGTCTCGGAGCGCTCTCCCTCAGTGCGATTCTTGTGATTACCATGGCATTCCTGACACGGTTTTGTTTCAGGCTTTTGGCCGATTATCTTAAATTTAATCTCGAATTTATTCGAAGGAGGAGGTCAGTATGAAACTGAAAAAAGTTCTTCTAACCCTTACCGCTGTGTGTGTGTTGTCTTTCGGAGCTGCCGCACTCTTGCTGCACTCGGTCCAGAGTTTCGCAGACAGCGGGGACAGTATTGTCAATGTGGAGAAAAAGGCAACCGGAGATCTGAACCAGATCAACCAGATTGAGGTTCTGAACAAAACGGCTGCCGATGTACGAATCATTGTTTCCGGCACAGACAAGGTATCAGTGCACCTGTATGGCAATGTTTCCGGTAACGTGGAAATGAAAGAACCCAAGCTTGTTATCGAGAAAAACGGCGACACGCAGACGATCACGGCAAGCTGGGACAAGGACTGGCAGAGTCGAGCCTGGTTTAATGTGCATTATCGCTGTGACATGAAACTGGACATTACTGTACCAGCGAGTTACGCTGGAGCCATCAGCGTAGCGACCTCTTCCGGTGATGTACATGCAGAGGCGTTCCATGGCAAAGCCCTGGAAATAAAAACCAGTTCCGGGGATGTGAGTTTCACTGATTATTCCGGCAAGTTGTGCAAAATCAGCACAGCATCGGGAGATGTTACCGGAAAGAATATCCAGGCCGACCGATGCAGCACAAATACCGCCTCCGGCAACATCGTGGTCCTGGATTCCCGACTGGTCGAATTTCGGGCCCGCACGGCCTCCGGTGACATTACGGTTCGCTCGGTGAAAGCAGACGATTTCAGTAGCCAGTCAGCGAGCGGCGACATCCTGCTTTCCGAACTCACCGGGAAAAGCTTTTCCAGCGCCAGTGCTTCCGGTGAATTAGATATAACCGGGATTACAGGGGACAAACTGTCCTTCAGTACAACCAGCGGGGATGTTCGACTGCGCAAGGTCACGGGGAATCTGGAGGCCAGCTCAACTTCGGGAGACGTCAAGGCAGATGTGCTGAGCTTTACGCGCTACATTAAGCTTTCGACGACATCCGGTGACATCCGGCTGAATATCACCGGGAAGGATCCCTATGGATTTACAGCAAAAACTCATGGTGACATCTCATTCACAGGGCCTAAGGGACGAAGCGTAACCGCTGAAAAGAATCTCACCGTGGATTGCGAAGGATGCGAAAGGCAGATATCCGCAATGTCCGTTTCCGGAGATATTGAAGTCAGATAAAAAAAGAAGTGTTCTGTTTTCGGTGTTCTGTGTTCTGAAAGAAGGGAAAAGAATTAATACTAACTGCCAAGTTTTCGTGCCGATTCTTTTTCCCTTTTTTCTCAGTATCCAAATAGAACGGGGACTGGCACCGGAGCGTTGCCAGTCCCCGTTCTACTCGCACTTGTTTTCCCAAAGGGTTCAGCCGGGAAAAACAAAAGGCTTCATAAGAGCGAAGGACTTCGTGTCCCTGCCCGTGAAAGCAGTAAGGATATGGTTGCACAGTGTCAGCAACTCAACATCGTTGTCCGGGTCCGCCATCAGCTTTGAGAGAGGTTGTTTTGACATATCCCGGAGCCGGCCGGTTACCCCTCCGGGAAGAGAATCCAGTTGGGAGCGAAACTGGTGGAAATAAAATTTTTCTGAGCTGAAACCGCACTTCCTGCCATCGGTCAGAGGTGAACCCCTCTGAGCACAATTTTCAAATTCCGGGAATACACCCAGCAGTTTCAGGCTCCAGAACATGAAATAAACAGTAGCTGTCTGCAGATCATCATTAGTGTTCAGAAAATCAAAAGTATGGGTCAGCAGACGATAGAATTTCGGGCTCCCTTCCTCCCCGTGAACCAGTAAATCCACCAGCTCTGAGTAGAATGAAAACGCCATAAAACGGGCCATGTCACCGGATATCCGCTTGAAGTAGCTTTTCGTGACTGTGACATTGTTCAGGGGATGGAGATTCTGTCCCTCTTTTTCAAACCATTCCGCTTCCACAAAGTTGAATGGCTCCAGTTTGCCCGCTGCGGCAGATTTCAGTCTTGCCCCGTTTTTCGCAATAAGGGACTTCTTCAGGCCGGATTCGGTCAGCACCACCGCCACTTTGTCAGCATCGTTGATGATGAAGGTCTTAATCACATAACATATTGATTTTATAACGGCCAAGATGCCCTCACTACTCAATACCTGAAAACTTTTTCTTTAGGTAGGGAATTAAACCGCCCCCATCTATGATGTAGCGAACCGCTTCCGGAATCGGAGGAAAGTCAATCCAATTTCCATCTACCTGTATCCGGTTGTTTTCCCGATCGATGTGCACATTGCTATTTTCGGTAATTTTGTCCACGGCCTCCCCGCATTCAACTGCCAGAAGACCTGAATTTATGCAGTTTCGAAAGAAAATCCGGGAAAAACTCCTCGCAATCACAGCGGCTACACCGGAGAACTTGATGCAGGTTGCTGCCTGCTCCCGGGATGAGCCGCAGCCAAAGTTTTTCCCCGCAACAATGATGTCGCCTTGCTGCACTGTTTTAACAAAGTCCGGATCCAGGTCCTCCATGGCGTGTTCGGCCATTTCTTTCGGGTCGGAGATCGTGTACGTATATTTCCCCGGGAAAATTACATCGGTATTCACATCGTCGCCATATTTGAAGATTTTCATTTTACCGCCTCCGCAGCGCATATTTCGCCCGAAAGGGCGGACGCGGCCACAGTTTCCGGACTGGCAAGATAGACGTCTGCTGTTTTGCACCCCATCCGTCCCTTGAAGTTGCGGTTTGCCGTCGATATGCAGATTTCACCGGGGGCCAATATTCCCTCGTGGGCACCGAGGCAAGGGCCACAGCCGGGGTTCATAACTACCGCGCCGGACTCAATCATGGTTTCAAACAGCCCTTCTTTCATAGCCTGCATGTAAATTTCCATGGAGGCGGGAAATACCAGAAGCCGGACGTCTTTTGCCACTTTTCTCCCTTTCAGCACTGCCGCAGCGGCCCGGAGGTCTTCAATTCTTCCGTTGGTGCAGGTGCCAATGAGGGCCTGGTCTATTTTTGTGCCCGCCACACTTGCAACCGTCGCCACGTTGTCCACGGTATGGGGCTTTGCAACCTGGGGGTCAATAGTAGACACATCAATATTGAGTACTGTTTCGTACTCGGCATCGCTGTCCGGGAGGATCACTTCGTAGCCACTTTCATCAATATCTCTGGCCTTCAGATAGTCAAAAGTGGTCTTATCCGGAGCAAAATAACCATTCTTGCCACCCATTTCCACCGTCATATTGGCAAACACAATCCGGTCTGCCACTGTCATCCGGGAAACGGCTTCCCCGGCAAATTCCACTGCCTTGTACAATGCTCCGTCGGCGCCGATTTTTCCAATGAGATAGAGCATGATGTCCTTTGCCGTGACACCTGTTTTCGGCTCACCATTGAACACGACCTTTAGAGTAACCGGTACCTTCAACCATATTTCACCGGTGGCCCAGATTGCCGCAGCCTCGCTCCGCC
>Ga0100385_1004937_pt1 | contig 11349 bp, 7 predicted proteins | sample CryGeymeta201509_FD_81543 | JGI IMG/M metagenome (GOLD analysis project Ga0100385, IMG submission 81543) | Groundwater microbial communities from Crystal Geyser aquifers in Utah, USA - Crystal Geyser metaG 2015-09 | ecosystem: Environmental > Aquatic > Deep subsurface > Groundwater | place: USA... | reverse complement strand
TTGGCCAACTCACTCGGGAAACCTGGAGTTGCGAGTTCTTCGGGATGAACGCTACTACCGCTTCAAATTTGAGTCGGACGCCAACTTTGAAAGCGGCAAGCAGAGCCGAATCGCCACTATGCAGGCCTTAGTCGATTCGCAACAAAACCACATTGACAACCTGACCTCTCAAATCGGTGATCAGCAAGAAGCGATTGCTTCAAACGAGGCGACCTTACAGCAGAAAATCGCCGAACATGCATCTCTGAAATCCGAGGTCGAGACCCTCAAGCAGGAACTCTCGGATTTCGAGATTGAGATCATCAAGGAACAGGAAAAAAACTATCGGGGCGAGGATGGCGCCCTTGAGTGGGAGGAAATCGAGGCACTTTGGGACGAGCACCACAAGCGGATGTTCGGAACCTTCGATGATGGCTCAGGAGAGGAAACTCCGGGACTTGTCGACAAACAACGCGCATTGGAGGATCTGGCAAATCGCGACATTCCTGTTTATCGCCGAAGCGCGCTGAACCAACAAGAACAGCTCACTCGATTGGAACAGGACAAAGCGCTCGCCCAGCTTCAGGCTACTGAATATGAGAAACGGCTTACGGCAGCCGAAGCCAATGAAAGCGTTGAGTGGATTGAATACGAAAGCAGATCCTCGTCTTACAACCCCCGCAACGAGGGCAACAGAGTCGGCGGCTACGACTACTGGCTTGGCGTTCGTCGGATGGTGAAGATGCGCTACCGTCTGGAGGTCAACGTTTCCCATCTCGATAACGAGGGGCAGTCATACCGCGTAAATTGGCGTGAGCGCACCCGGGATGTTCCCCCGGAGCGGCGAGGGCTGGAGCCCAATCCAACATGGACGCCAAGTTTCAGCTTTACAGAGAAAGAGGAAGTGGTCGGAGCCACCCCGCAAAGCGGGACCATCACGACTGCGTGGCATGAGATCGATGTTCCCGCCTACGGCTATGAAGTCGACGTGGTGGGACTGCAGGCAAGCAGCGAGTTGCATATCATCGGCATGCAAAGCCAGAACGCCGCCGAGAGTAAACGGGGCGTAACTGCCTACCGTCCCAGCGGAAACGAACAATTTAGATTGTTCCGCCGGGAGGAATTTTCCGGCACATTTGCCGGATGCCATAATGCCAATCTTGATCCGGCTAACTATTCCGGAGCTCGCTGGATGGACGAAGATGGCAGATGGCAATTCGAGGGAATCTACGATGAGGATTCCGACCTTCACAAGGCACTCTTCGGCGAGCCCATCTACGGCGATCTCCTCGGCTACGACATCGACGACGACGGGAATTCCTTTCCCTACTACGAATTCCTTGGAAGAAAACAATTCTGGCCCTTCGATCTTTGGCTGATGCCCATTGCCAACTGGTCGTGGAGCACCGGGCGGAAGTTTCCTCAATCGCTCGAAGAGACTGAAACCCGTCGATTTATCGAACGCACAGTCTCCTGCGGATCGAGAAAATTGAGGCAATTCATAGAGTCGAGTCTTTCCGAGGAGTTTATGACCTCAGAACTCCGTAGTCTGGTGGACCAGAACCTCGCTGACGATTCTCTCTGGCGTAATGACGGCTGGCGCAAACGCTCTGACCGTCCATTCAGTGACCCGCAGGCAATTGACTTCCTTTACCCGAATGAGCTGACCTATGAGCGTAAGCGTCTTCGCTTCCGACTGCGCTGCACCGTTCCGTTTATTTTCCGGGAATTTCACACCGAAACATGCCGCTATGTGGTCAAGCGAGTGAACTTGCTCACGGGTGCCATCACCGAATCCGTGGAGGCGGTGACCTTCGAGTTCAACTTTCTGGTCGATTATGAGGAAATTCAGCAGGCTCAGGAGAACGGCGAACCATACATTGACGCCCGCAGTAGTTGGTTAACCTCGGCCTCGGTGACACTGCCGCCCAACCCTCAAGACGGCGAGGAGCAGGAATACTTCGAATTGGATGCCTCGCCGAACGAGATGGTCTGGATCGAGCGACTGGAGGGCGAGGAGCGCCCCGAATACTCGCAGACCGTTATCTACTTTGCGGGAGCAGGCGAGCCTCCGGCGTTTGGATAAGGCGACCTTGTTGACATGAAGCCGTCCACAACGATGGCTTCGGTTTCCCTATGGATTGACACGGCAACACGCCGACTGGTTGCAGGATTCAACTCGAATCTGCAGGCGGATACGCCCGTGTTCTGCCAAGGAGATTTGACCGAACTGGATATTCATCTGCTTAGACCAACCGGCATCCTCGGCCAGCTCTACGAGGAGATCGAGATCGATCCGGGAGCGACAGTGCGCCTTGCTGTTGGCCGCATCGACGCGAAGCCCGCCGCCGGGAGTTTTCGACTTTCCTTTCAGGGCGAGCGCACGCCCCATCTTCCCCACAACGCAACGGCTGAGGCCATCCAGAGCGCGCTCAACGCCCTTTCCACCGTTGCCAACAGCGGGAACCTCACCGTCCAGGGCAACGTCGGTGGACCGTGGTCGATCTACTGGAATCTTCTCGGTCCCAAAGGTTTGATCACAGCTGACATCAACTTGCTGCTTCCCCGTTCCCAGGCGGTTACCACGGTAATCCGTGAGGGGACAATCGAGGGGGCTGCGATTCAGGGGCTGAAACTCAAACAGCTTCCTGCCGCTCTGCAGAGCGACTGGTCGCCCTTGCCGCCGCCGACGGTGGGAATCTCGCGACTTCAGACCGGGAGCGCCGAGGCGAACGAGATTCAACGCATCCGGATCGCGCCAGCGGCTTACGCAGGGACGTTCACGCTTCGATACGGGGCGCAAAGCACGGGGAGCCTCGGGTTTGATGCAACTGCTGAGGCGGTCCTTCAATCCATCGGTCCCTTGCCCGGCATCGGGGAGGGCAATGTCAGTGTGACCAAAGTGTCTGCCGGGGTCTGGGATGTTCAGTTTATTGGGAGTCTCGCCAACGCGCCGCAGAACCTTTTCACCGCCAATTCTTCCAGCCTGCGCGGATTTACCGGGCGAACGGGAGTGCTCAATCTGAATACTCCCGGAATCGAGGATCTTCTCGAAGGACGGGAACGGGCCACGGCCACGCTGGAGATCGAGATCAGCTCGGACTCCAAGCCGCGCACCTACCTGCAAATGCCCTGCACGGTCCTCAACGACATGATCGAGGATCTGCCCGCAGAGCCGGTTCCGTTCGAATATGCCCTTACGCCGTCTGGTCTCGCCCGTGAGATCCGCGAAAACGGACTGCTTATCGGGGATTTCGCCCGGCTGGTCCCGATCGAGGAGGGAACAGAGCGAGGCCTCGCCATCGAAACCTTAAAACCCGACGGGAGCTGGCTGCGCCACTCCGAGTTGACGTCCACCCATCCGTAACATGAGCCGCATCGTTTTCAAAACACCTCTTGAGTTTGCCTCCGAGGAAGCTCGCAAACTGACCCGGGACCAATTGCTGGAGCAGCCGATCTTCCGAGGGAAGAGAACCTTTTCGGGCACGAAGCCGCCTGAACTCGGAGGCGACGAAATTATCCGCACCGTCGTTCGAACTTCGACGATCAGCCAGGCCGACGCCGATCAAAAAGCCTACTTTGCCGTGAAGGCACTGGTTGAGGGTATCGTCTCCGGTGCCATCACCGAGGAAGCCTCTCGCTACGAATACGAGACAGGGGAAATCACCGAGCCGATCTACGAGGAACTCTTCTACACGGCGGACGATGTCGAGCAGACGCTGATCGGGCGCGTTTCGGTCAACGCTTATGGAGCGCTCATCATCAACTCGCCGCAGGTCATGTTCGTCGATGTCGATACCGGCACCGATCCGGACCAGAAGCAGACCTCACCCATCGTGACCGAGGCCCGCGCTCTCGAACTCCTGCAAGAGTTTGTGGATGCCAACAACGGATACGGGTTACGGGTCTACCGGACTTTTGCCGGGCTGCGCTATCTCTGCATCACCCACCTTGCCGACCCCACGTCGGAGTGGACGGCAAACCTCATGACTGCGCTGGCGGCCGACCGGAGTTACCGTGCCCTTTGCCGCATCCAGAAATGCTTCCGCGCCCGGCTGACCCCTAAGCCATGGCGGATGGCCGACGTCGAGTCTTCCCCAAGTCGCAAGGTCAAAGCCCGCATTGAGAAGCTGGGCGAATACCTGGCCGCTGCCGCAGGTAACGCGACCTGTGAATTCGTCGGCGTTTACGGGACCGATTCCACGCTTCCCATCGCGGAGAAAGTGCGCGTTCACCACGACAACCAAACCAAGGCTCTCTCCGGGCTGCCGCTTGCCTGATGTCCGAGATCGACCATCACACCGAAATGGAACGGCTTCACGCAGAGCAGATTCGTCTGCTAACCAGCCAGACCGAGGAACTCCGGGAGAGGGTCCGGGCGCTTGAGATCGGCCTCCACGGCGTGAGTGGCGGCAACGGCATCCGGGGAGAAGTTCGGGAGGTGAAGGCCTCCCTTCAATCGCTCCATGAGAAATTCCACAAGCTGCACATTCAGATGGCAGCTTACGCCGGGGGAGCCATCGCACTCGTCTGGCTCATCAATCGAATCACGCTATGAGAGTCTCGGTCCTCATTCTCGCTGTTCTGACCCTCGTAGGCTGCACGAGCACCTCGCGTGAATTCAACGAGGGCGGCTCCATCCGGGCAAAAACGTCGTCCGGAGCCGAGGTGGTTGTTTCCCAGTCCGACAATCCACGGACCGGTGCCTCGCTCCGTGTGCTGGATTCTTCCGATGGCCCCGTGATCGAGGCCTCCACCGGAGAGACCTACGAGAACACCTTGGGTAAACTCAAGGAGATGTTCCGAGCCTTCAAAATCTACCATCTGGCAGCGGTCGCCTGCGCCATCGTTGGGGCCGTCATCCTTGGGACTGGCTTCCTCCCCAACCGATGGGGCCTGACCCTGATCGGGCTCGCGGTAGGCTTGGGTAGTTGGGCACACCTCATGCCCGCCTACGGAGGACGGATCGCCATCGCCTTGGGAGTCGTCTCGGTGGCTGGAGCCGGATACTGGCTCTACGAGAAGGGCTTGTTCTCACCGACGCCTTGCAGGAAAAAACCAAAGCACCAATCAGTCTGGCAAAATCGAGAATAGCAGGGCTATTCTGTGACCAAACAACTGCAATACAGTTAGTTGGATCGCTATCGTTTACGACTCCTTCCATAATTTTTAAATCGGCTACGATCAAAAGGCATTACAGCAAGCACCTTCTTCGGAAACCAGATGCCATGGGACTGAGGCGAGGGTCGGTCAAACTTGCGGATCAAGGAGCACAATATCGCGCACAAACTGATCGGGCGACATTTTGAGGGCATGCGATAGGGCGAAAAGGGTGGCGAGGCTTGGAAGGCGGTCACCGGTCTCGTAGAGGGAGACGTTGTTGCGGTTGATGTTCGCCTCGTAAGCGAGATCATGCTGCGAAAGGCCGCACCGTTCCCGGTGCCGCCTCAAAACAGTCGCGCATGCCTCTTCTAATTTCAATACCCATGATTGTAGGAAATTAGGGCTTGCTTTCTCTACCCACATTCATAGGTAAGATTAGGCTGGCTGATTTTTGAGCGTTGCGTGGGAGCCTGCTCTCACGGCCTCCATGATTCGGTCACGGAATTTTCACAGTTTTGGGTTCGACCTCGCTGGGCGCACCTGCCAATTTCCCAGTCAAGCTCTTTTATGGAAAAGTTTGTAAAATTTCTCGTTCTGGTTGCCGCCATCACTTCAGTTCCTGTCTCTCATGGGCAGGAGCGGCCTGCCCCCGTTCAAAACCAACCCATCGCCGAGGACATTCGCCCGCTTTCCCGCGACCGAGCGGATCAGATCATCGCCGAGCAAGCCGAGGCCAAGGAGGAGCGCGAGGCCGAACGGCTGGCCCGCCTAACCAGCCGCGTGAACTTTCGGGTACTGGAGCGCAAGGAGGTCGATTTGGGGGAGCGCAAAATCATTATGAACCGGGTTGCGCCACCGGTGTTGGAGGCTCAGCCGGTCGATGAGGCGAGAGTTGAAACTGAACGGCCGAAGGTCTCCGAGGCCGAGATTCAGGAAATGATGCGTCGCTATCAGGAGAAGGAGCACCGCACCATTATGCTCTCGGCCACGGTCTACGACCGACAGTTCACCGAGCTGCGCTGGACCTACGAGGGCGAGCAGTTCCTGGCCTACAGCAGCGTCGACTTTAATTTCTTGCGGGGCGTCACGGACTTCGAGACCGATGACGCCTTTTACTTTTTCTTCCTCGGGATCGGCAACGAGGACTCCGAGACCATTGAGGAGCGCAACCGCCTCGCCAAGGAGCAAGGCTGGGAGGGCTATGTGGAAACGCAGATCCCGGAGCCGCCTGCCTTCACGCCGGGACGGGCCGAATACGCCATCGTCTCCGATGACCCCGCCATCATCAAACGCGACGAAGTGTTCGACCCTATCGACGCCCTCCATGCCTACTTCGAGCAGAACGAGCGCAGGCTGCGCATCGAATACCAGCGCACCGAGGCTCTGAACGAAGCCCGCAAGCGCTATGAGGCCGCCAATCCCGAGGAGCCGAAGGACACCGTCATCAACTTCTGGCCGGTGCGCGGAAGCGTCTATCAGCAGCAACCCAGCCGATAATTTCCCAAAAGTTCGCCGCTATGAGACGCTCTTTCGCTTTTCTTTTCTCCACTCTGGTTCTCGCGGGCTTCGCTCAGGGCCAGACCGCCAGCGACCTCAACGAGGGCACACGACTCACCCACGACTCGGTCAACGACACCTGGTCGTTCTCCTGGTGGGGCCGGACCGGGAGAACCTACTTCATCCAGCAGTCCGACGACCTCATGTCGTGGCAATACATCCCGATCATCGAACCGGGGCAGGAGGACGTGGTCGAGTGGGGCTTCGCCACCAACGCGGACCGGCTCTTCATGCGGCTCAAGTACACGGACGTGCCCACGCTCGACCCGTGGGGCGACGACTTCGATGGCGATAATATTGGGAACTGGGACGAGCTTTTGCAGGAAAGCGACCCGTTCGCGACCCTCGACCTCAACGGCAACGGCATCCCCGACGACTGGGAGCTTTTCTGGGATTCGGAAATCGCCGTATTCCCCACGCCACTCGAACTGGTGCTGGACTGGGGCGAGCAGACCGCCGAGAGCCTTTACCTGAACAACCCGACCGCCTCGGCGGCCAATTATTCCATCGCCGTCACCGGCGACACCGTCGCGGGCTTTTCCTGGGAGGATTCACTCACCGGCACGATTGGCTATAACTGGACGGACATCAGCAGCACCGGCACGCTGATGACGACCATTTCTGACGTCGATAACGACTCGCAACTCATCACGCTGAGCCTTTTCACCTTCCCGTTTTACGGTCGTGACCACACGGAGGTCTGGGTCTCCACCAACGGCTACCTCAATTTTCGGCAGGAATACAACGACAGTACAAACGACAATCTTCCTGATTATAGTAGCCCATATGGAGCCATAGCCCCGTTTTGGGATGACTTGGACACAGGAGTCGGTGGCGAAATCTACTATAAAGAAGAGGCAAGCCGCCTGATAGTCCAATACGAAGGTGTCGCCAAAGATGACGGAAGCGGCCTCAATACGTTCCAAATCGTCCTCAACGCCAACGGCACCGTCGAGTTCCACTACAAGGAAATGAATGGAGACTTGGATGAATGCTCGGTGGGCATTCAGAACGTCTTCCGCAATCAGGGCATCCAGCTTCGGTTTGACTCCGACGTTCCAAACGATCCTTCGAATTTAATAAACCTTCAAGATAGCTACGCTATCCGCTTCAACCCGACGAAGACGCTCTACACGCTGGCTCCACTGAGCGGCGGTGCTCCCGCTGGTGCCCCTACCGAAATCGTCGCCTCCTTTGATACCGCCAACGTTCTTCCCGGCACCTATACCGGATCGATTGCCTTCACCCACGACGGCACGGGCACCTCGCCCTGGAACGTCCCGGTCGAAGTCCGCTTGCCGTATGCGAAAATCACCGAGCCCAATGCGGGCTATACCCTCTGGGAGGGCGAAACTCTGTCCTCCACGGGTGCCTACCTCCGCGCCAAGGTCATCGATACGCCCGATGACATTGATTACGTGGAGTTCCGCTTCGGCGACTCCGTCATCGGCACGGACTCTTTTGCTTCCAACGACGAATATAACTCAAACTGGCCGAACGTCCCAGCAGGTGAACATCAGGTCTATGCCCGCGTGGTGCTGGACAATGGCCAGACCAATGATTCCGCTCCCGTCCTCATTGACGTTACCCCCGATGCTGACGGCGACCGTATGGACGACCGCTGGGAGAAGCAATATTTCCGGGGGCTTCAAGAAGGTCCGCTTGAAGACCATGATGGCGACGGGGCTTCCAACCTCCATGAGTATGAGGCAGGCACCAACCCGGATGACGACACCGACACACCCGTTAACATCCCGAGCACCGTCGTTATCACCGATCCCGTCGATGGCTTCTCGGTGCTAGAAGGGGACAGCATCTATTTGCGGGCCACCGTCGCCGACAGCGATTTCGGGGTCGAATACGTCGACTTCCTCTCCAACGGAGCGGTCGTGGAAACCGATACAAGCGTCTCCACGGTCGCCACGGACACCTGGTATAACGCACCTGCTGGAACGCATGTCCTCACCGCTCACGCAACCGACCGCTATGGAGCGCTCTCCACCTCCGGCTCCATTGCAATCACGGTTCTGCCCGACGCCGATGGCGACCGTATGGCCGATGACTGGGAAGCGCAGATTGTGGATTTTGACGAGGGTGACGCCTTCACCGCCAAGGAAGACGTGGAAGCTTCCGCCGACTTCGACGGCGACGGCTTTCCGAATATTTTTGAGTATCACCACGGCACCGACCCGACCGACCCGCAGGATTTTCCAGTCTTTTCCGTGACGCAGAACACGGTCAGCCCAGTCTCTGAGATCGGACAGGTCAACTACTTTAAGGTTTATAGCGGGGCTCCCAATTCCGGTTACGAATGGGATTCGATTCAGGGAGCCTTGAACGTTGCGGACAACGTCGGCGAAGGCTTCGACATCATTGAGGTGCTCCCCGGCACCTATAACGAGGACATTCAGCTCAGCGAGCGCGTCTACCTCTTCTCCCGCGACGGAGCCCGCAGCACCATCATCGACGGCACGGGCAGAAACGACAGCGTCATCGACCTCTTCAGCGAAAGCGTCATTGATGGCTTCACCATCCAGAACGGTGGCTCGACCACCTCGGTCAGCGACGGCGCGGGCATGTATGTCTCAGTAGGCGGCAACTGGAACAAGCCCCGCGTTATCGGTTGCCTCTTCGTGAACAACAACGCTAACGACCAGGGTGGCGCAATCTACGTCAGCAGCGGCGATCTAACCCTCGTCTCCTGCACACTCGTTAATAACCAGGCCCTGTATGGACGGGCGATTTACAGTGCCTCGAACAACAATGATATCGCGGTCATTAATTCGCTGCTGTGGAATCCTCAGTGGAGCTTCGAAGAAATTGGCGGTCTTACCGCCGGGGTTGTCCTGTCAGGAAGCATCGTGCGCGATGATGCGACTGGAAACGTCCTGATAGACGGTCTCGATCAGGGCACCAGTGACATCGGACTGACGCCTTGGTTTGGCATTTATGCGGATTCGCCTGCCCGCGATGCTGGCGTCGCTTCACCCATCGCTGCTCTCGACATGGATGGCGAACTCGCTGTCGATGGCTTGCCTGACATCGGCGCGGATGAGTTCGTCGACGCCGATGCGGATGGCATGGCAGACTCTTGGGAAGCATTTTATGAGGTAACCGACCCCAACGCCAATGCGGACACGGATGCGCTAACCAATCTGCAAGAGTATCAAAACCGGACCAACCCGCTGCTGGAGGACACCGACGGCGACTCGATTTCCGATAGCGACGAGGTCACGATCACTTTGACTGATCCGACCGTGCCCGACCTCTTCGCCGCCGACGGAGACTCCAATAACGACGGCTTGGATGATGGTATCGGCGTTCAAATCGGTGTCGGCATCGGCCAAACTGACAGTGATGGCGACGGCGTCAGCAACGACGACGAGCGCTCGTTGGGCACGAACCCTTTTGCCGCCGATACCGATGGTGATGGCGAGAGTGACGCCACCGACCCGTTCCCGCTCGACCCCTCCCTCGACTCTTCGGATTTCGGGAATAACCCCGGTGACAGTATAGCTCCGGCCTTCCTGCTGACCAAGCCGGTCGAAGCGATTGAAATTTAGCCATTAGAAAGAATCTGATCGATGAAACGTCCTGCCTTCGCGCTACTTCTTCTCTCCATTTTGACACCAGCCTTCCTCGCCCAGGGGCAGGAAGCGGAAACGCCTGCTCCCATCGAGGAGGCGTTCAAGGAGAACTGGGTGCCGCCCGGCCCCGTCTACACGCCGCGCAACAACCGCCCGGAGCGAGCACCCTCGGTGGCAGCACCGACCTTTTCACGGGCGATCCCGCAAAATGCATCTGCCGAAGAACTGGACACCAGCCGCGTCCTGACTCGCCGACTGCCGGTAGATCGCGCCGCTAACATGGCGGCTCCGGCCCGTGCCCGCCTCGCCGGGCTTTTTCAGGAAATTCGCACCGAGGGAGGGCAGTTCAACGCCGCCTCCGCCGAGGCCATCGGTCGCTATCTGGACGAGCAGCCTGATTCTCCCGTCCGGCTCAATCTGCTCATTGAGCAAGGGGAAACCTGGTGGCGCAACGGCTACTTCCTTCGCGCCCTGGAGGCTTACCAAACAGCATGGGACAGCGACAAAGACAGTACCGATCCCGCTGAACGTCGGACTGCCGAGGAGGCACTGGCCTGGCTGCTGCGCCGCACCGCCAATTTGGGTGACAAGGAGCAGCTCGACGCCCTCATTCAGGAGGCGAGCACCCTGCGGCTGGGCGGCTACGCGGCGGAAGCCCTGACCAAGGCCAAGGAGATTCAGTGGTTTCTCGAAAACCAGGCCGAGCAGAATGTGTTCTGCGGCTTCACCGCCGCCAATCAGATTTGCGTGCCGCTGGGTTACCGGCCTTTCTTTCCCGATGTTCACGATGAAGAGGAAGAGCGCGAGTTTATTGAAAACGGGCTTTCCCTCTATGAGCTGGCTGCGCACAGCCACGAGGCGGGTGGCGACCTGATCGTCATCAAGCGTGAAGCGGGTGCGCCCATCCCGGTGCCCTCTGTCATTCACTGGAATTTTAACCACTACTCGGCCATCACCGAACAGAGTGCGGGAGGCTACCGCGTGCAGGACGTTCACCTCGGCTTCGATGCGCCAGTCTCCGAAGAGGCGATCAATTTTCAGTCGAGCGGCTACTTCCTGATTCCCGAGCCCGACACGCTGCCTGCAGGCTACACCCGCGTTTCCGACGAAGAAGCCAAGAGCG
>Ga0100385_1004919_pt1 | contig 11368 bp, 8 predicted proteins | sample CryGeymeta201509_FD_81543 | JGI IMG/M metagenome (GOLD analysis project Ga0100385, IMG submission 81543) | Groundwater microbial communities from Crystal Geyser aquifers in Utah, USA - Crystal Geyser metaG 2015-09 | ecosystem: Environmental > Aquatic > Deep subsurface > Groundwater | place: USA... | reverse complement strand
CTCAACAAATATTGACCTTGCGGGACAGATCTTTAGCTCTGTCCTCAACAAATATTGACCTTGCGGGACAGATCTTTAGCTCTGTCCTCAACAAATATTGACCTTGCGGGACAGATCTTTAGCCCGGATGCAATCCGGGCTCAAAAGCCCGCAAGACCAACACCCCCGGATTGCATCCAGGCTACAAGAGAACAACATGACCCAACCCATCATCATCATCGGCGCCGGGCTGGCTGGCTGGACTACGGCGCGCGAGCTGCGCAAGCTGGACAAAACCACGCCGGTGCTGCTGATCACGGCTGACAGTGGCGACTTTTATGCCAAGCCTTCGCTGTCTAATGCCTTCGCTCAAAAGCGCAGTCCGTCACAGCTGGTCACCACCCCGGCCGCGCGCATGGCTGAAACCCAGGCCATCGCGCTGCAGGCCAACACGCGGGTCACAGGCATTGACACGAAAACGCACACGGTGCACACCAGCGCGGGCGATTTCCACTACGCCCAATTGGTGCTGGCCACCGGCGCACAGCCTATCCGAATCCCGTTGGCCGGAGATGCCGCCAGCGAAGTGCAGTCAGTCAATTCATTGCGTGATTTTTCAGAGTTTCACAGCCGTCTGACCCAGCCAGACCAAACCGTCGAACAACGCGGTGCGGTGACCAAAAAGCACGTCGTCATCATGGGTGCTGGCTTGATTGGCTGTGAATTTGCCAACGATTTGATTGGCTCGGGCTTTGATGTCACCGTGGTTGATCCGTCCGCTGGCCCGATTGCGGCGCTGCTGCCGTCCGGGCTGGGCGAGCAACTGCGCGAAGCCCTGGCCAGCCTGGGCGTGTGCTGGCGATTTGGCACCACGGTGCAACGGGTTGATCACGATCGCAAGGGTGGCAGCGCCCTCAGAGTGCAACTGGCCAGCGGCGAAACACGACAGGCCGACGTGGTGCTCAGTGCCATCGGTTTGCGAGCCGACCTGAGCCTGGCGCAAGCCGCTGGCCTGGCGTGCGAGCGCGGCATCGTGGTGGATGACCATTTGCAAACCAGCGCAGCCAATGTGTACGCGCTGGGCGACGGTGCGCAATACGGCAATGGCCGCACGCTGCCCTACGTGATGCCCATCATGCACGCTGCCAAGGCGTTGGCCGCCACGTTGACGGGCCAGCCGTCGGCGGTGCAGTTTCCGCTGATGCCGGTGGCCATCAAAACCCCGGGCTTGCCGCTGGTGGTGGCGCCAGCCGCACCCGGCACGGCGGGACAGTGGCAGCAAAGCGAGCCAGGTGTCTGGCTCTTTGTCGATGCGAACCAAGTGGTGAAAGGTTTTGCCTTGAGTGGCGCGCAAACCAGCCGCCGTACCGAGATCGCCAAACGGATGTTGTGACGGGTTTGATGCTGATGTTGCACGGGTCAAAACTGTTTTAGCAACATGGGAGTCAGGTGGGCAGAAAATGTTGCCGAGGCAAGGCATACAATTTCTCGGTCAATTTAACACCAGTGCCCAACCCTTCGGTTGGGTTGCCATAAGCAGGAGACCCCATGACCCAAGCCACGTCCACCGCCGAAGAAAAACGCGCCGAATTGCGCCGCGCCACCCTTGAATACCACCAGTTTCCGACGCCTGGGAAGATTTCAATTGCGGCCACCAAGCAGTTGATCAATCAGCATGATCTGGGGCTGGCTTACACCCCGGGCGTGGCCATACCCTGCGAAGAAATTGTCAAAGACGCCAACAACGCCTACAAATACACCAGCCGCGGCAATCTGGTCGGCGTGGTCACCAATGGCACGGCGGTGCTGGGTTTGGGCGACATCGGGCCACTGGCGGGCAAGCCGGTGATGGAAGGCAAAGCCGTGCTGTTCAAGAAATTTGCCGGCATCGATGTGTTTGACATCGAAATCGACGAAAAGCACGACCTCGACAAGCTGGTGGACATCATTGCCTCGCTGGAGCCGACCTTTGGCGGCATCAACCTGGAAGACATCAAGGCGCCGGACTGCTTTTACGTTGAGCGTAAATTGCGCGAACGCATGAAGATCCCGGTCTTCCACGACGACCAGCACGGCACTGCCATCACTGTGGGCGCGGCTATTCTGAACGGCCTCAAGGTGGCCGGCAAAGAGCCCAAAGATGTCAAATTGGTCACCTCGGGTGCCGGTGCAGCGGCGCTGGCTTGCGTGGGTTTGCTGGTCAAGCTGGGCATTCCACGCGAAAACGTCTGGGTCACTGACCTGGCTGGCGTGGTCTATGAAGGTCGGGTTGAGTTGATGGACCCCGACAAGAGCATTTACGCGCAAAAAACGGACGCCCGCAAGCTGGGCGAAGTCATCGACAATGCCGACGTCTTTTTGGGCTTGTCAGCCGGTGGTGTACTGAAACCTGACATGGTCAAGCGCATGGCACCCAACCCGATCATCTTTGCGCTGGCCAACCCCACGCCCGAGATCACGCCCGAAGAGGTCAAATCGGTGCGTGACGACGCCATCATTGGCACCGGGCGCTCGGATTACCCCAACCAGATCAACAACATCCTGTGTTTTCCGTACATCTTTCGTGGCGCACTTGATGCCGGCGCCTCGACCATCACGGTCGAGATGGAAATGGCCGCCGTGCGCGCCATCGCCGAGTTGGCTCAAGCCGAGCAAAGTGAGGTGGTTGCCGCAGCCTATGCCGGTGAGCCATTGGCGTTTGGCCGTGAGTACCTCATCCCCAAGCCATTTGACCCGCGTCTGATGATGAAGGTGGCGCCTGCCGTTGCGCAAGCGGCCATGGATTCGGGCGTGGCGCTGCGCCCGATCACCGACATGGACGCTTACCGGGAAAAGCTGCAAAGCTTTGTCTATGCCTCAGGCACGGTGATGAAGCCGATTTTTACTGCGGCCAAAAAAGCGCTCAAAAAACGCGTGGCGTTCGCCGAGGGCGAAGAAGAGCGCGTGCTGCGCGCGGCGCAAATCGTGGTCGATGAAAGCCTGGCCATGCCCACCCTGATCGGCCGCCCCAAGGTGATTGCCGAGCGCATCGAGAAATTCGGCCTGCGCTTGAAAGAAGGTGTGGATTACGAAGTGGTGAATGTCGAGCATGACGAGCGCTACCGCGACTTTTGGCAAAGCTACCACCGCCTGACCGAGCGCAAAGGCATCACGGTGCAGGTGGCCAAGATAGAAATGCGCCGACGCTTGACGCTGATTGGCAGCATGCTGCTGCACAAGGGTTATGTCGACGGCTTGATTTGCGGCACCTGGGGCACGACGTCGATTCACCTGCAGTACCTCGATCAAGTCGTGGGGCGGCGCGCCGGCGTCAACACCTACGCTTGCATGAACGGCCTGATGCTGCCCGGACGCCAGATCTTTTTGGTCGATACCCACGTCAACTATGACCCCACCGCCGAACAACTGGCCGAGATCACCATCATGGCGGCCGAAGAAATGATGCGCTTTGGCATTCCGCCCAAGGCCGCGCTGTTGTCGCACTCGAGTTTTGGCAGCAGCAACCAGCCCAGCGCCATCAAGATGCGCGACACCCTGGCGCTGTTGCGCGAGAAGGCTCCGTGGCTCGAGGTGGACGGCGAAATGCACGGCGACGTGGCGCTCGACGACGCTGCCCGAAGCCGTTTGATGCCCAACAGCACGCTGCATGGCGATGCCAATTTGCTGGTTCTGCCCAACATTGATGCGGCCAATATTGCCTATAACCTGCTCAAAACAGCAGCAGGCGGCAATATTGCGGTAGGCCCGGTACTGCTTGGCGCGGCCAAGCCGGTGCACATCCTGACCGCCAGCACCACCGTGCGGCGCATTGTTAACATGACCGCGCTGACAGTTGCCGACGCCAACGCGACGCGCGAATAGCCACTCTATCTTGGCTCAAAAGGGTTGTACACAGGGCGTGTTCAACCCTTTTTTCTTAAGCTTGAATTGCTCATGATTTGGGCAACTGCTTGCAAATTTTTGCCAAATCAACGACACTAGCGCCCTTGAATGTTCGGGTTTACCCGAATTTTTTATCGGGAACTGATGCAATGTCGTGGTTGAACCGTTCTAAGTTGGTCTTGACTGGCTTGATGCTGACGGCTGCGCTGTTTGTTGGCTGTGTTCAGTCCAAGGCGCCCTCGTCATCCACAGATCAAAGCACCATTAGCTTGGCCGAGTTGCCGGGACCCGGCGCAGAAATTTACGTACAGATCCACCAGGGTGGGCCGTTCGCCAATGAAAAAGATGGCTCAGTTTTTGGCAACCGGGAGCGTTTGCTGCCCGCACAAAAACGTGGGTTTTACCGGGAATACACCGTGCCAACGCCCGGTTTGAGCCACCGGGGTGTCAAGCGGATCGTGTGCGGTGGGCAGGTCAGGACGCCTGAAGTTTGTTATTACACCGCCGACCACTATGCCAGTTTTCGGCGGATTGCACCCTGAATTTGAATTGTTAGTTTTTATTTTGTGAAAAGAGAATCAAAGATGTCACTCAGTCAAACCCTTGCTGAACCCCAACTCAAAACCGTTTCAGAGACGATTTTGAAGGGTGTCCGGCCCAACATCGTTCAGTCGATCCGTGCTTTTCGGGTGCAGGAACTGCAGGAGGCTGCGCAGGCCATGGGCCACCATTTTCTGTATGCCAACATTGCCAACGCCCAAAGCAAGCAGGACGTGCTCGACATGATCGGCCAGCAATTCATGCTGACGGTAGCGGTCGGTAAAAATTTCGATTCACTCTACGACAGCATGACTGATCCGGTGCACAAGTCGGGCCCGCAGCCAGGCTTTATTGTGGTGCTGGAGCATATTCCGGCGCATGCCAAGTTCGACAAGGAAGCGCGCGAACAACTGCTCGACATTTTCCGCGACACCGCCGACTACTGGGGTGACCGCAAGATTCCGTTCCGTTGTTTTTATTCCTTTTCAGTGGCACGCTCGGCACAAACCAGCAAGGGTGATCATGCCCAGCTTGCCAGCAACCCGCCGACCTCGGGCATCGAATTGCTGACCGAAAGCGGCGAAAAAATGCCGACCGACAAGCTGCTCGACATCTCGCCGCAGGCGCTGCGCATGAGCAGCCCGTTCAACGCGGGTTACTGGACCACCGCGTAATCTGTGCCCTGTGCGCTGGCCATGGCCAGCGCCAGTTGCAGGTACTCGTCCACCGGCACCTCTTCAGCGCGCCGCTGCACATTAAACTCTCCGGCAAAATTCTTCGCCTGCAACCAGGCGCCCAGCGTGTGGCGCAGCAGTTTGCGGCGCTGGCTGAAGGCCACCTGAACCAGTTCGCTTAAAGCGCGCTCTTCGAGCACGACCGCGTCCCGGCGCGGCACCATGCGCACCACGGCGCTGTCCACGCGCGGCGGCGGATCAAAACTCTCGGGCGGCACCGCCAGCACGTTTTCCATGGCATAGCGCCACTGCAGCATCACGCTCAAGCGGCCATAAGCCGCAGTTGACGGCTTGGCCACCATGCGGTCGATCACTTCTTTTTGCAGCATGAAGTGCTGGTCTTCGATCAGCTCGACAAACTGCAGCAAGTGAAACAGGATTGGCGTGGAGATGTTGTAGGGCAAGTTGCCCACGACCCGCAGCTGGGTGGCCGCCATGGACTGGGCCAATTGGGCAAAGTCCACCCTCAGCACATCGGATTCAATCACCTGCAACTGGCTGTGGCTGTGCAGGCGCTGCGCCAGATCGCGGTCGAGTTCGATCACCGTCAGGTGCCCCAGGCGCTCCACCAGCGGCTGGGTCAGCGCTGCCAAGCCGGGGCCGATCTCGACCATGGCCTGCCCCGGCTGCGGGTCAATGGCATCGACAATAGCCTCGATGATGCCGCCGTCGGCCAGGAAATGTTGGCCGAAGCGCTTGCGCGGTATGTGCTTGCCGTGTTTCAAGAAACCACCATCACAGCGGCGGCTCGCGTAACTCGACGTAGGCGCGCCCACGCTGCTCCTGGAGCCAGCTGCGCAGGGCTTCATCGAGCTTTTTCTCGCGCAACTGCGCCCGCACCGCTTCGCGCTGCTGAGCCTGGGTCAGGCTGACCTGGCGCCGCTCCAGCAACTGAATCAGGTGCAGTCCAAAGCGCGACAGCAGCGGCTCGCTGACTTCGCCTGGTGCCAGTTGGTTGATCGCCTGTTCGAACTCCGGCACAAACATGCCCGGGTTGGCCCAGCCCAGATCGCCACCTTGCGCTGCGCTACCGTCTTGGGAAAATTCACGCGCCAGCGCGGCAAAATCAGCCTGCCCGCTTTGCAGCCGCTTTTTGAGATCGAGCAAGCGCGAGCGCGCCTGAGCCTCGCTTTGTTGCGCCGAGGGCACCAGCAGGATGTGGCGCGCGTGGGTTTGCGTCACGGCCATGGCAGGCAAGCCTGCACGGGTTTTCTCCAGCACCTTTAAAACATGAAAACCGGCCGGGGAACGCACCACGTCAGAGAAAGCACCTTGAGGCACCTCACGCGTCGCGTTGACAAACAGATCCGGGTAGCGGTCAGCACTGCGCAGACCCAGTTGGCCGCCATTGGCCTGCGCTGATGGTTCTGACAGTTCGCGCACCAACAGCGCAAAGTCTTCTCCGGCACGCGCCCGTTCCAGCGCTTTCTGCGCCCGCAGCTGCAAGTCTTGCACCTGATCAGCTGCGGCATTTTCAGGCACAGCGATCAAAATCTGCGCCAGGTTGAGGTTCATCTTGCTCGCATCCTGCGCACTTTGCTGCTCTTGCAAATAAGCGTCGATGTCGAGCTCCGAGACGCGCACCCGTGGCGTGAGTTCGCGTTCACGCAGGCGCTGCAAGCTGATCTGGTCGCGCAACTGCGAGCGGAACTGGCTCACGCTCAGGCCATCGGCTTCAACCCGGCGGCGCAGCGTGGCCAGGTCGAGCTGGTTCTGCGCGGCAATGGCAAGTTCGGACTGGTCAATGGCCGACTCTTCCACCCGAATGCCTGTGTCGCGTGCCAACTGGAGCTGAATTTTCTGGTTGATCAAGCGCTCCAGCACATCGCTTGAGAGGCGCTGGCGATCGGGCTGCGGGCGTTGCAGCGCGGCCAGCTGCTGCAGGACGCGCTGCACTTCGCGCTGTACTTCCGTGTTGGTAATCGGTTCCGAGTTGACCACCGCCACAATGAAGTCGGCGGTGGCCGGTTCTTTGGTGGCAGCGGCTGCGACCGCAGCGGGCGGCAGGCGCAAGCCCTGGGCTTGTACCGGTATACCAAACACAGCGGCCAGGATGGCGGCAGATAAAAATTTAAGGCGAAAAGTCATGATGCTTCAATCGTAATTGCTGAAACGACTGGGCATGCCAGAGGGCATGCGCAGGTTTTGGTAACCGGGAATATTTTCTTTAAGTGTTTTGAGTGGATCCACCCCCAGCTTGGACAAACCCACAAATTCCAACTGAAACATGATGCTCTGGGTGGTGTCGGTGGCGCTGGTCTGGATGCGCTCCATCACAATCCGCCCCAACCAGCAACCCGCATCATATTCAAATCCCAGCAACCCGTTAACCAGCTGTCGCTCGTTGAGGCTGTAGTTGAGGCGGCCCACGCTGTACCAGCGTCCATCGCCCTGCCCCTGACCCGCTGCCAGCGCTTGACCGCGGTCCCCCCACAAGTCATTGAGCGGCCACTGCCAGCCCAGGTCAATCTGTTCACTTGATTCCCGCTGGTAACGGTAGGCTGCTGAGACGGTGCGGTAACTGCCCGGGTGGTAGCGCGCACCCAGCGTCGAGCGCACCGACTGGTTGGTCGATGGGTTGAACTGCACTGTGCCGTCAAAACCCCAGCGCGGGTCCCAGTTGATGGCACCCGAGAACAACATGTCACTGAATCCCGCTGCCAGGGGCGCATCGGTCGGCTGCAAGGTGACGTTCTGATCGCGGAACAGCAGGCGCTGGGCCACGCCGACCCGCGCTGCCTCGGCGCCGGTAGCGGGGTTCAGAAAGCGCGAGGTGACGCCCAGCGTGAGCAAATTGCTATCCGAGATGCGGTCGTTGCCGACGAAGGCGTTATCGGCAAAGATGGTGGACAAATTGAAGTCGTTGGCGCCCGAGTCGTAATTGGGCAAAAAACTCTGGTCGCGGTAAGGTGTATAGGCGTAAAAGGCACGCGGTTCCAGCGTTTGGCGCACGCTGCGGCCAAACAAGCCGATGTCGCGCTCAAAGACCAGTCCGCTGTCGATGCTGAAGGTCGGCAGCACGCGACTGGCAGACGTGTCGCCGTTAGAGAGCGGCGTCTCGAAATGGTATTGCGTGGCGTGCAGTTGCAACTTGGGCGTCATGTAGCCGGCCGCATTTTTGATCGGGTAACTGGCCTGCATCACGCCAAAGGCGCGCTGGCCGTTGGCCTGGTTGGTGCGGGTAATGTCAGACTGAAAACGGGTGTAGTCGGCGTTGAACGCGTAATTGAACCCCGCCCAATTGTTGCGCGCGTAGCTGGTGCTGAGCTGCGGCAGCCGGTCGTAGGGCGGAATGATGGGCGCAACATCGTCTTGCAGGGTCTGCCACTTGAGCGTGCGCACCGAGTTGCTCCAGGCACCGTTACCCCATGCCAAGGTGGCATCGTTGGCCAGCAGGCGCTGGGTGAGAGAGTCGTCGCTGCGGGAAAAATCACGCCAATAATTGTCGTCGCTGACCCGGTTCAGGCTCACGCTCAAGGCCGCGCCGTTGTTGGTCCAGGCACTGTCGATGTGCCCCTGATGGTTTAATTTGGCCGCCCAGCGGTTGCTGTCGCGCAACTGGTCAGCGGGCATCCAGTCAAGCTGCGCAGCGCCTGAAAAGCTCTTTTGAAGGTAACGGAATTCAGTACCCAGATTGATGCCGCGCTTGCTCATCAGCGTGGGCGTGAGGGTGGCATCGTAGTTGGGCGCAATATTCCAGTAATAAGGTACCGAAAACTCGGAGCCATTGACGGTATCCAGGCCGATGGTGGGCGGCATCACGCCAGATTTGCGCTTGTCGCTCAGCGGAAAGCTGAGATAGGGCACCGGCAACAGCGGCACGCCCTTGAAGCTCAGCAGGGCGCTGGTGGCGGTGCCCACATCTTCCTCCTGATCCAGACTGAGGGTGCCGGCCTTCAAAATCCAGTCTGGCACCCAGCTCGGGCCCGGTAAGCGCGGGCAGGTGGTAAATGTCGCGTTGTGGATCACCGATCGCTGTTGGTCCAGAAAATCGATCCGGTCGGCTTGGCCGTGCGCCTTGTTGAGCAAAAAATGGTAAGTGGGCTGATCGAAGAAGCCAGCAAAGGTGTCCATGCGCAGTTCCAGCAGCGGGCCTTCATACACGTTGCCCGCGCGGTTGATCAACACGTTGCCCTGGGCTCTGGCCAGTTCCGTGGTCTGGTCGTATTCCAGACGATCTGCCTTGATCACCGTGTCGCCGCGGCGCAAAACGGCATTGCCTTCCAGCACCGTCTCCTGATCCGGCCGACCCGTGATGCGCTCGGCAGCGACAAAGCTGGGCAGACTGCTGCGCGCCTCGGCCGAAATCCGCTCTTGCAAAACCGGAGTCATTTTCAGATTCAGCGGTTCATCAGGCGCCTGCTGGGCGGCCACCAGCGCCGACTGCAGCAGCGCGGCCATAACACCCAGGCGCAGCGGGCGAACGTGACCAGGCGCCCGATGGTCGAGCGGTGCCAGCATCAAATTACGCATTGGGACAACGCGCAAGGTACGAAAGCGGTGAAAGGCATGAAGTAAGCGCGGTAAATGGCAGAGCGGATTTGTAGAATGGATTATCCATGAGCCACGACACAAAACCCCAAGCCGTCTCCAACCCCGCCATCGCCTGGAGCGACGCCACCCGCGCTGACCAATTCAGCCAATGGCTGGCCGACATTTCTGCCCGGCACGGTTTGCAGATTGAGAGCCTGCGCCTGGCCTCGGCCGATGCCAGTTTTCGGCGCTATTTCCGCATCGACGCCCAGGATGGCAGCCGCATCATCATGGACGCGCCGCCCGACAAGGAAAACAGCGCGCCCTTTGTCAAGGTGGCCGCCCTGATGCATGCCGCCGGTGTCCATGCACCGCAAGTGCTGGCCTGGGACGAAGCGCTGGGCTTCATGCTGCTGACCGACCTGGGCGCGCAGACCATGATGCAGGTCATCAAGCGTGATGAGCCCGGCGCCAATCTGCCCTTGTATTTACAGGCGGTGGACGCGCTGATTGCCTGGCAATTGAGTTCCCGGCCTGATGTGCTGTCACCTTACGACGAAGCGCTGTTGCGCCGAGAGCTCGCGTTGTTTCCCGACTGGTACATCACGCAACACCGGGGCGTGGTCATCGATGGGGCCATGCGCCAGACGCTCGACAAGACTTTCGACGAGATCATCCGCCACAACCTGAGCTGGCCCAGCGTCTTTGTGCACCGCGACTTCATGCCGCGAAATTTAATGATCTCTGGCCCGGGCACCCTGGGCTTGCTCGACTTTCAGGACGCTGTTTACGGCCCAATCACCTACGACGTTGCCAGCCTGATGCGCGACGCTTTCCTGAGCTGGGACGAAGACTTTTGCCTGGACATCACCATCCGCTACTGGGAAAAAGCGCGCCAGGCCGGCCTGCCGGTGGGCGACGACTTTGGCGAGTTTTACCGCGGCGTGGAGTGGATGGGCCTGCAGCGTCACCTGAAAGTGGCCGGCATCTTTGCACGCCTCACGCTACGCGACGGCAAGCCCCAGTACCTGGCCGACACGCCGCGGTTCATCACCTACATCCGCACCACCTGCGCGCGCTACCGCGAGCTCAAACCGCTGCTGCGGCTGGTGGAAAAGATGGAGGGCATCGAGGTGCCCAATGTGTTTGGGTTCGGGCGGCAATAAGCGCAAGCATGCGCCAGACCCACTCCGAACAAGTACAAAAACCACGCGATCCTGTCCATGCCCCGTTTTTACTGCCCCACTCCGCTGACCACCGGCGACCTGCTGGACTTGCCTGCCAGCGCTGCGCGCCATGTGCAAGTGCTGCGCCTGCAACCCGGTGATGTGATCACGCTGTTCAACGGCGGGCCAGATGTGCCAACGAGCAGCGGCGGCGAATTTGAAGCCACCGTCACCCAGATGGGCCGCAGCCATGTGCAGGTGCGGGTGGGCGCGCACGCGGCAGTCGAGCGCGAAGCCGCCCTACAGGTGCACCTGGCAGTCGGCATGCCAGCCAACGAGCGCATGGACTGGCTGGTGGAAAAAGCCACCGAACTGGGCGTGGCCAGCATCCAGCCGCTGATGACCGAGCGCAGCGTGTTGCGCCTCACTGGCGAGCGCGCCGACAAGAAACAGGCGCACTGGCAAAGCGTGGCGGTGGCGGCGTGCGAGCAGTGCGGCGGCAACCGGGTGCCGCGCGTGCATCCGGTGCAGACACTCGCGCAATGGCTCAAGGCGCCAGCCCCGCTGGACGCCGCAAAACCACAGCGCCTGTTG
>Ga0100385_1004910_pt1 | contig 11380 bp, 13 predicted proteins | sample CryGeymeta201509_FD_81543 | JGI IMG/M metagenome (GOLD analysis project Ga0100385, IMG submission 81543) | Groundwater microbial communities from Crystal Geyser aquifers in Utah, USA - Crystal Geyser metaG 2015-09 | ecosystem: Environmental > Aquatic > Deep subsurface > Groundwater | place: USA... | reverse complement strand
ATTTTGTTTTATTCATATATGAGTGCATTAGATTTTCATAATATGGTTATCATGCTTGTTATATCGATTCTGCTGTCTCTCGGGTATCTAGAAATCCTTTCGTGGTGATGTTTAGTCTCTACATCAGCATGATCAACTCTTTGGTCTTCTAGGCGTCTTCATTGGCATCATCTCCTCCGAATGGTATCCATTTGATGTAGTCCTCCTCATTCTCTCCCTTGTCAAGACACACCTTGATCTCGTATTCAAGCCCAGAGTAGTCAGTCTAGCTCTTGTTCTTCAAGCAATGGATGTAGTATATATAGTTCCACAAAAAGTGTTTATTGTTGATATGTTCCTCAAATTTCTCATTATTTTTTTAGAGCTATATAAACTAATAAATACCTATCCTCTGCTTCGACCACAAATGTAGCATTTGTTTTTCTTGTCATTCGTCATTTACTCCCTCTGCGATCTCAACTCGGCAAAAGTGTCGATCATTTTACCACTGACGATGTTGCTGAACAACAAATCAAAGAAAATAAAATATATCATATCTGTTGTAAACCTCATAGCTTCCAGTTCTTCGACTGATCCTCCAATTGTTCCTGAAACATAGAGATCTAGAATGCATCCATATATCGTATAGCAATTGCTGTCCTTCGCCAGATCGAGTGCATAGGTGTCATAGAAAATCAGGCAGAAGATATAGACAAAGACGAAGCCTAATAGTCCGATGGATGAGAGAGAGGTGAGGTTGAAGGTGATGGCTTTGAATACATTTTAGAGATTTTAGTTCAACATGAAATAGTAGAGAATGTAGAGCAGGAATATTTTTTGATCATAGAAAGTTCCCAAAAAAGATGCGATCAGATAGAGCAAAACTTGGAAGAAATTATCATCAAAACGTAGCAAAATAATTATCGCATTTTATTTGAGCTTACTAGTAATTCCTTAATAGATCTTCTAAAATCTACCAGGTTATTACTTCTTTTATTCATCCTCATCTTACTCTCCTTTCTGATCAAATTTCTTCTGTCTCTCTGCCTACTCATCTTATTATTCTTTTTGCTTCTTTGACCGATAGTCCGCCAATGCGAATTTTATCTTTATATACATGAAGGTATAAAACACTGTGATGGCTAGTTGAACAATATCTAGTACTTTTAGCACAGGTGCCACAAATCTAGGTGACAAGTACTCGACCTATTGGAACTCTATTATGACATCGGTGGTGAGGAACCATAGTAAAATGATGATATAGCTGATATTGAACATATAAGTTTATAGTTTTTGGGTTTGATTGGTGCTTATCTCCATGCCATGATATTTCTCTTTTTAAATGCTGAAGTTATGCATGATTTAGGTGAATATTTCATCTTGGAACTTTAACAAAGATTTGATTTTTTATCGTTGAGTAGAGCGAGAGACGTCCAACATGATGCGGTTACGTGTAGGATGTGACAATTTAGTGAGAATTGGATGTTCGGGAAAATAAATATACTGTTTACCAAGAGTTGAAACAATTTCTATTTTTTGTATTTTTCCTTCGAGATAATCCATCAACTACCCCAGTGGATATTTAGTTTTTTGTTACATTTCAAGCAACACCATTTTTTTCTTCTCTACAAAATTTTATGAACCTTAGCTGCTTTGCAATTTCAAGAGTACGATCATTACATTGACAGCATTTTATAATTATTGAGGAACATGTTCTTCTATTTTAGTTTTATCTTCAAAAAAACATTTTATATCTTCTATTGTTTTTATTTACAATCTTTGGAAATTTTATCTGATGACTTTCAATAAAAATTTGACATCGAGTTTCATCAAAAATGCTTTGTTGAGATCTTGGCTGTTACCTTCTAGGATGTTGAGGATTACTAAGATGCAACATTGATAGAGATGGAACAATCTTTTCAAACTTTAACGATCATTTAATCTGAATTATTTTAAATTTTTCTAGTCTTCAAAAAATGTTGACATGTAGCACAAATCTTCAAAGAAAGTTGTATCGCATAGAGCTAGTTGATTTTATTGGCAGGGTAGACTCACAACTTAGTTTAGGAAATTTGTCAAAGGAAGGATTATTACACTTGCATCGTTGCTCATCACTTTGAATAATCTTCTCACTTAGAAAGTGGTCATGTTGAGAATATTGATTGTTGCTGATTTTTTTGTCCCGTCTGTATTTTTTTGTTATCTGATGAAATTTTTGAATTAGATGTTGTTGCATTAGCAAAGAAGTTGCATGAATCTGAATAAGCATCCAAAAACTCTGACTTCCAATCTTTATTCCTCTTATTAATCTCTATCTTGTTCAAAACGTCCAAATCTTCTTAAAGATCTAGTCGGTTGATCATAGAACTCATATCTATCCAAAGATTGCACAACGAATTCATCATTACGAGGTTCAATATTGAAGATAATTTATTCAATTCTGGATGATATTTTTTTCCCTAGTTTGCTAATAATTGATTCCATTTTGAGAAATAGTTCGTTCTTCTCATCTTCTTTTAATTTTTATAGAATGGCGTTTTGACATTTGGTATTACCACCTAGAGTAAAAGCAATACCGAATTGGAGAATGATCGAGATGAGTTAGAGATCAGATGTGTTCTTAAGAGTTTAGATGATGAGCTATGAGACGTTGGAGTCTGCTAAAAATTATTGTGCCTCTTTGACCTTAGCTTCAGATTATTGATTTAAATCCACTTTTTTCCATTCTTCAATAGGTTTCAACTTCTGAGCAGGGTTATGTTTGGTTATATACTCCAGCAATATCTCAAAAAAGAATATTTTCAATTATGTCGGTATTTCTGAGGGAGAATTGGTGTTGACTTCTACAAAGATACGGATGTATTATTTGAAGGAGATGAATTACACTTTGAACTGATAGAACTATTTGAAGAAACTGCTCACTTGAAACAGTTCTTGACTTGATGATTCAATAAAACTCTTCATGAATAGTGTAAAATCCTCATCTTTTTCAAGTCTATTCCTTAGTTCGACTAATTTCTGACTATGCTCATCTTGTCTTTTTGAGTCTTTACCAGATCTGAAGAGCATCATTTTTAATTTCTAGGCTACTTTTCTCTCCACCTATTCTTTGTCGGCTCCTGCTACTTCAGTTTCAATAGGTTGGTCATCTTCATCATATGGTAAGAAAAATGTCAAAGGGAAATTTTTATCTTTTTCTGGTCGTTGTTCAGTAAAATAATTCCCAATTTAAGCCTGAACAAGTTTATGCAACAATTTTGTTGATCTTTTCTTCAAAGCTTTCAATCTATTCTGACTGATAGCTTTTTTTTTCCTCTCATGAATCTATCCCACAGGATGTTCAGGATCATGCAATTTCTATTCACTCTTATCGAACACATTCAATGCATTATTTTTGAAATAGAGTAAAAAGCTATCTTTCATTTTGTTTGTAATTTTATTGAAAAATCCTCGGATGTACTTATGCCCGTAATAATAGTTTAGAATCCATCTAAGACGTTCGTAGATTCTGATGATGTAGTAGTGTAGTTCATAGCGGTAGGCTCCATAATTGGCGTCTAGCTGTTTTTTTAGCTCAGATTGGAAGATCTCGTCGCTGAGGAGGTAATTCATGGTATAGGCGATTTGTTAAATATAGAGGTAGATGTAGCTTTCAAAATATTTGTATCTGATTGGATGCAGTATTTTATACCTTCCTCTGCGTTATTTAGAAAGAATAGTGATGAGGATGTTTAGATCCTTGATGAGGAGAGGTATCTCTAGGGTGATGATCTCCACACAAAGATCCTACTAGATTCTTGTGGAGTAGTATAGTTCATTTATGTAGTTGCGGAGGTGGGCTTTTAGGGGATAGCAAAGCCCTGCGTTTTTGAGAATATTCATCAACATGCTATAACTGTGCACCTGACGGCATTTGCCAATATTGACTACTTGTTTTCCTTCCACCAAGTTTGAGAACAAGTTCATTAAGGTAATAAAATAGCTCAGCTCAGGTACAATGGTTACCTATTCTTATCCATTAGCGATCGGCCAGGGTTCACCAGGATGCTATATTTTCTGCAATTCCTCATTCTGATGCTGCCATTCTCTGACCAAAGAATTGATGTCTCTGTGCAAATCTCTTTCCAAATTTTATGGATCAAATCTGTAAAATATGTTATGCTTCTTCGAATCTTGCAATTTGGCCAAGATACGTCCTTGATTGATAACGATATGTTTATCTTTGAAATAGGTCATCGACCTGAAGAAATCGAGCACATGTGATTTATAATAATCTTCAATGGGAATTTGATCGACAAGGAGGGTCATGGAGCTGGCTATGTCTTACATTAGACCTTAGTTGTAGAGAATATCCTTGTTGTCTGTGAAGAGTTAGTTGAGGAATAGAATGGCTTAGCAGTCATGGCGGTCTCTCATTAAGGTCTTATCGTCTTACGTTATGAGAATGCCCATCTAAAAATGACTTGGCCTGAACTGATTTCTTAAATCATTAGAATTTCTTGAAATGATTGATAATCCCTCTTATTCTGTATGTTTCCTGACAGTTTCAGCTATCTTTATCATTTAATTTTTGGCCTCTTTGAAATTTCGAGCCAAAAGGGTCAAAAATCTATAGACATACTTCAACACTTTCTTGGCATGTTCGTTGAATTTCTCTAAAGGTTGTTTACTTAAATTGAGGAAATTGATCAGTAGTGGATGTAGATCGGTGTTTTTTATCAACCTTTGATGGAATTTGTCTATTTTGGATTCTTATGTGAAGTGTTCGAAGATAGAGTGATAATTATTGGCATCGATTGATTTCTCCAGATTGACCCCGATTTTCAATGACTCACTCAGCCATGCCAAAAAATTGCTGATATTAGTGTATGGACTTTCGGGTAAATCGAGATACAGCAAACTTTATTCCTCCAATTTATTGAATTGCTTTCTCTTTTCCATAATTTGTGAGACTAAATACGAGCCATTTTTGTTATCATACAGACTGAGTTTGAGTAATTTATCTTTGATATCGCTGGTGAGTTGGAAATGTCTTTTGAGGATTTTGAGAGACACAAAAAACAGTCTTGAATCTTTATGGATACTCAACTCAACCATAAGAGGGATAAGAAATGCTATAGCTTATTTCAACTTTTCTCCTTGAGGGTCTTCCTTATTGAGAATTTTATTCAACTTTTATCGCCATAATGAACAATTGTAAAGTATCTTGCTCTTGGCATCAGATTTAAGCTCAGCAATGTTGATGGATATTTTATGCAACTCCTTCAAATTTTCATCTTGTTCCTCAGCCAGATCTTTATAAAACTTAACACTCTCAGTGATCAAGCTATTGAATCGAAAATCGAATATAATTTCAATAAGTTCACAAGTGAGAGCCTTACACGAGACTATCTTCTCGACAGATGGGGTTGGTTTACTCACATCTTTTTTGAAAGATTCGAATTGTTCAATCATTTGTTGATGGGTAACAAATTGTGATTATTATTTACCTTCGAGGATGTCGGTGGTGTTATTTCTGAGAATTTTTATCAAAAGAGGTAAAATTTCATTTTGTTGTTGTTCGATTGTCCACATACCATTGATTAGTGTACTTCTTAGCAAGTTCAAAATGGTAAATAATCTCATCTTGATTTCAAGTGATATTCTATCTTTATCTTTACCTTCGATATTGTCTGCGTAAAAACTATTGAAATGGCCTATTTCGGTCTTGATGAATTACATAATGTTGAAAAAATTTTGTTTGGAGATCTGTCGTTCTTACTACTGCATTTGATCTAGGTTACGGTAACGGTTGATTCTGATGACAGGACTCAGATCTGCACTTTAGATGTAAGCGTTGTTGATTAGTCTTAGAGTAGAGCGTTGGAGGTTGATACTGCCTGATGTGGTTTATTTGTTCATCTGGTCGTCTTGCAACATAGCTACCAAAAAATCCAAAATGGAGACTTACTACTCAGCTTATCGTTATTACTCACCTCGCATATCGAGGCCGTCCGTTACTTTTTGAGGTTTGAGGATAGTTTAAACATAATTTTTAGCTTCGGTGTTCTTTCCATAACATATATCTGCTAGCAAATTGAGATAAGCAATGAAGTAGTTGGAAGTTTGATGTAAATCTATTCTTTCCGATTCATCAAAGAATTTTTTCAATCTTCTAGTGGCTGGATAATCTTTGCTGATATAGCTGTAGATATAGACTGTTTTGATTTTTGGTTTGCCTGCTTGAAGGGGTAGCATATCTGGCGGTACATCTTAATTGATTTCATGTTGGAGATCATACTGAAGGATAAATTTGGATGTTTCATCCAATTTTTTCAGAAATTCGTTCAAGATCAAATTTTGATTGTCGACTATAGGGAAGTTATCAGAAATACAAGAAGCTGAAAATATTTTAAGAAATTTTTCATGTGGTGGTTTAAGTGCAAAGATATTGATAATTCTCTGCACTAATTTATTGCTGTCTTTGCTGAGAAATTTAGTGACAACTTCATCATTATTTTGCAAAATTTAATTCAAACAGTCATGAACAGTGTCTTCTTAGAGTTGAATGGCGTGATCAAGAATAATATCGATCCAATCTTAGCAGACGTATAGTTTTGTTATTTTGTTGCCTTTGATGATTTGCCAGATGAAGTAATAGGCCTGGTTGAAGACTGTCTTGAGAGCGTTGTTCTTTTATTTTGAACTTTTGTAGATTTAGTCTAATATTTTAGTGCCTATTTGTGCCAAAATAGAGAACAAAATGCCACAAATTTTGAGCTACATGCAAATATACTGAATTTTCATGTTGGGTAGCAATTCAGCTTTGATGCTTTATTCGCTATAATCGTTGATGTTCTTGATGAAAGCTATCAATTTTCTTAGAGTCTAGTCAATATGCAATAGTTCATCAGTTTTCATTGTATCTTCAAATATCTCTATCGGTCTTCTCAGATCTTCATTGAATTTCTCTAATACTTCGAATGTTGACAAAATGAACAGGATTTGACTTTTGGTCAATTAGTCTATCTTCATGACTCTGAAGGCGTTCTCACTGTCGGCTGTGATGACCTCGATTGCGTTGACTTTGAAGGGGCTGACTTTTCGATAGATCAGATCTTCAGGAGGGTTTTATTCGGTTTTAGCATCGATTTCCCCTTCTTTTAGATTTTTAGGACCTTCAATTTTAATAAGGCCTTTATCTTTTAAGTCTTAGTTAGTGCTGCTTCCCTTCGAACTGGTAGCACTGGCGATGGTGGTTTCATGAGGGTCAGAGTCTTCAATGAAATTTTGATCAATCAATCTAGCGACTTCCAAATAGTATCCATTGAGCACTTGTCTGAGGGAGTATGTGCCATCAGTACCTGGAATTTGTTAGGGCGAGTATGGTGATATGGTGGGCACTGAATATTTCTAGATTTCCCACAAACTAGTAAAAAAAGGCAAATTGGTCTAATAAATGGGCAATTTGATACAAGGTTCTCCTTCTTTCTCCAAAGTAAGATACCCCTAATTTTTGGTATGAATCAAAAACAGTAAATCGTGAGTTCGAATTTGTTCATTGTCATCTAAAGTATCATGCTCTTCATGTAGATGGATAAGCCATGTGAAATTTTTGGAATAGGTTGTAACGATGTTATGTTTGCCTTATTTGGTCTAGGTGGAGATATAACATCTATTGGAGATGTTTTTTATTCTTAGTGGAGATTCTAATTTAATTTTATCGCCTTATTTTTCAAATGAACGGAAGGGCTACAATTTGAATACTAGATCATTGGATAAATGTTCAGATAGCTCTACTCTGAATGCTCCCAAGCCACCATCGGAGCATCTCACTGATCCTGAGAGATAGTCATGTGAGTCCACATGTTTGAATATAACGTCCTAGCCGAACAGAACATAGTGTCCCATTTTTCTACAATATGATCAACCATACTTAGCGATAGTTTCAGCATATTCAGAGCTGATTTTATTTTTGCTGGCTTAATCAAGATGCACAGTTGAGGATTAGAAGGCTCCTTTAGGTAGAATTTGGAATAGAGATTGTCGATAGAACTAGCAATCTTTGAATTGATTAAAGGTGGTATACTTGGCATCTTTATCTGTGAAGCCTTTGACAGTTATCATTCCTCCTTTGATCTAGCCATCACGTTATTATTGAAGACATTTGTTGCCGTGTATGCGGACTATTTGTCCAAAACGGAGATATTCTTCAATTTTTTATTTTTTTGGCATTTGAAAGATATTATAAACTGCAATATAAAATTACTGAGAGGAATGGGTCATGAATACTTCAATTTTTACAATATGGAAACGAACTCTGTCATAATGTTTTTGTCTATAGTAAACAAATATTAAAAATAAAATAATTGAACTATGCACTTATAAGGACTTGTCAGCCAAGAAGTCCTCCTCCATCAGATTGCCAATTAAGCAGGTATCGTTCACTTGGAACATCGGGAGTTGTTGAAAAAATCATTCGAGAAGAAATACGCTCATCATATCAATCGCATTCAATATCATCGCTTGAGGTAGTCTCGGTTTGTTGATTCCCAGCGAAAAGTGTTAGATTTACAGAATAGATCCATAGAGTAGACTAAGTAGCATCTAGCAATGAAACAGAGCAAAGCGAACTATCTTAAAAATCATTCGATACTATAGAGAAGCAAAAGAATCGAATCAGATCTAAACAAATGGTAAAAAAGAGTTGAAAAGAATAAAAAATAACAAGAGTAGCGTATTCAATAATCTTTGAAGTTGATTCAGAAATGGGATGACAAAATATCGGATCCTTCTATTTGTCAAGAGAACCCAGTTACTACTATAGCTCAAACAAAGAGTCGAAGAAATAATCACAGAAGTATTGATCATGGGATGTCATAGTTGCCAACTTGTAGGAAAATGAACCCTGAAGGTGAAAAGCAAGTCTAGGAGAGGTATCAAAGAGAGTTGAAAAAGAAAAAATCAAGTAAAAATCTCAGGGTGTCAACTGAGAGCATTTATGACAGGAAACAAAAACAAGAGGAAGATTTGTTTGAAGATGCTATCCTGAAGACTGGTCAAAAAGCTGAGCGAATCAATGAGGCTCGACTAATCAAACATTACATTTTGTAAAGAAAGAAAAAATTGACAATAGAAAAAGAATAAAACCGTAAGAAATTACAGCAACAGCATCTTAGTACAATTAAATCCGATTTGGAAGAAAGAAATAGAGAATTGGACAAAAAGCTTAAAAATGACAAGATAAAAGTATCAAAAAAAAGAAGTTCTCTTCCTCTGATTTCTGGAAGTAAAGCCACTCAAGTTTTTATGGAATATGGTCCAGGTTAAGAATGGAGGAAAAGAAATAAATCCAATGAACTTAGTCCACACAACAAACATGTTTTTTCAGATAAAGATCCGGAATCAATTGAGACTTCTCGGGCTTTGGCACCAAATTACGACAGATTGGTGAGATAAAAACTCAGAGGTGTGTCGTCACTGGTTCGAAAGGCATGAGTGTTATGATAATAATGCTAATAATTAATTCATCCATCATATTTATCGACTAATTCTCAAAGTTCTCGAGCCACAATTCGATCCCTTTTTCGTAATATCCCTTCCCATTTGAGTCAGTACACCCGAATATTCCGAACAGTGATAATAATCTGATGATTCAGCTATACTATTTTTAACCGACAACTGTTCACAACTTCCTTAACTGGACAACAATCTCGTGATAGTCTTAGTTGTGATCCAAGGTCGAGAAAAATTCTCAATATCACTTGTTGATTCCTTTGTATTGAAGATGGTTTTATGTTTGCCTTAAGATCTAATGAATTATTTTTGGTTGTTTTGGATGTTGCTTTGTGGCATGCAGTTTATTATACTTGCTTGCATGATTGGCTTTTGTTTATCTGATTTTTTCTTCAGGATTGTTTATTTTTTTGGACTAGGAACTGACAGCTGTATGTTGACGGCATCTCTTTGACTATTGTTCATTATGCTATTCTGATTTAGACCCAAAGAGCTTCTTACTGAAGGAACCTACTCAATTTTATTACAAACAGGACTAGTCTTGTCGACCTAACTATAAAAAAGTTAACTGCTCTTATTTTGGGCTAAATTAGTCGCTGATTCACGACCTGTATAGTTATTCCTTTGAACAATATAGGAATGTTTGACGTTGTGAGTCAAGGAGGTCTTTTTTCGGAGATCTGAGTTAGATTGATGCAGACGATCTGCTGATGATTGTTTGTTGAAACTAGGTCTCTGAGAGTTGGTGGCTTCTGAGTTGTGGTTGTAAGTGCCTGCAGTTATGGTCATATTTCTATCGACACTTTTACTTTTGATCAAAATAGATGCTTTATTCTAATTATTTTCACTCTCCATTGTAGATTTGTATAGCTCATTTTATCTTAGTGATTTTCTCACATTTCTAGTCTAGCTTTTTCTTGATGAATATCTGCTCTCCCTATGATGTAAGTTTTTCTCGTCTATGTTCAGTCCTTGGGGCATTTGGATATGATGCATGAAACAATACTAGTTGATCCATTTTCGAAGCAGACTGAAGGAGCAACTGTGATATCTATGTAAAATAAAAAATTACTAATTTTGACTGAGAATGTTAATGAGGTGGGAATAGAAAGAACTACCTCGTTTTGAAGGACGACCTGAGACTTGTACCATTTTTATTATTTTTAGCATAATTAGGATGTGTGAAGATTAGGCTGGTAGTTGTTTGAATTATCCCTGCCACATTACGTTGCTTTTTGGATCAGGATTGATCCAAGCTCTGATTGCTCCTTCAGTGGTAACAAAGCAACAACTAGCATCAACCACCAACTTATCATAAACCTTCTTGAGCTCTTAATACCCAATAAGCAAAGCATAGAGCACATACATAGTTTATTAGAAAGTGAGCTGTCCTTTGATATTTTTTAGTGTCGATCTGTAATGTTCAAAGACTACCAGTTGATCATCCGACTTGTGAGACATCTGTGTGACCTCTGCTTTGAATTTATCAATTTATATGTACTCTTTTTAGCGGTATTGCTCCAGAAAGGAGGCGAAGAGTTATTATTGATGTTGGACACTGGCACTTTTGAAGGATGTACGGGCTATATGCATGTTGAAGTTGGGGTTGGAACGCCATTGGTACATTTGATATTCACGTGTTAGAACATCAGCTTAGTGAGAGTTGCTACAACTGTGTCTTGAGAATTCTTAGCCCATAATACTTCGAAAACTAATAGAATAATATTTTTCCAAAAAAAGACTCAGTAAAGATATCATATTAGTCAAAAGTAATCAACAAACATTATAGATTGTTTTTTATTGACCTCATTCCTCACATATTCTTTCAATCACCCAAGTCATATATTTTTATACAAATCGAATATTCCCATATTTTAATTACTGAGCTCCTCTCTCAATAGCATGT
>Ga0100385_1004906_pt1 | contig 11383 bp, 8 predicted proteins | sample CryGeymeta201509_FD_81543 | JGI IMG/M metagenome (GOLD analysis project Ga0100385, IMG submission 81543) | Groundwater microbial communities from Crystal Geyser aquifers in Utah, USA - Crystal Geyser metaG 2015-09 | ecosystem: Environmental > Aquatic > Deep subsurface > Groundwater | place: USA... | reverse complement strand
GGATTTCTCTTGCCATTTTTGATGAACTATTCATAGTAGAGAGGAGCTCCAATCTGAAAGGTAACCTTATCAGTTTTGACATCAAAATGTTCGATGATTACTATCTTCGTTTTTTAACGATTTTAGCTGACCATGAAGCGGGTTATCACCATGATCAGGTTGTCCTGAATCATCTTGTTCTTGGTGAACACTTCCTCATCAACAATCAGACAACCTTTTAACTTACAATATCCATCACTCAGTTCACATCTGCATAGATCCACAAGTACGAATAAAAGTCGTTGGAGTTTTTCACTTTCTTTGTGACGTTCAGGGCTTGCAGAACGCAGCCACTGATGCTTCCAAGTATTTTTTCTATACCATTCTCGGTGAGTTTGCCTTGACTCATGATAGCTAATATTAGTCAAAAATCATTAGGCAGGCGCCAGAATTAGATCAAGCAGTAATCAGTCAGACTAGCATTGTCTTTCCACTTTTGACTTTAATATTGGGAAATATATTAAAATATAATTGATGGCGACAAGGGAAAGCCTGTTCAGACGATCATTCTCAACCTCTTCCGAATTCACTAAAGATTAAGTCCTCGATATCCTCTTCTACGTCAAACAAATCTTTGGGCTGGTCATAGGCATCATAGTCCCTCTTGTGGGTATCACTGGTCTACCCGGTATTATCGCCTTCGCCGCTGCCAGCTCAATCCTGAGCTATTTATATGTGTTCAAGTTTCTGGGAGCAGAGGATGACCTTATCGAAAGCAAAGATGTCCTCAAGTAGCATTTCATGAATGGCCTCTTCCCCTTTCTCTTGAGCTGGGTCCTCGTTTATAACATCAGAAACTTTACGTGATAGTTAATACTCTTGGCAAACATTTCTTGTTAAAAATCAAAATATTCATCTCTGAAGCAGTATTTTGAAGAGAGCATCGAAGTTGAAGGGGAAAAAAGGCAAAAAAGATGCACTAGCCGGGAATCGAACCCGAGTCAATAGCTTGGGAAGCCATCATTCTACCACTAAACTACTAGTGCTTTTTCTCCCTTCTTCATGTCACCTTTCTTATCCCTTTTCCGAACTATTGACTAAACTATCTGGTAAATAATATCATATTGTGAAAACTCATCATTATTATTGGCATATTTCAATTCCCAAACGATTGATCCTGGATTCCTCATCAAAAACGAAAGATGCACCTGAGAGTCGAAAAGGTCTTTCAGTGGAGGACATTCCAAAGTGAAACTGTTCCTGACCTTCAGCCTTCAAGCCAAATGTGTTGATTTTGCCCTGTTTTGAGTAAAAGACCAAATACTCCAAGTAACCATCTTCACTAAATGCTCCTGTTATATTCTTTAAATAATCAGGACTTTGAAGATCGTACCTTTGTAGAAACCCTTCTGAACCACTTGAACTTTTGATGCCATACCGAATCTCGTCCTTGACAAGATAGATAGCTTGAAGTCCCAAAATCCCATTATTTTTATTGACCCATATATTGACACCAATTATAAGAGGCTTGACATCCGGAGGCAAATTGTTTGCATCATCGAATGGAGTTTCCTTTTTTATACCTCGACCTTTTTATTAAGATCTGGTCAGAGAACTTCCCCATTTCTTGGGCTAAGCTTTTTCCCCACTGATAAACATTCCCTTCTTGTCAGCTGATATCTCTCTAGGTATCCCTTTTTTATTTTCTGATGCGTTGTCACTGAATTCAATAACGACCTTTTCTCTTGCGGGTTTGGGAATATTAGCGATGAGATGCTTGATGTCGAATTGGTCCTGATAGTTTTGCTCCTCTATTTACTTTTCAATTTCATCTCTCCCTCCATTGTACTCATTCTGTAACTCTTCACCATTGTAGCTATCATACCCGAAAAGGCTTTTCTTTGTTGGCTTGCTGATTTTATTGACCTCCTTTAATCTCAGCTTCAGAGCTTCGATCACTCTCTCGCTATACTTTATATTTTATTCTATCGTATTATGCTCTTCTATAAGCTTATTTTTTTGCTGAACCTTTGCATCAATCTTCTTGTTGTATTCTTCATGCCTACCCTTCAAAAAGCTTATCTATTGTTGAAGCTCAATGAACTATTCCACTGTGAATTTATGGATCTATGCCTTCGATACATGAGTGACTCTGCTGTTGATAGGATTTGGCAGTTGTCCACCTTTTTTCTTCAATTCTGGAAAGTAGTCACCATTGACTTCTCGATATTTTTTCTCCACCTCGAATTGATAAGCCTGTTGTTTTTTGTAGTTGACATCTCTCTGCCTATCTCTCTTGGTATATTCCTTCAGAACTTTCTTCAACTCATCCACCTATCTTTTCAGTGATAAGACTCCTCCTTTCAGGTCTTCATTGATATCTTTTTCAATTATTTTATCTTGGCCCTTCTTGATGTTCCTGACCCCTTCAGTTTTTTTGATATAGAGGTTTATTTATGCATCTGTTGAGGCAATAGTATTTTATAATCTTTTGATCCTGACGTCAGTTTAGTGCTATTAGTTTTTACCCTTAAGAGTCAAAATGGTCCTTTTATACATATCGATCTGTTTGTATCCATTTTATAACTACCGCCTCAAACCAGCTTAATAAGGTGAAGTGTACCGTTTGCTTGATTTTTATTCTCCATGTCTTCCTCCTAGTCCAAATTGACTTTCTTCTTAGGAATGAAACGCTTCTTTTTTATTTGCTATGTCAACTCATCACTTATCTGCTTTAGCTGCCGACGAAGCTCCTCGTTTTTTTAGCTTAGCTTCTGCAGCATTCGATCTTGCTATCTCCCTTGTCTCTCTTGTCGCTAGCTTATCCTTTCAGATCGAATGGACTTCTTCTATTCACTCGCAATGTCGAGATCGATTGAGCGATATTGTCGGCTGGTGGAGGGAGAAGGCAAATCTAAGCTTTGATTGATGGTTTGAATATTTTTTCTGGGGTAAGGTGAAGGAGAAGCACTGAGTTTACTTTCCTCATATTGCTTGGTGGGCAGTGATCTTCTCCGATTATTGGTTTTATAAAGAGTCCCTGATCCCTAGTTTCCCATCAATAATAATTATAATTCTTCTCATACGATTTAATACTGACCAATCTACTGTTTCCAAAGTTCCCCTCTATTATATCAGACAAGTTTGATTGGCATGATTGAATTTAAATTCTAAGTTTGAATAATGATTGAAGAGTAGTCACAAAACTATTCCACCCTCGAGACCCAGCTTATCTAAGCCATCCACGAGTCTCTCAACAATCACATACCCTCAAATGCTACTTTCTTGGCAGAGCGGTTGCTTGCTGAAAAAGATACCGAATAAACCAGAAGCCTTCTGGCAGACTGCTACTTTGCCTAAAACAAACACTATAAAGTTTTTCATGTCCTGAAGGAAGCCAAAAGCGAGTCCAATCGTTACAAGTTTGCAGTGAGTTGCAACAAAATCAATCGATACAAATAGGCATAGAGAGCCCTTCTTGGCTCAGAGCCAGGAAAAATAAAAAATTATGACTCTGTTGCCAATGGCAGTTATGGACTATATCTCTTGGGGGTTGTCTGTGAGAAACAAACCAGATATGCAGATGCTAAAGACTACTATACAAAAGCTCTTGAAGTAAACCCAACCCTTTGGTCTGCTTATTAAAAGTTAGGAAAACTGGGAGACCATATCAATCCTGGAAAGGTCTTTTCTGATACAAAATTAAAGACCTACGAGACAGCTCAGTTGAAGAAGACGAATACCCCTCTCAGTGCAAAAAAGAAAAAAGAGTAAGATGATAAAATCAGGAGGCTTAGTAATCAATCACAATTTCCTAAAAGAAAAAATAGTATTCACAGTACTGACAACTCTGGAAGTAAATTATTATTTATTTAGGCTTGATGTCACTTTTGAGGAGATTTGGGGAAGGATTTCATTTGCTGTGTATGTACAACTGTCTTGAATCAATTTAATAATTCAAAAAATTACCTCAAAATCAGTTCAATACTGGATGGGTCCTCACAACTATCGGAAGAGCTTATATGGAAATAGTTCGATATGCAGACGCTGCTCAGTATTACGAGCAAGCCTATAAATTAGAGCCATATCGTCTGGAAGGAGTTGATTACTACTCAAGTTGTCTTTGGCACCTGAAAAAGCATGTCTAACTCTGTTATCTAGCTCACCAGTCATTGGAAAAGAGTGTATATGCCCAGTAATCTTGGATAGCTGTTGGAAACTGTTTCTCTTTACAGAAATAGCATGAGCAGGCCTTGAAGTTTTTTACAAGAGCAATCCAGCTCAATCCTCAAAACCCCTATGCACATTCCCTGTGTGGACATGAACATGTTTATAACTAGGATTTCACCAAGGCAAAGAGGGCCTTTGAGCAAGCTCTTAACTATGATGTTAGGCACTATTCTGCTTGGTGGGGTCTCGGAAATATCTGTTATAAGCAAGAAAAATATGACAAAGCAGGCTAAAATTTCCATAAAGCTCTTGGGATCAACAACAGAAATCCAGTCCTTTACTCATTCATGGGAATGACTCAAGCTGCCAATAGATAGTTTGGAGATGCTCTAAAATACTTTGAAAAAAGTGAAGCCCTTGATCCTAAGAATGGATTGAATAAGTATCAGAAGGCAAATACATTGGTAAAGCTTGAAAGATTTGATGACGCTGTTCACTAGCTTTAAGCATTGCAAAGCCTAATGCCCAAAGAACCTCCAATTCCGATGCTGTTGGGTAAAATATACAAGAAGCTTGGCAAGATTGACAAGGCTCATTTGTACTTTTCTCAAGCTCTGGACCTTGAGAGCAAAGACGCTCAAAAGATCAAGGGATTCATTGAAAGTCTTCACAATTCGACTGGAGAAGGAGACGATATCGATATTTGATCAACTCAAATTATCTGAAATTTGTTTATTATATTAGATATATTTATTCAACATGCCTCCCAAGGTATTCAGGCGACAGAACGCAGCTCAGCAGGTCAACCGACCCAAAGAGGCAGAGTAAAATATTAAAGAAAATACTCACAATGTTGACGAACGTACATAAATATTAAAGCAGTCTTTGTGAATCCAAAAAACTTGATGACCAATAAAAAAGCATTTGACAAGATGCGCCTACTAACAACCATCTTAGCAGGTGCCATTAGCGGAATCCTCAACTTGAATCAGCTCGAAGGTTTTTTGTTATACTTGGTATTTCACGTGTTACTGACTGTTTTGATCTACGTGTCTGTGGGCAGTGGAGAGAAATGGTTCAAGAGTTCAGGAAGTTTATGGGAGGGAATGGGAGGAGGAATACTTTTATTTATCTGCGTATGGATGATAATGTCGAACATAGTATACGTGTTGTGATCAACTATCCTTCATTTAACTCATTGACAATATCAGAATAGGACAAAGATATCAGTACTTCTTCTTGGTGATGATGCTGTAGAACTATTCGAAGGTGAAATCCTCATTTGTTTCGGTTTGATTGAGAATGTGAGTGTTGTGCATCATCTCCGTTATCTACTCATCGTTCATCGTTTATCCTAACTATCTACAGATCCTCTTGATCTTATTGAAGTCTATCGTCCCAGTCTGTTATACATCGTATAAGTTGAATATCTTCAAAAGACCTTCCTTCGTCTTCGTATCTCCTAACTTCGCATAAACCACCTCGATAAAATCTTCAAAATTGATTGTCTTTCCCTTTGTCTGAAGGTCCTTGATCATTTGAAATACTGATTCATTCCTTTTGTCAAGACCCAACTCCTGAAGAATTTTCTGGATCTCGATAGGATCGATCACCCCGCTTCCTTCTTCATCGAATAAATCAAAAGTTGATTTAAGCTCCTCGAGGTCATGCTGAGAAAGTTTTTATTTAGCAGGGATGGCAACTGATTTGATGGGTGTTTTGTTCCTCATTTCAAATTTGAATATACGACCTTATAACTGTTATAATTTGTTGCCTTAACTTATAAAATATCATTCACTATCCCTGTCTGACAAATTCTCAAAAAGTTCGAATAACACAAAGGACAGAGTATTTGACAATGGTTTTTTGATAACTCGTGGGGCAAGGCCTCTGAATGCCTAACCTGTTTTGAAAAGAATACTGACTTGCCTCCTGATACTACTGGCTGCAACTGCATTGTGGGTGAGTACATAGCTCTGTATTTCAGCCCGAACAATCTCAAAAGGATGTGTCAGAGAAGTACTGATCATTCCAGCTATCATGCCAGAAACAAAGGGGTTTATGCCCATTTATTTACCTTTTAGATATAAAGTATAGTATCCTCCTGCAAACAGTCCTTCTTTGTAGGTTGTGGCCAGCCCTCCCTTCCAGAAACCTTTAAGCCCCTCGCCTTGATATATTTTCTTTAAGCTACTCATGATCCCTCCATGCCATCTCTCGTGACCTCCATACTCGAATCGAGTCTCAATCACTGAAAGAGGATTTGACAAGAAGCAACTGACTACTCTAGCAGTCAGAGAACTTATGAAAGGAACAATATGAGGATTAGAAGGCTCATAGTGCATATTTCCTTTTGCTTCGCATAGCCTGAGAAAAGAAAAGAAGAAAAACGAGGAGAAAACTGTTCTAAGGACATTTGGAACGAGACCTCTATAGAAGGCCTTTGTTCCTTCATCTTGGTAGAGATATTTGGTAACGATTCCGACATTTTTGAAGAAGTTGTTGGAGAGTTGAAGATCTTTGGGTGGAACAAGAAGAACCATTTTGATATTTTCCATTGGCTGCAGGGAAACAGAAGTGATTAACCCTGCCATACTTCCAATTACACCCTTCTTTTCGATGTATTGCATTTTCCTGAATTAATAATTAACTCTCTAGTATAATTTTAGACAGGACAAACTACGATAGAATTTAATCTCCCACTATATTCTAACCATAACTAACACATACAAATAAAATCACTTGTTACTACTGTTCTATTTCAAGGCATCACCGCAAACGTCTAAAACTTTGGTCTTTAGATACACGTCGAATAAATTTTTGCTTGCTATAAGATCTGCCGTAGCTCCTGGAAATTTCAGAGTAATATCTTTCTTGTTTGCCTATTGATGAGTCAGGATTTCAACTTCCTCAGTCATTTTTTTATACATTTTCAATAACTACTACAGTTAGGCATCCTTCTTTCTCAATTTTTATTGAAGGTCTCTGATTTTGTTAGCTTATAACCTCAGTGCTGCCAAATGATCTGATTTTAGTGATTCCAGAGCATTAGCGTAAGATGCTTACAGTCGAGCCTTTTGATCCTTAATCGTCTAGTTTGAATGTTGTTCTCTTTTGATCAACTTATTTCTCAAATCATCAATTTATGCCTACAGTCGAGTCTAGCGCTCATTTGAAGCTTTTAGTCTTTCATTGAGATTTCTTATTTCTTTTTCTTTTTGAGCCAAACTGTTCTTGAGAACCTCATTTTCTTTCTCAAGTGCTCGATTCTTAGCAGTCAACCCTTCAGCCCTATTACTCAAATGAGTGGATGTTCCACTTAGCTCATCCTTCAGGTCATCAATACCTTTCAAAAGATCTTTTTCTCTTTTTTAGGCATTGTAGTTGGTCTCTTCTAAGATACGCTTCACCTCGGCAAGTTATTCCTTATATGACTGTTCTGCTTCTTTAGCGATCATTCTTTCGTTATTTAAGTCTTGCCTCACAACCTCAATCGCTTTCTGAAGAGCAACTGTTTCATTTTAAGCGCTGGCCTTTTGCTCTTTGTTGATGTTTTCCAGATATTGAATGTGCTTTTCTCGATCATTGAGTCTCGCGGCTGATTGATTGCTAACATCTGCCAGCTTAAGCTCCTGATCTTTGTACTTCTGAAGGACCATAGCATAATCATCTTTAACACGACCAAGCTCAGCATCAAACATATTTCTATTAGTCACTTTATCCTTCAGCTGTTGCTCTATCTCAGCATTTTTCTATTGAATCACGTCTTCCAATCTGACAATCTCGTCCTCCAGTAGTTTGATCTGACCTTGAAGTTTGGCCAATATCTAAGCTATCTCTTCTTCATGATTGTTTGTCATTCTTTCTCTCAGATTGTTTAACTAAAAGTGACCCATTTGTTCAGTATCATAAATTTTATTCCTGAGAGCCTCATTATCCTTTTTGAGATAGCTAATATTATCATCAAGAACCTGCTTTTGTTTGGTAAATTTGTTGGTAAGTTGATCTAGTTATCTTCCTCTGTCCTGGTAAGCCTCTCTCAGCCTGGTGTTTTACCTTTCAGCTTCGTCAAGAGCATTCACATGGGCTCTTTTCAAAGCTTACAACTATTCTAAATAGTTGTTCTCCAATTTTCCTTTGAGATGCTCCAGCTCCTTGATATGGTCTGATTAGCTGTAAGCTAGCTAGGCCTTCAACTTTTCCTTATCCTCCTTGAGTTTTAAAATTTAGTAATCTGTTTAGGTGGTCACTCTCTTAAGTTTGCAAACATAGTCATTGAGCTCTTGTTCTCTTTTGTCCAACTGTTCTCTGTACCTGCGGATTTAATGCTCAGAAGAGGACTCTGCTTGACCGATCTGCTTCCTAAGTGTTTGGATCTCAAGCTGCTGATTGTTTTTTATCTCACTAATCTGATTGTTTTTCTTGAGTTCGAGCTCGACCATTGCGTCTCTGGTTCTCTCTAGTTCCTGGAGGAGTTTTTTCCTCTCAACCTCAAACTACCCTATGAAGGCCTTCTTCTGAACAGATGTGCTTTCCAATCTCGAGCTCAGATTTTCATTGTCCAATTTTTGCTGGTGAAGGATTCTTGACATTTTTTAGTTTTCGGACAGGAGTTGAGCATTTTGCTTGAGTACCAGTTAGACTTTTTACTGGAGCTCGGATACCTTAATACACTTCAGTTTCAGAATAGCATTTTCCTCTTCGAGCATTGACAGCTCTGAACGGAGGGCATTGGATGCGACATAGAGATCTTCAGTCTCTCGGTAGGGACTTCGTTGTCTATATGGTCGTTATCTACTCATTTTAGTGATATAATTATATATCCAACGAGCAATATACAAGTTCTAATATTTGTTCAAGAGTCAACCTTCTGAGTATTTATTTTTAGAAAAGAAAGAAGAGCATAATATAAAAAAGTAGCATCAGATTAATCTAGAGCTTAAAATATAATAATCCAAATTTTAGAGCATGACAAGCGTTTTGAAATCTGCAAACCTGTTTCCTTTTGGTCAGCTGTGGAGAATTGGAGGAGACCCGGATGTCAACCATGTTTGTGGAGGAATCACGTCTGTCGTCATTCTCACAATTATCGTCATTCTTAGCTTGCTGAAGGTGATCGAAGTGTTTTAAATGAAAACAGTGTCTGCTTCTTCAACACGAGTTAACGAGCTAATACCTCCCTTTATCGATATCACCACTACACAGAACAGTTAAACAATTAGGCCGACAATGTTTGCGTTTTCACTGGATACAGGTCTACAACCTATCAGAACCACCTCCCTCACAGACACAGATATAACAGTCACAGCCTTCTAATACTTCTAAGACAACAGCAACTCGACAACTATTGTTAATAGAGTGCCAATAGTTCTATAGCCTTGTACTATAGAGCATATCTCCACTGTGGGAGGTGCTAGCCAACAATTTACGGAGTGGGGCCTAAACAAGTTTACCTGCATATCTCTCAATCAAAACTATACCATTGGAGGAAGCCGTGGGTTTACAACCACATTCCGAGCTCTGTAATTTACCTTCTAATGTGCATCTACTACATGCTCGAATGCCAACAGTACCAACCTTGCATTCACAATGATCGCACTCAGCACTGAAGTCAATCCAACCAATGCATCAATACCTACATAAATATATGCAACCCCCTATAAGGTGGTCTTTCAGCCCAGCACAAACCGACAATATTTTTTGGAGTTGGATTAAAACACTGTCAGCACAGATACTAGTCTGATGCCTTGGTAGTCAGTCGAAACAAGCAAAAGTGTTAGAGCTGTTGACTAGCTTAACTAGGTGCTCTTTGGCAATACCATTACCAGGACCACAGTTTGGATATAAAATTCAGGGACAACCAGCACTTTCGAGAGAATTTTTTTGAAACTGGAAGAAGCTGTAGCGTTCACTGGGGGAATATTTTAATCTCTTCTGGGTCTGTTTATATTTATGGCTGGCTTCGGCCAACTAGTTTATGAGATGAGGTTTATGACTGAGTACTTCAGAATTAGAGAGCCTGATCAGATCACTTTTTTCAGCTATCTAAAACTGACAGCTTATGAATACCTTGGCATGGTGAACATAAATCCTGAATGGTAAAATACCAAAAAACAGCTGTAGTGGCAATAGACTGTAAATAAACTCTTGGACGTGGTCTACCTTCAAAGAAGGATTTAATTTTTAGAAAGAGCAATGACGGTTGTACTCTAAAAACACCAGTTAAAGGGGTTACTTCTTGTCAAACCTCCTTCCCCCTAAGAGTCAGACAAGAATTATAAAGATCATCAATTGAGAAGCAGGCTGATTGCCTATTTAAAAGAAAAGCGAAAGCATGATATACAAAATAAACCATAATACTGCTAATAACAAAATTAGGATGTCTCTAAAAATCACAGGTAACATGAGAACTTAAAAAGAAGCAGGAAATAATCAGCCACATAGCTCGTTCCCAAAGATCCCATTTTTGAAGACTATTCTGAATGGTCTGAGGATCTTGAAATATTCAAAGATCTTTAATAAGGTTAAATGGATAAATAATCCTTGATAGCCGACCTTGTTCTCTAAATCAAAAAACTTATTTAGGAAAGTTAACAAAGAAATGGGGATCCTAGGAGTCGCAAAATTCTATAGAAAATTGATCCGAGGCTTATCAGAAAGGCAAAGGAAATCATAAATGAAGCTGAACATGACTTCAGAATACAGGCATAACCGATCGGCCCTTGATATTACCAGTTAATATCATCTTTTTTCGGAGTTTTTAAGAAGAAGATTTATCTTTTAGTTTCTCAAAGTTGACCAATAAAGATCCTCACTATCCTCCTAAATATTCAGCCACTATGGACCCTCTGTGAGCACATACTTTTGCTATTGTTAAAAACTATAGCATGAGGATCTTCGGGCATCTCGCATCTCGGAGTTCCGACGTTCTGCAGTTCCCAGGTAAACTTTGGCAGCTTAGCATGGATTGTTTATTTTCAGCAGTTGAGTCCCAGGAACCTTCGTAAACCTGCTTTGCCTCTTTTTGATCATCAGTGAGAGAATTTTCTCCTTCCCAGCAAGGTCTTGTTTAAGCTCTTCCATCTGATACTTTAACATTCTTTTCGCCTTCTGTAGTCGTTCATTGTTTTTTATTTCCTAGTCTGAAGCTTGTGAATCTTTGATAGCTTTTTTACGGCTCTCCTTTTTTGGAGTCATAAATTTGTGAAGGTTTTTCAGATTTTTCTATCTGTTT